>Ga0164242_10003853_pt1 | contig 16966 bp, 7 predicted proteins | sample OricomgcompostMG_FD_108783 | JGI IMG/M metagenome (GOLD analysis project Ga0164242, IMG submission 108783) | Miracle-Growth compost microbial communities from Emeryville, California, USA - Original compost - Miracle growth compost (MG) ...
CATGAATGCCAGACGCTGCTGCAGCCGGTCATTGATCATTACGGGAAGCGTATTGCCGAACTGGACATGGAACTCGCGGCGGTTGAGATTGCCCGGAAACGAGGCTGCGCGGGAACCCTGCCTTGATCTCAATCGCAATACACCATTCTTATTCTCATTCTTTCACCATTGATAGCGGCTGATGCTTGAAATGTCCAAAGAAAAATCCGTCATCAGTTGGCTTATCGGGGACCGCCAAGCCATCACAAGACGTAAGATTTGCGGCAGCAATGAGATCTGTCGATCCGAAAGGTCGCGGATAATGCTCGGGAAGGCGACCGCAACGGCATTCCGGCTGTCGCTGTATTGACTGCGGAGCTTCCAACTTCCGCCGGCGGATGCTGGTCTGGCAACGGGGTTTCCATCGGGACGGAGCTGATTTGCCAGTCCCACCGGGCAAACGGGAGAGTTGACCACCTGCCGCCGCTTGCCGGCATCATTCAGGTCCAGCCCGTTTCGCGAGCGGGTTCAGCGGTTGCTGACTTCTCCATCAGATGACAGAGATCGCGGAACGGGCTCGTGGGAAGCCCGATGCTCGTATCAGAAAACTTGTCGATTGGATTCGCGTCCACATGTGTCCGGAGCTGGGAAAACCGGGTGCCCGATGGAACACCCCATCTGAGTTCTTGTCGCGACAGATGCCGCCCGTGAAGGTCTCGATCTGCAGTCTCACTGCTACAACCTCTTCCATTTCGATATTCCCTGGAACCCCAGCCGGATGGAACAGCGGAATGGCCGCATCTATCGGAAACGGCAAGTCCGGTTGTTCTGCCTCTGCCACAGGAACGCTATTGGTAATCATCTGGTGGCCCATATGGATCGTAAGGCCATGCGAGTTTTCTGTGCTCGCTGAATTGGATTACCCAATCGTCGAAGTTGTCGGTCAACTCTCCAACCAGATGTTCTTGCATGACCCACCATGCAACCTTGCCGTTGGTATGCACAAGCAGATGGCATCCGTTGCGCGCATGGTAAAACATCAGTGCGTTTTCCCATTCGTCAAAGCTTGTGATGCTGCCATTCCACGAATCGATGAACGTTGGCCACGGAGAATCAAGATAGACAAAATTTCCCGCTGTTGTCGTATCTTCCGCCAATCCAGCGAAATGGAACATGAACTCCCGCACCGCAGCATTTTCAGCGAGCGAAACAGAAGCTAATCGCGACTCGAGTGCGTCGGCGTCGATTGGAGCAGGAAGGAAGAAAGAGTTGCCGATGCAATCTTCGTCTGACGCGTTGAGTCTCACGGCAGAGATCAAACCACCATCATCGTTGTGAACAATCTCGCGGACTTCAAACCCGGAAAGAGTCTCGCGAAGCATAACGAGCGACGGACGGCTGATGTTCTCCCAGCGTTTGTGCAGACGCTCCGTAGCCTCGGCGGGTGTCAGTCCAATGAATCCTGCGATCCACGGATGGAGCGATTCTCGAACATCATCAGGGACGTCAGTGGCCGGTAGCGAATACGACTTTGCTTTTGGAGGATTGCCAGAATTCATGGATTCATTGGATGGTGGATTGAAGCCAGACGCAAAGGTGACAATACCGGATCGGATCAGCCAATCAACCCCCACAATGCCATTCGGGTGCCTCGAATTCAACCGAGCGAATCTTTCGGCCTGAAAAAAGGCGACGGTGAACGCCCCAAACAACGCGATTGCAACACGAACGCAATGCCGCCGCAATATCAGTGGAGATCGAATGGGCCGCGCGGTTGTGCTGATCGGCCAGAAAGTAATCGCCGCGCGAGAAGGACTCGGTCGACACACAGACTCGGTCGGCAATATCGACCGCCGTCTGATGGACCTGAAGAGTCTCGAACTTGAAGGCCATGAGAACTGCCCCAAGATGAGGAGGAGAACGGTGGAACAGTAGACGGCAGTCGAACACGACCCCTTTTCTACTGACCCATTGTTCTCCCGCTCGACTGCCCTTTTGGCCGAACTCAAGCGGAGAGAGCGGGATTCGAACCCACGGTCGGAGTTACCCCCGACACCGGTTTAGCAAACCGGCGCATTAGACCACTCTGCCATCTCTCCGTCTGCCGCTGCAGGAGTCTTCCCTGCCGGCGATTTTCAATTCGGGGGCCAGTCTATCAGGTCATCTCAGCCGGTTCAACCCAGCCCGAATGAGTTCCCGCTTTCCCCTTTTAAAGCTGTGAATGACTACCTGGCCGGTGCCCGATAACGCCACATCAGCCCCAGGCCGCCGCACACAAACATGGCCAGTCCGACGAAAGCGAACAGCGAATCGGGCAGCAGATACAGGCAGGTCAGCCCCAGAATGACCAGTCCCCAGCTCCAGGCTTCCATCTGCGTCCCTTTCCGCCTGCGGCGGGTCGCCAGCAGAATTGCGACCCCGACTCCGATCCACAGCCCGGCCCAGATCAACCCCAGGCTGGCGTTGTCCCTCTGACCGGCCCGAATGCCGACCGCCAGTTTCGGGTCGCCCCCCACTTTCGAGAACGTCAGCTTTTTCCCGGAGAGGGGCAATTCCGCCGGCAATGCCAGACCACCGGGAGCCCACCACGCCTGGACCTCGGCGTTCCGTTGCAGGAGTTCTTTCGCTTGCGGTTCGGCGACTCCCCCACCGAGGCCTCCGCCACCGGGGCCTTTGCCCCCGGACTCCATTTTGAAACCGGCCCCCATCTGACCGCTGTTGGATTCGCCGAGCGTTGTCAGCCCCGAAATGTCCGAGAAACCGGATCCCGGCTTTTGGGCGGGTGCCGGTGGCTGATCAACAGGCTGGCTGCCGCTGTTGACTGCCTGGTCGGGCTGACTGTTCAGCCGTGCTGCCTGCGAGGCGGTGTTTTTCCGCAATTCCGCGCGGTTTCCGAGTCCTTCCCCGGCCTGGCCCGCGGCCCTGGCACCCCGGCTGGGGGTAAGCTGAATGCCATTCAGCGAGAAGCCATCGCTGTTGGCATCGAGAGCTGGCTTGCCGATCACGTACGCATTGGAGATCTGCAGATCCTGCTCGACGGTATTGGCATCGGCGGGAACTCCCAATTGCAGTTCCGACTTCCCTTCCGCAGCGATTTCCTTCCCGGCGACCGCCTGCTTTTTCTGGAGCTGTTGCCGGGCAACCTGGAGCTTATCGTACAGAAGTTCGACTTCGGCATTTTCGGCAGCCGGGGCCGCACCACTCGATGACTGGTAGTGTCCCAGCGATTGCTGCAGTTGCGAGAAGTTGTGCGTGGCTCGGGACTGCACGCGTGACCGGGTACTGGACGCGGGGAGGCTCAACGCATAACCGGCGAGGTCCAGCGATTCGGACAGCAACGCCACCAGTTGCTGCGCTCCCTCGGCACTGACGGTGACATTCGTGCGGTCGGCATTGTCGATCGGCTCGACATCGAGATCCTCTGGAAAGTAGATGGTCCATTCGGTGCGGGCTACCGGAATTCCAAACTCGGCATCGTCGGTCCGCGACAGCACCCGGGCATGAGGCAGGTCGAATTTGGCGCGTCTGAAGCGGAAATGGCGGGGGAGCGTGTCTTCCAGCCGGCCGGCGTACAGAATGTTCACCACAAACGACAGATCGCCCGCGGCCCGGTTGGGGAGCGGGGCCAGGACGACATCGCGTTCGCCACGGCGGGTCTGAATCGGGCGGGCGGGTTTCGAGTCGACAGTCAGAGACAGTATGCCAGCGTTCGGTGGAAGTTCGAGCGCCAGAAACTGCTTGCCCCGGTTGGACATGCGATACGAAGACTGCTGTCGCCAGGTGCCGTCGGCGGCAGCCACGAAGACGTGCGTGGCCAGGTTGATCGAAGCGGCACTGTCTTTGACCTGTTCGAGAACCTGTACGTCCCACTTTGCCTGGCTGGACGGATCGGTCGACTGGAAAATTCCCACAGCCTGCTCGACGAGTTCAGTGCTGATTTTAATGGGGAGTTCGGCGGGAGAAATCGGGCGGAGGGTCACCCCCTGCGCCAGTTTCAACTGCAGCCGCGACTGGTTGACCAGCAACATGAACTGCCGTTGAATTTTCAGGGGGCGGGCTTCTTCACCGGGAACTGCGGGCTGCTCGAATTCGATGGTCGGTGCCGTCACCTGGTGCCCGGCAGGAGGCAGGCTGGCCCTGGCCGTCACAAAATACCGGTTGCGGGTTGCCGCATCGAGGGTCAGTGTCCAGCGGACTTTCTGCCCCGCGATTTTTTCAGAGGTCGTCTGACGGATTCGCGGGCCGCCGGTGTTCCCGCTGAAATCCAGCCGACCGGCCAGCCAGTCGGGGGTGACGAACGTGAATTGCCGGGTGGGGGCATTGGCAATTTCCCACTGCAGCGACAACACGTAATCGGTCTGCGAATCGCGTACGACAATCGCCGACAGCGCATCCGCCTGGAATTGCGGAGTCTGTTGTTCGAGAGTCAGCGGGATCGCGGCGGGTTCGGTCTGCCGGGTACTGAGTGCAAACTGAATCGGGGTGGGCCGCAGCGCGCGGATGGCCGCCGGAAACTGGATCGGATCGCGAGGTCGCCAGTCTTCCGCTTCGCCGAGGGTGGCCGACAGCCCGTCCTCGAGCCACACCGCGGCCCGGGTTTCGAGTTCCGCGACATCCCGCAGCAACGGAAACAGGAATTGAATGTCTGCCGTATCGGGGTCGCGCGGCAGGGCCCCGTCGAGCACCAGTTCGATGGGGCCGGTCCGGGGAGCGGCCAGATCGACGAACAGCCGGGAGGGCTGGTCGTTGTCGGCCTGCAGGGCGTAGTCGATGTTGGCGATGGTCGGCGATTGCAGGTCGTACAGCAGAAATCCGGCGGGCAGGTCGATGACGAGTTCCGACCGCGGAGCCCCGGCCAGCCGGACGGACAGCTTCGAGGTCAGCCGGATTTTCTGACCGGTCACCAGGGCGGCGTGGTCGGCGGTTCCCGCGACATGGGGAACCTGCCGTGACAGGCGAAGTTCCAGCCGGGCCGGACGCCGCGAGTAATGAAACGCGAACGCCGGAGCCGGTGCCTGTGCTGCGGCCTGCTTGCCCTTGGGGGCAGCCGGCAGGTCGACCCGGTTCAGGTTTTCAACCCGGGCAATATCGACTTTGACCGCGGACGAAGCTGCCAGGGTCAGCGTCCCCGTTTCGTGTGTGATATCGCGTGGGACAAATTGCGGCACATCAAAAACCTGCGGTTGTTCTTCCAGCGATAAAGGAACGAACAGGTCGAACGTCAGCCGGGTCTGGTCGGTGACTTCACGACGGAACAGTACCCGCAGGCGGTGGGCTTCGCCGTCGCGGGCCGATTCCCACCCGGCCAGGTCGGGGCCGGAAATTTTACGTACCAGGACTCCGGTCGGAACGTCGAACGACACTTCCGACACAATTCCCTGTCGGACGGAAATGTCGTACCGGCTGGTCTGACGGATCCCGTTTTCTTCGACCACCAGGTTGTTTATCGTGGCGACATGAATGGTGGAGGCCACCTGCTGCTCGCGGGAGGCCGGGGTTGCCCAACTCAGCGTCAGGTCTCCACCGGCCGCAACGGGAACGACGAGCACGGTGCCGCTGTCCACCTGTTCCTGTCGATAGGCCGCCGCGGTTCCGGTCAACCGGAATTTCAGGTCTTTACCGGGCTGCGTAAACCGCAGGGTTCCCGCAGCCACCGGTTTGAGGGGAATGGTGAATTTGCCGGCGGGCCCCTGCTGCTGGGCGATGAGTTCGAACTTCAGGTCGAGAACATGCACCCCGGGGTTCGGCAGCACGACGGCGAGTTCTCCGGCATTTTTACCGGAAGCCAGCGGAGCCGGTTTTCCATCGAGTTGCGATTCGGAGACCGCCACTTTTCCCAGCGGAAGCGGAACCACGGTCGTCCCTTCTGCCAGGCTGAACAGCACCAGCCGACCGGTGACGGCGACACGCGGCGACTGCTTGTCTTTCGCGGGCAATAATTCGGCGGTGTACAGGGCTTCGGCCACAAACCCCTGCCGACTGGGGACGGGACGCTCGAGGGGAGCTTCCGGATGGGCCTGATTCCAGAGTTTCAGAAATTGTGGCCAGGGCAGGAAGACCCGATCGGCCTGTAACGGTTCGGTCGGAGAAGAATAGGGGACAACAACGGTTGTCTCTCCCGCGAGAATTGCGGGAAGGGGAGATTGATCGAATTCGGAGACAAGAACCGGCCTGCCATGCGGGGGGACCGCGGGTTTCGCCGCCGCAGAAGGTTTTACAGTCACCGCAGCTTTCGGAGCCTTCGCGGCCGCAGCAGATTTCGCTGTCGCAGAGGGTTTCGCCGTCGCAGAGGGCTGCGGGGCAAGAAACACCTTCGGGGCCGCAGAAGCCGCAGGGGGACCAGTGCGAGGTGCCGCCGGCTCGGCTGCCGACAGTGACCGGCTGGTTCCCCACTGGGTTACGACCATCAGGCATAGCACCGTCGTTGTGCGGTAGGCGACGGCATGGGCAGGGATGTGGGCTCCCACAATCCGTCGGGCGATGCTCCACAGCACGCAGAGGCCAGTTCCCCACAATCCTCCCGCAAAAATTCCGTCGAAATATGGGGTGTATTCGATGGGGACGACGGCGGCCAGCGCCACAGGGAGTATCAGGCAGACGAACAGCAGAAGACCCCGGCCCCGACGGGATTCCCGCAGCAGCCAGAACAGCCAGACCACCAGAATCTGAAACAAAATAAACACGCCCTGCAGAGTCCGCTCACTGCGGTAATGCAGCAGCAGCGGAACCTGGCTGGTGGCCGCCGACGTGGTCCGAAATTCTGCGAGTCGGCTGTGAGGGGGAACCTGCAGCGTCAACCCCAGCGACAGCAGAGCGGCGGGGGTGGGCTGGGACGCGGCGGGGGCGTTCGGCTGCGGAGCTTTCACCGGAGGTGCCGCCGACTGGGCGACGATTCCCGGGACAGCAACCACTCCGCCTTTTTCGGACAAAGCCGGTTCCTGTTTCGACTGCCGTTTCGTGCCGTCAGAAAGTGGGCGGTCCATGCGGTCCAGGTCCCTTTGGGAAGTAACCGCTCCAAATGGATCCGCAGCGGGAGCCGATTCTTCGGCAGGCGCCGGAGTTCCTGCTTTGCGATCGTGGTCGGCAAGGAGATGTCCCGTATCAAGCTGAGCTTCGTCCCTGGGCTCTTGCGTGTGATGAAATTGATCCTGAAGCTCCATGTTGTTTGCCGGAGCGGTTGTGGCGGCCGGTCCGTCGGCTGGCACCACAGGCCGTGCTCTGTAATCGAGAGAATCAGAATCCTCATTCAGGGCAATAGCCAGCCCCCCCGGGCTCCACTGTGCGTAATAAGGCCGCAGGCCGACTGCAATCAGGCCCAGGCCGATGACTCCCCCGACGAGAACCGCCGCTACGATGCCCCGGCGTCGCCAGGCAAACCCGATCAGAAAGACAACGGCGGCAAACAGCCCCACCAGCAGGCTGCGGTTCACCAGTTCCGTAAAACTGGCCAGCTTCAGTTCCGACTGCAGGCCACTGAGAAAGCCCTGAACGGCGACCGGTGTCTGCGGCTCGAAGGGCCCTTCACTGCGGGTCACAAGCAGCGACGAAGGGTGATGCAGTTGCCATTTCCGATCGAGGACGGGAATCGGTTCGACTTTTCCACTGCCACCGACCGCGGCGACTTCAGGGAACGTCTGCAGCAGTTCGCCGCCCAGCATCGAGGCGGGTGTCGTTGTCTGATAGAACACCTGTACCCGGCGGATGGCGTCCCGCGCTCCCGAGCTGGCAACGGGTAATGTCACCCGCAGGACCTCGGGCTGTTTGTCGTCTTTTCTTGCTTCGAGCGGAAGATTGTCGCAGAGAATTCCCCACAACACTCCCTCCGCAGGCAGCCGGATTTCAAGGCTGGGGACGCCGACGGCCCGCAGTACAAACTCCACCTGGTTCTGCAGTTCGCCGCTTTCTCCCAGCACGCTGGCAAGCAACGCCGAATCGCAAATGGCAGTCGGCAACGCTCCCGGATTCAGGCGGGTTTCCTGAACGAGCACCCGATACTCGGCACGGGGTGAATAATAGCCGGCAATGACCCGCTCGACGGGGGTGTAGCTCAGCGGGGCGGGCAGATCGGCCGAGGCGATTTCATTCAGTGCCTGCCCGGTGCTGTTGATTGCGGTCAATTTCAGAAGCTGTTCCGGACTGGCTTCAATCGCCACGTAAGCATCCTGTCGTTCCGCATTCAGAACTTTCAGCCCGGGGCAGGGAATTTGCGTGGTGTCGGCCGGTCGCGGAGTTTCAAGGTCGACCCCCAGTTGCACCGTGCCTCGCAGCATCTGGTCGAACTGCAGCGTCCAGCGGCGTAGACCATTTTCCGGTTTGGCCGCGGTCTGGCTGGTGACGTGGCAGGGAGAATTGAGGACCCGGAAGCGCAGGTCGGTCCCGACTTCTTCGGGGAGCTGAATCTGCAGGCTGGTCGTTCCGCCTCCGCCAATGAGCAATCGGGCTTCGAGGTGAGAATGCAGTGTCTCCCGATCGAGTCGATGAAACGCAAACGTATGCGCAGCCAACCGGGCGGGTTTCCGCGAAACTCGTAGTTTTCCCGAAAACCGGCTGTCCTGATAATCGTAAACCAGACGGAGGGTTCCGCGACTGGCCGCGGGAATGTCGGTGAGATGGCTGGGCGAAAGACCTGCGAGCTCTTCAACCGCCAGGTCGAAATCTGTCTCGGCGGCAATCAAATACCGGCCTTCGGTAACTCCGGCCTGCAGCAATTGCACTTCCGGCAGCGGAACCACGGCAGGCTGTTCACCAGGCGGCCACGACTCCATCGGGTTCCAGGTGGATTCCAGTTGCAGTTCCACCGGATGATTGGCGGGGATCGGTGCCGGAAACGAAATCCGGATCCGGTGCAGCCCGGCCTCAACCGGAATGGCGTGCCACTCGACCGGCGCATTCTGGACGAGAATCCGGTGAATGGTCCAGTCGGCCGGCAGGCTCAGGTCGAGGTCAAACAGCGGGGCAAACCGGCTCTGGATGAGCAGCAGCGAGCGCAGGCTGGCGGTGTGTTCCCCCAGGTCCAGACGGGTTGTGATGCTGGCCTGCAGTTCCCGGTTTCGCGGACGGGTCTCCAGCAGCAGCGAATAATTCTGCCCGGCCGCCAGAAACGACAAGCTTCGCCCGCCGTCCACCCTCGGCAGGCGACTCTCCAGATGATCTTCCGCGGTCACCCGGCGAATATGAACCGCCTCGGCCACATGAACCCGTAACGTCGACGGATACTGGACGACCACGTGTGTGGTATGAGCCACGGATTCGCCAAGTGCCAGTGGCGGAACCTGCCACTGCGCGCCCGAGGGGACCGTGGCGATACCGCGGATTTCGACCCGCCGCACGTCGTTACTTCGCTGCCGGTAGGCAAGTTTCAGCCGGGTCTGCCCCTGTTCTTCGCCGTCAAACGTCCAGCGTTCGAGCCCGGAAGATTCGATCGAAATGATCTCCAGAGATTGCGGGACACGGAATTCGAGCGTATCGATCGGGTTGCCGAACACCTGCACTTCGGTAACCGCCCGCCAGGTCAACTGCTGGGGGGCGACCTGCACACCTAATGTGGTCGAGGCGAACACCAGTGTCTTTTCATCCTGCTCGGTCTGGCGGTCGGTGATACGCAGGGCCAGGCGGGTTTGTCCACCGATGGGAAAGTCGTACGTTGCGGCTTCTTCCACCGGCTTTTTGCGCTCCAGTGGCAATTCGTTGAGCTGCAGATATTTCCCGGCGGGTATCTCCAACTGAAATGTGGCCGAGCCGACCGACGGCAGATGAAAACCGGCCAGCCGATCGCTCCCCGCAGCCCGTAACGGGGTCGACAGCGTCAGACGCAACGTGTGCCGGCCACGCTCGTTCGAAAACAGCAGACAGCCCCCGTCATTGGGGAGAGTTCCAATTTGTGCGGGAGTGTCGTCCAGCCTGGCCGATTCGATGGCCACCGCCCGGAACGCCAGTGGAATTCCGTGCCAGCCGGGCTGAAACTGGGTGAATTCGAGAACGGCATCGATGACCAGTTGTTCTCCCGCAATGCGGGCTTTGTACTCTGCCTGCGACAGCACAAACCCGGGGGTCCCCGGAGGCATCTGTCGCCGCTGCTGTTCCGCCTGGTTCCAGAGTTCCTGGAACTCGGCCCGTTTCAGCAGTACTCCTTTATGCTGCTGGCCGAACACCACGTCCAGCGATTCCTGCGGGACATAAATCTGCCGGGGTTTCGCAGAAGAGGCCTCCGTTCCGGCCGCAGGGGGGTCTGCCGCCAGGGCCGGGGCGATTGCTCCGATCAGCAGGCCGATGGCAACGGCAAGACTGCAGGGACTGGTGCGGATGCCTTGGAACCGGAAACGAAGCCAGGCTCTGTGGGCCAAAGTCAGCAAAGCCGTCGGGGCCACCGGGCTCTGCCCACGGCCAGTTCGCCAGGATTGAGACTGCATAAGAATCGCTCGCCAACGGAAATGAAATCTTGCGTGTGGACCAGCCGCAGGAAATTGTCGGTTCAGTGCGTCCGTTCTCGGAAGCGTGCCCGAACGGCGACACTCCCCCTGTGCCGGGAACTGTTCCCGGGCCTTCCACCGTCAGGCGGACGGGCTTTTTTCGAGAAGAAAAAAACTTTCGGTCGCAGCAGCACGTTCATACCGGATCGTAGTCGACTTGTACAAGGTACAGACCGCAGGCCGGCGCCGTATTACCCGCCGCCGAGCGTGTTTGCGCCGTCAGGATGCGGGCCACATCGTCTGCCGACCAGCGGCCCCGCCCCACATCGATCAATGTTCCCATGATGCTCCGGACCATATTGTAAAGAAACCCGTCCGCGATGATATCCATGCACAGGAAGTCTCCTTCCTGATTAGACGGCGTCGACGGCGATTCGTTTCCTGATTTTTCGTTCGCAAGGGAAGAAATTGGTGAACCATCGAGAGGGGCCGGCTGCCAGATCGGCCAGATCGCCCGGCGGACAATGCTGATTTCCATGACGGTTCGGACACTGGTGGCCTTGTTGGGCCATTCGGTCTCGAAGCTGCGGAAATCGTGCTTGCCGACCAGCCTTTGTGCCGCGGCGTGCATCGCTTCACTATCCAGTGGGCGAAAGACATGGTGGGCGTAGTTCCGCAGAAACGGCAGCAGAGAGTACCCGTTATAAATCACGTAGCGATACCGTTTGCGAATGGCGGAAAACGTCGCATGAAAGGCTCTGGGGACTTCGCGGGAATCGAGCAGCACGATATCGGACGGCAGATACTGCTGCAGGGCGGCTCGCCATTTTCCGGGAGGAATCGGGCTGTCGGTATGAAAGTTGGCCACCTGCCCGATGGCGTGCACGCCGGAGTCGGTGCGCCCCGCAGAATAGACGGGAGAATGCGTCCCCGTCAGCCGTTTGATGGCCTTTTCGATCACGGCCTGAATGGCCAGGCCATTGGTCTGAACCTGCCAGCCAACGTAGTTGGTGCCGTCATAAGCCACTGTCAACCGGATATTGCGCATGTCTTCAAAGCAGGATGAGGAGAAAATGGAGAACGGGAAGATGGGGAGGACCGGGTCTGAGGAGCCATTGTCCTCAGAGATAAAAGCGGGCCACCTGGTGGGAGGCGACGCTGGGCTCAAACACCGACTCAGCCCGCGGGACCAGTCGCATCGGACGCGATTACCGGTTTTGAACACCGGCCCCGTCTACCGGCCCCGAAACTGTAACTCTTTTTCACAAGACTGGCCATGTTCAACCCGCCTGCTGGACATTGGCTCGGGCACGATCTACGATCGCCGCAGCAGCCACACACCGCGATCGCCCTGGTGGAGGAACGCAAGCAAGCATGCAGATCGAAGACCGCGGCCTGATATTCGACGCCCGCCCGGCAGCCGCCGGCCAGCGGGCCAACGCCTTCACCAGCCTCCGCCGGCTCGCAGACGGAACCCTGATCGCCGGGTTTCAGTCCGGCCCCTCGAAGCATGGTCCGACTTCGACGGTTCGACTGTCGCATTCCGTTGACGGCGGGCAGACCTGGTCAGCACCACTCGCGCCGTTTTCAACCACGCTGGAGGGGATCCCCGGCTCCCTGTCTTCGGGAGACCTGGTCGAGGTCTCTCCCGGTCGACTGCTGATTTTTGCCACCTGGTTCGACCGCAGCGACCCCGACCGACCGCTGTTCGACCCCGTCACAGAAGGTCTGCTGCATTCCAGACAACTGGTGGCGGAATCGACCGACGGCGGATCGACCTGGGGCGACTGGCGGGTTCTTCCCACCCCCGGGCTGACGGGGTGTGCAGCGACCGGCCCCGTCGTGCAGTGGCCGGATGGGACCATCGCGTTTGCCTTCGAGAGTTTTCGGGAATTCGACGATCCTGTTCCGAAGCCGCACGCTGCCTGGCTGGCGGTTTCTCATGACGGAGGAGAATCGTTCTCCGAGTTTCACCAGGTGGCACAGCATCCCGAGCACGCCGTTTACTATTGGGACCAGCGGATCTGCCCGGGGCGGAATCCCGGTGAATACGACGCCCTGTTCTGGACGCACGACCTGAAAGCCAAACGCGATCTCGCGGTCCATTTCAAGTCGGGCCACCTGCAGAATTCGGGCGGAAACCGCGACATCCACTCGACAGGCGTTGCCGGTCAGATCGCCGCCCCGCAACGGCTTGCCGATGGCCGGCTGGTCGCCTTTGTCGTCGACCGCGAGCAACCGGGAACCTTGAAACTCTGGTGCTCGTCCGACGACGGACAGACCTGGCCCGCCGCCGAGGCGCTGTCCATCTACAGTCACGATGAGCAGGCCCGGCTGTCGCAGGGGCTGACCAACATCGACTTCAAACAGTATTGGGAAGACATGGCTAAATGGACGTTCGGCCACCCCGCGGTCTGCCTGCTGGACCGGAACCATCTGCTGCTGGCCTTTTACGCCGGAACCCCCGACGCGCTGTCTGTCCACTGGGTCCGTGTCGCCACCGGCTGATTTCACGACGCGTCCCTCTCCGTTCTCTTCAGTCCAGAGTTTGTTGTCTCCACTCCAGAGTTTCCCTTCCGGGAAGCGAGGTTCTATCGTGCTGGCGGGTCATTTCCCCAAACCGGGTCGTATTGAACTGATCGAAGTCCCCGAGCCCCACTGGACGACCGCTGGCGAAGGAGAGATTCTCTTCCAGCCAGAGGTCGCCTGCCTGTGCGGCTCTGACCTGCCGTACTTCAATGGCGAGCCTCCGGAATTCCCGGGCGAAATCGGGCATTCTCTGCATGAAATGGTGGGGACGGTTCTGGCGACGACCGGGCAGCGGTTTCAGCCGGGTGACAAAGTTCTGGCGGTTCCGGTCAACCAGCAGGGGCTGTTCGAGCGCTATGTTCTCAGCGAGCAGCGGGCGATACCACTCGACCCGCGACTGGCCCCCGACTATGCAATTCTGGCCCAACCGCTGGGAACTGTTCTGTTCGCCCTCAAAAAAATTCCGTTTCTGCTGGATAAAGACGTGGCGATTGTCGGTCAGGGTCCGATCGGGCAGATGTTCTGTGCCGCGTTCCGGAACCTCGGTGCTCGCGAAATCATCGCCATCGACCGTCTGGAATCGCGTCTGGCGGTCTCGTCGAAAATGGGAGCCACGCGCACCCTCTGTTCCGCCACGACCGACCCGGTGAGCATGGTGCAGGAAATCACTCACGGTCGAATGGCGGATATTGTTGTCGAAGCCGTCGGACATGCCGACCAGGCGTTCAACTCCTGCGTCGCACTTTGCCGGCAGGCGGGAGAGCTGCTGTTCTTCGGGGTGCCTCCCACGACGGTGGACGGCATCGCCTGGCGGGAACTGTTTACCCGCAATGTGACAGTCTACACCAGTGTCGGGCCCGACTTCACCCGGGACTTTCCGCTGGCCATGCGCTGGCTGGCCGAAGGTCGGGTCGACCTCCACCCCCTCATCACCCACCGTTACCCGCTGGCGGAGATTCAAACCGCGTTTGAAACCTTCCGCGACCGGCGGGACGGAGCCCTGAAAGTCCTGTTGGACTTCCCGTCGCAGCCGGCACCCGCGAAAATACAGCCGGGCGTTCCCTCTTCCTGAACTCCGTCTGGCCGAGAATGTCTGCTCTCGATCGAAAGCTGCTGCGGGATGTCCTGCTGATGAAAGGGCAGGTCATTGCGATTTGCCTGGTCATCGGCTGCGGCGTGGCGACTTTCGTCATGTCGCTGAGCACGCTCGAATCGCTCCGCAACGCCAAAGACCGCTACTACGACCGCTACCGCTTCGGCCATGTCTTTGGGCATCTCAAGCGGGCACCCCTGTCGCTGGTTCCCCGAATCGAAGCCATCCCCGGCGTCTCGCGGACACAGGCCCGCGTTGTGATGGATGTCACCCTCGATGTCCCCGGGCTCCCCGAGCCTGCCGTCGGCCGGCTGATTTCCATCCCCGAACGGCGGGTGGCGACCCTCAACGACCTGCATCTCCGCAGCGGGCGGTACATCGAACCCAACCGTGCCGAAGAAGTGCTGGTCGGCGAAGCGTTCGCGATTGCGCACCAGTTTCAGCCCGGCGACAAGGTGACGGCAATCATCAACGGTCGCAAGAAAGATCTGCGGATTGTCGGCGTGGTACTGTCGCCCGAGTACGTCTATTCGTTGCGGGTCGGGCAGCTCATTCCCGATGATCGCCGGTTTGGCGTGTTCTGGATGGGAGAAGAAGCCCTCTCTTACGCCTTCGATATGGATGGCGCGTTCAACGATGTCAGCCTGGCGCTGATGCCCGGCGCCATCGAAAAAGATGTCATCAGCCGGCTCGACACTTTGACCGAACAGTACGGCGGCCTGGGGGCCTACGGGCGTGAAGACCAGATCTCGAACCGGTTTCTGTCCGACGAAATCGCCCAGTTGCAGCGGATGGGAATTATTGTTCCCGCCGTGTTTCTGTTTGTTGCGGCGTTTCTGCTGAATGTCGTACTGTCCCGCATCATCAGCCTGCAGCGCGAGCAGATTGCAGCCCTCAAGGCGTTCGGATACTCGAACCTCGCCGTCGGCTGGCATTACCAGAAACTGGTTCTCACGGTGGTTGTGGTGGGGGTTCTGTTGGGGACCGGCGTCGGGGGCTGGCTGGGCAGCAACCTCACCCGCATGTACACCCAGTTCTACCACTTCCCGATTCTCGACTTTCAGTTGCCCCCCCGCACGGTCAGCCTGGCATTTCTGATCAGCGCCCTCGCCGCCATGAGCGGCACCCTGGGAGTCATCCGGAAAGCGATGCAGCTTCCGCCTGCCGAGGCCATGCGGCCGGAACCCCCGGCCAACTATCAGCCGACCGTCCTCGAACGAATGGGGCTGACAGAGTGGTTTACGCAGCCCACCCGGATGATTCTGCGGAACATCGAACGCCGGCCGCTCAAGGCGTTTTTCTCGTGTTTCGGCATGTCGCTGTCGCTGGCGATTCTGATTCTGGGGCAGTTCTCCGCCGACGCCCTCGACTTCCTGCTGAACGTGCAGTTTTTTGTGAACCAGCGGCAGGATATCAGCGTCACGTTTGTCGAACCGACTTCGTACCGGGCGCTGTACGAAATCGAACATCTCCCCGGGGTGATGCATGTCGAGCCGTTCCGATCGGTGCCGGTTCGGCTGAGGTTCCAGCATTACGAACGCCGGGGTTCGATTCAGGGGTTCCCCGACAACCCGCAACTGAACAACCTGACCGACGACCAGCAGCGGCCGATCTCGCTGCCGGAAGATGGGCTGATGCTCAACACCAAGCTCGCGGAACTGCTGGGGGCGGGTGTCGGCGACCTGGTGACCGTCGAAGTTCTGGAGGGAGAACGCCCTGTCCGGCAGGTTCCGGTGACCGGCCTGGCGACCGAACTGCTGGGGACGACCGCCTACATGAACATCAACGCGCTCAACCGCATCCTTCGGGAGGGACATTCGATTTCGGGCGTGTATCTCACCGCCGACGAACGCTGGCACGCCGATCTGTACAGCCGGCTCAAACAGACGCCACGGGTGGCGGGGGTGACCATTAAAGAAGCCGCGGTCCGCAGTTTTCAGGACATTATCGTGCAGAACATGCTGCAGATGCAGATGTTCAACGTCATCTTCGCCTGCATCATTGCCTTCGGAGTGGTGTACAACACGGCCCGCATCGCCCTGTCGGAACGGGGGCGGGAACTGGCCAGCCTCCGCGTGCTGGGCTTCACCCGCGGAGAGATCTCGTATATTCTCCTCGGCGAACTGGCGTTGCTGGCGCTGGGAGCCATTCCATTCGGCCTGCTGCTGGGTTATGGGCTGGCGCGACTGACGGTCAGCTTTCTGGACACGGAATTGTATCGCATCCCCCTGATTATCGACCCGTCCACTTACGGGTTTGCCATCACTATTGTCGTCGTCGCGGCGTTTCTTTCCGGCCTGGTGGTCCGTCGCAAGCTCGATCACCTCGATCTGGTCGCCGTCCTCAAAACCCGGGAGTAGCCGGATCGTGAAGCGCTGGCTGAAACGTATCTTCTCCATTCTGATCGGAGCCGGGCTGCTGGCGGCGCTGGCGTATTCGTTCCGTCCGCAGCCGGTCGGCGTCGATGTGCAGACCGTCGAACGGGGCCTGCTGCAGGTGACCGTCGACGAAGACGGCAAGACCCGCATCCAGGAACCGTACACCGTTTCAGCTCCATTGGCCGGAAACCTGCTCCGCATCGAACTCGACCCCGGCGACCAGGTGTACGCCGGTAAAACGCTGCTGGCCGTCATCGAACCCTCAGATCCCGCGCTGCTCGACGCCCGCGAAATCGCCCAGTCCGAAGCACGTGTCCGGGCGGCAGAAGCCAAGCTGCGGCAGGCGGAACCCGAGCGTGAGCAGGCCCGGGCGGCTCTCGATTATGCCGAAAGTGAACTGGGGCGGGCCGGGCAGCTCTTCGAGCGCAAGGCCCTCTCCAAAGACGAGTATGAAGAAAAGTCGATGCTGGCGCGGATGCGGACCGAAGAATACCGTTCGGCCCGGCTGTCGGAGGAAATTTCCCGTTACGAGCTGGAAGTCGCCAAAGCCGCCCTGCTGCGGACAAAGCCCGGGGAAA
>Ga0164242_10003854_pt1 | contig 16964 bp, 21 predicted proteins | sample OricomgcompostMG_FD_108783 | JGI IMG/M metagenome (GOLD analysis project Ga0164242, IMG submission 108783) | Miracle-Growth compost microbial communities from Emeryville, California, USA - Original compost - Miracle growth compost (MG) ...
GCGGCCATCTCCACGCTGAGGCGCTCGTCGGTTCCGTTGGGTGCACCGGGCCGGCGCCACGGTAATTCCAGGCTGACATCTGATCCGCCGCCGGCGATCACGTAACGCTGAAAACCTTGCACCCGGCCCGACCGGTCCCGCGCGATGATGAGCGCAATCCCGGGTTCGCCGCCGGACAGGGTATTGCCCAGCGCCATCGAGAATCCGCGTTCTGCGGTCGACTTGCTCGTCGCGCGCATGACGTCGAGCAGTTCGGCTCGCAATTTCGCGCTCAGGTCTTGCTCGCTGCACACTTCAGTGGTGACCCCGGCGTTGTGAGTTCGCTGAACGGCTTGGCGCAGGTTGCGTTTGCGTCGACCGGACAGATCGAACGAGTCGACGTCTATCACCACGTCACGGCCGATCGGCACGGCCCTGAGTCGCTGACCTACCAGCCGCTGATCGCCCCAGATCGGCAGCAAGCCATCTGAGGCACCCAACACGATGATCCGCCAGCGGTGAGAATGACACAACGCCACGAAGTGGAGTACTGCATCACGATATGCCGAGGGCGCGCCGATCGGGTTGCCACTGACCACAGCGAAGCCGGCCACGGTGCGGTAGGACACGGCGGCCGACCCGTCGGCACTGAACACATGGCTCTTGCCCGGTGCCAGGGCCAACGACGCCAGCGGATCGTCGTGGGTGACATCTACCAGCGCGCGCAGTTGCGAACGCGCATCGGTCATCGATGTCGGGGCCGGCACCGCCCGCGGGGAGCGTTGACTTTCGGCGTCGGTCATTGCCATGCGGGCTGACTACCCCGAACAGCCCCCGGTCAACCAGTTCAGGCTTACCAGCCTTGTCCACTGGGTATCAGACCGGTATGAAGCTGGATCAGACAGAGGCACCCTTGGTAGAGGCTTTGACGCAGTACCGTGCGGTGGATCGGTATGGCTTCACTCCGCCGGGGCATCGACAGGGCCGCGGGGTGGACTGTCGGGTGCTGGATGTATTGGGGACAGACCCCTTCCTCGATGATGTCCTGGCGACGGGTGGACTCGACGATCGACGCTCTCGAGGGGGGTACCTCCGGCGGGCCGAAGATTTGATGGCCGACGCGGTGGGAGCCGACAGCGCGTGGTTTTCCACCTGTGGCAGTTCGCTTTCGGTGAAGGCCGCCATGATGGCCGTCGCCGGGGGAGATGGCAGTCTGCTGGTAGGCCGGGACAGCCACAAGTCGATCGTGGCCGGGCTGATCTTTGCGGGTGTGGTGCCGCGGTGGATCACCCCGCGCTGGGATGCACAGCGGCATCTGTCCCATCCGCCGTCACCGGCGCAGGTCGAACAGTCCTGGCAGCGCTACCCGCGCGCGGCAGGCGCACTGATTGTCAGTCCCAGCCCCTACGGGACTTGCGCCGACCTCGCCGCCATCGCCGACGTGTGCCACGCTCGAGGAAAACCATTGATCGTCGACGAAGCCTGGGGAGCGCACCTGCCCTTCCATGAAGACTTGCCGACCTGGGCCATGAACGCCGGTGCCGACGTGTGTGTAGTGAGCGTGCACAAAATGGGCGCCGGATTCGAGCAGTTATCTGGGGTCAGATTCTGATGTTTACTGTTGTTCCCGCTGAGGCGATCTGATCTAGTCGGGCCTGATCGGAAACAGGTTAGGCTGTTGGTGTTTCCGGTTAGGGGTTGGTTGGTGCGTTCTGGTTGACGCGACGATTCAGGAGCCCATCATTCCGCGGCCGCCCATCATCGGGCCCATCATGGCGGGCATGCCGTCGGTGACGAAGCCGGTGACTTCGTGTGCGTGGGCGCGGATGGTGTTGGTGAGCTCGGGGTCGGAGGAGGTCTCGGTGGCGATAACTCCGTTAGGTGTCAGTGTGATTCGCCGCTGGTAGTCGGTTGCATGGCGGAACAGGGTGGGCAGGCTTTGACTCATGCAGCTCACTTCGGCGCCTTGGTCGAGATGCTGATACATCGAGGAGACGTGGGCGTGCAGTTGCGCGACGAGATCGGGGGCGTCGGATTCGGTGGTGGTACGGATGCCTCCGGGGATGTTTTCCACGGTGCGGCGCAGTTCGGTGTGGCGGGCGAACATGGTCATGTAGCGATCCATGTCGGTGCCGGAGACTCCGCCCATCATGCCGGGACCGTTGGCGTTCCCGGTGGGCATGCGAATACTGTTGGTGCGCAACAGGTATCCCAGTGCGGCGATCGCCCCTGCCCCACTGAGTAGGGCAAGTGCGGCGCGTCTGGTGAATTCGGTCATGTGCGGCTGCTTTCGTGATGGTGTCCCGCTCGGACCCCTTGGCTGCAGGGCAGGTCAGGTGGCAGGGGTTTTGTGGGCGACGACGCGTTCGACGAGGCCGAGTGTGAACCGCTCACGATGGTCGATCGCGAGGTCGGTCGCGGCCCGCAGGTGCTCTAGGGGGCGACGTAGGAAGTGTTCGCCGCCGAGGGGAATGGTGAATAGTTCGAGGCCCCGCTGCACGGCTCGGACTGGGGCGGTGCTGCTGCGGATGTGGTCGACGAGGATGAGTTTTCCGCCGGGGCGCAGGACTCGGGTCATTTCGGTGAGGGCTTGGGTGTGGTCGGGGATGGCGCAGAGCCCGAAGGTGCAGACGACGGTGTCGAAGCTGGCATCGTCGAACGGCAGGTGATGCGCGTCGGCTTGTTGCAGGGTGGCGGGGTGACCGAGGTCGGCGGCGCGTTGGCGGGCGATGTCGAGCATCTGCTGGCTCCAGTCGATCCCGGTCAGGGTGACGTTCTCGGGGTAGAAGGCAAGGTTGAGTCCGGTGCCGATCGCGACCTCCAGGACGTCGCCGGTGGCTTGGCTGCAGACCCATTGGCGGGAGTCGCCGAACAGGTGGCGGTCGAAGAACCCGATCTCACGGTCATAGGTGCGAGATTTCTTGTCCCAGTACCGGTTCCAGCGGGCGGTGCGATCATCGGTGGGCATGGTTCACCTCGCGTCGGCGGTCAGACGGTCAGGCGGCGTCCGATGTAGGGAACGAACCGGCCGACAGCCCCACAGTAGTCCCGGTAGGCCTGGCCGTGGATGGTGTTGAGGTAGGGCTCTTCGACCACTCGTACCTGCAGTTCGATCGTGGCCCACAAGACGGCGAAGGCGGCCAGGGCAAGCGGGTTTGGGGTGATCAGGGTGATGCCGGCGGCGAAGATCAGCATGGCGGTGAAGATGGGGTTGCGTACCAGCGCGAACACGCCGTGGCGCACCAATGTGGTTGTTTCGCTGGGGTCCACTCCGATGCGCCACGATGGGCCCATGTCGCGTTGGGCGTGGACGGTGGCGGCGATCCCGGCGACGGCCAGCACTATGCCGGTGGTCTGGATCCACGGCGCATCAAGCACGGCCATCGGGGTGAGGATGTCGAGCAGTTGCAGCAGGGGCGCGGCCGCCCCGGCGAGGATGGCGGCGATGAATCCGACACCGGCCAACCATTGCAGCGACCCGGGCCGACCGTGGATGCCGCGGAATCCGGTGGATCCGGTGTGGCGGTATTGGGTCCAACTGCGCCAGCCGAACCCTAAGACGGCAAAGATCACGTAGAAGATGAGCGCGGTGGCGGGCATGGGTGAAACCTCCTGGCCGGGACTGGGATAGGTGCCGATGTGGAGATGGGCGTTAAAGCCGATGGACGTGGGACGGCGCGGTTAGTTCTCGGCGAGCGCTTGATCAAGGGCCTTGGCGAGGTCTTCATAGCTGTGCGGTTGGATGCGGGTGCCGTTGAGGAAAAACGTCGGCGTGCCCTGCACCCCCAAGGCCCGGCCGTCGGCCATGTCGAGCCGGATGCGCTCCAGCGTGGCGGGATCGGCGTAGGCCGCGTCGAAAGCGGCCATATCCAGGCCGAGTTCTGCTGCGAATCCACGGAATACGTCATCGGCCGGGGTTTGCTTTTCACCCCACTGAGCCTGGGTGTCATACATTTTGCGATACACCGCCTCCAGCTGGCCCTGCTGGGCGGCGGCTTCCACGGCCCGGGCGGCCCGCTCGGCGTTGACGTGCGCTGGCAGCGGGAAGTGGCGGATCACGAAATTCACCCGGTCCCCGTATTCAGCCCGCAACTTTTCGATCTCCGGGTAAACCGCGCGGCAACCCTCACATTCGAAGTCGAGAAACTCCACGAACGTCACCTTGCTCTCAGGCACCGAGTTGAGCCGGTGACTGTTCTCCCGCACCACCTGCCCGATCTCGCTGGTATCGGACTGCGCTGGGGCGGTCGAGTCACGGTCGCGCACCGACAGGTAGACCAGCGCACCGATCGCCATCGCGGCGATGACGAACGCGGTGAGCAACATGCGGCTGGCGCGCGCCATTCAGATACCTCTTTCGTGGGATCGGCGGCTATATCGCATGGCATCGATGTTGGCGAGGTTGACCGATCAATAGCATTGGACGCTATCATCGTTATGTGGCGATGAAAAGTGGTTCGGTCGATCCCGCGGTGTGCGGGAATGTGGATGCGGCGACGGCGTTGTTTCACAGCCTCTCGGATGCGACCCGGTTGGCGATCCTGCGCCGCCTGGCGGGTGGTGAGGCCCGGGTGGTGGATCTGACGGGCGAGTTGGGGTTGGCGCAGTCGACGGTGTCGGCGCATCTGGCCTGCCTGCGTGACTGCGGGTTGGTGGATTTCCGGCCGCAGGGCCGCGCCTCGGTGTATCGGCTGGCCCGCCCGGAGCTGCTGGAGATGTTGCGCGCGGCCGAGGCGGTGCTGGAGGCCACCGGCAACGCGGTGGCGTTGTGCCCCAACTACGGCCTCCCCGATCAGCGGAAGAAGGTTGCTCGATGAGTGAGGCGTGTGGCTGCGGCAGCGACGAACGTAGCGACGACGAGCACGAACCCGAACGGCTCTGGGAGATCACCGAACTGCGCGCCGCCGCGGTGGCGGGTGTGGTGCTGCTGGCCGGGTATGTGGTCGGCGGGGCCGGCGGGCCCCGCCCGGTCGAAATCGGGTTGTATGCGCTGGCGTTGGCGATCGGGGCCTACACGTTCGTGCCCTCGACGCTGCGCCGGCTGACCCAAGGCAAGATCGGGGTCGGCACGCTGATGACGATCGCCGCGGTCGGCGCAGTGATCCTCGGCGAGGTCGGCGAGGCCGCCATGCTGGCGTTCCTGTTCTCCATCAGCGAAGGTCTCGAAGAATACTCGCTGGCCCGCACCCGCCGCGGCCTGCGCGCCCTGTTGTCGCTGGTGCCCGATGAGGCCACCGTCCTGCGCGACGGCGCCGAAACCATCATCCCGCCAAGCGAATTGCGGGTGGGTGACCGGATGCTGGTCAAACCCGGTGAACGCGTCGCCACCGACGGGGTCATCGTCTCAGGCCGTACCGCGCTGGATGTTTCGGCGATCACCGGCGAATCCGTGCCGGTGGAGGCCGGGCCCGGTGATGAGGTGTTCGCCGGGTCGATCAACGGCACCGGGGTGCTCGAGGTCGAGGTCACCAGCAGCGCCGCCGACAACTCGCTGGCCCGCATTGTGGCCATCGTGGAGGCCGAGCAGTCCCGCAAGGGCGAAGCCCAGCGCCTGGCCGACCGCATCGCCAAACCCCTGGTCCCGACGATCATGATCGCCGGCGTCCTCATCGCGGCCATCGGCAGCGTGTTGGGTGATCCGCTGGTGTGGATCGAACGCGCCCTGGTGGTGCTGGTGGCGGCCTCCCCATGCGCGCTGGCGATCTCGGTGCCGGTCACCGTGGTCGCCGCGATCGGCGCGGCCAGCAAGCTCGGCGTCCTGGTCAAGGGCGGCGCGGCGCTGGAAGCCCTGGGCGCGGTCCGCACCGTGGCGCTGGATAAGACCGGCACATTGACTGCCAACAAGCCCACCGTCATCGACGTCGCCACCACCAACGGCGCCACCCGCGAGCATGTGCTGGAGGTCGCGGCGGCGTTGGAGGCCCGCAGCGAACACCCCCTGGCTGCAGCGATCCTCGCCGCCGCCGAGGGCCCGGTCCGACCCGCCGAGGAGGTGGAGGCGGTCACCGGCGCCGGCCTCACCGGGTATCGCGACGGCCGCCGGTTGCGGCTCGGTCGGCCCGGCTGGCTCGATCCCGGCCCGCTGGCCGAACAGGTCGCCAAGATGCAGGCCGCCGGGGCGACCGCGGTGCTGGTCGAAGACAACGGTCAGGTCATTGGGGCGGTCGCGGTGCGTGACGAACTACGGCCCGAAGCCGCCCGGGTCGTCGAGGCGTTACGCCGTGGGGGTTATCAGGTGGCGATGCTGACCGGTGACAACCAAGCGACCGCGACCGCCCTGGCCAAGCAGGTGGGGATCGATACGGTGCATGCTGATCTGCGGCCCGAAGACAAGGCCGCGCTGATTAGTCAACTGCGCCAACATTCCTCGACGGCCATGGTCGGTGACGGCGTCAACGACGCCCCCGCCCTGGCCACCGCAGACCTCGGCATCGCCATGGGCGCAATGGGCACCGACGTGGCGATCGAAACCGCCGACGTCGCCCTCATGGGTGAAGACCTGCGCCACCTCACCCAAGCCTTCGCCCACGCCCGCCGTGCCCGGCGCATCATGCTGCAAAACGTCGGCCTCTCACTGGGCCTGATCACGGTACTCATTCCGCTCGCCCTCACCGGGATGCTGGGGTTGGCCGCGGTCGTCGCCGTGCACGAACTCGCCGAAATCGTCGTCATCGCCAACGGGGTCCGCGCCGGACGCACCAAACCCCTCCGGGGCGCCATCATCGAAACCGGAACCGACTCCCACCGGCTGGCACACACCCGCACCCAGGAAACCACGACAGCCAGTTGAACTCGGGGCGCAACAGGATCACGTCACAGCCAAGAGGGGTCGGCCGAGCAACGGGGTGAAACCCCGGATCGATCAGGTCAACGGTGTCGCACTCTGCAGCGCCGCCAGCACGCGATCCCTGGTCGGAAGGTCCAATCGGCATGCATCAGCTGCCAACTCAGTGCCCGGCTTCATGATATCCACACCATCAACGAGCACCGTCGGCGATGGATATGCACCGACCCTTTCCACCACCACATCGTCAGCGATACCCACCTCAGACAGACACTCGGCGAGCAAGCGCCGAGCCGCCGCCGCATTCGGACACCCCGGGCTCGTGAGAAGCTCCACACGCATACATCCAGCTTCGCTCAACCCGCGCGAGTTCTGCACGCCTCCAGGCGGGGCCAACTGACACCGCCCAGGCGGAGCCAATTTAGGTTGACATAGGCACGGTGCACGAAATCGTCGTCATCGCCAACGGTGTGCGCGCCGGACGCACCACACCACTGGCCGCTGGTGCCACGACCGAAGCGCCGACGGCGGCTGCAACGCACACATAGGCCCACCACCAGTGGTGGCGCTGCTGGCTGACGCTGGCCTGACCGCTCAGCGGGCGCTATGCGCGAAGCCAGTCCCATGCGGGTTCGAGTTGATCGCGTGGAAACGTCTTCAGTTGACCGCGGATGAGCAGTGCCGCGGGTATTTTGACGCACCATTCTTCCCATTTCGGGGCGCCCAGCATGGCGATCTTGTCGAAGTGACGTCGATGTTTGAGGTCGAAGATCGTGTTGGCCCAGGCCGCGGGAAGGGTCCAGCCTTCAAAGGATTCGTCGATCAGGATCAGCACCCGCAACGTGGTGTACTGCTCCAGAAGGGAGTCGATTCGTGGGCCGAGCACGTCGCGGTAGGTTTGCCGGTTCAGCTTGCCGCTGAACCGGATTCCGACGACATTGCCGGTGCTGCAGGACAGGAACTCGATCACAGCATGCCCCTCCTGGGGAAGTGTCAGTGCGCGCGTGGGCCGTACATGATCACGGCGACGCCGGCCAGGCAGACCAGGGCGCCGATGATGTCCCAGCGGTCGGGTCGAAACCCGTCCAGCGCCATGCCCCAGGCCAGTGAGCCGGCGACGAACACGCCGCCGTAGGCGGCCAGGATCCGGCCGAAATGCGCATCCGGCTGCAGGGTGGCGACAAACCCGTAGATTCCGAGTGCGATGACGCCGAGCCCGGCCCATAGCCAGCCGCGTTGCTCGCGCACACCTTGCCAGATCAGCCACGCGCCTCCGATTTCGGCGACCGCGGCCAACACGAACAACAGGATTGAACGGATCACCATGGTGATGACCCTAGGAGACCTGGCCGGGCACTGGGGCCGCTGCCGGCTGTGATCGTCGGCACCGGCAACTGGTGTTCGTGTTCGGACGAGTGCACTGGCAGGTGTCGGCTCCGCGTCGGCGGTAGGCGCGGATCTGTGACACGACCACCCCGACGACTCCGACGGCGATGAGCGCGAATCCGAGTGGCTCTAGCCACCGGGAACCGACGAGCAGCATGCCACCGCCGGCGATGCCGGCCGCGGCCAGCAGTGGCACGACCACACAGCAACCCACACATGCCAGCGCCCCGACGCCGATCGATGCCCACCACGCCTTGCGGGCGCGGTCGTCAGCAGCAGCCACCGGTGCCGCCTTTCGTCTCGTTGTCGGGTTCTGCGGTGAATGGTAGTGGGCAGCAGGGGCTTTCGGCGCAGGCGAGGAGGTCGTCACAGCCCGCGGCGAGCGCAGCACGCAGCGTGTCGCGCACGGCGGTAAGTTCGGCGAGCTTCTGGTCGACCTCGGCCAGTTTGGTGGCCGCCCGGGTGTGTAGTCCGGCCTCGGAGCGGCTACCGAGTCGGGTGGCGGCCAACAGGTCGGCGACTTCGTCGAGGGTGAAGCCCAACCGTTGCGCGGCCTTGATCACCCGCATCATGGTCACGGTTTCCGGTGGGTATAGGCGGTGTCCACCCAGTGATCGCTGCGGCTGGCGCAGCAGGCCGCGTCGCTCGTAGTAGCGCAGCGTCTCGGTGTTGACCCCGGCTGCGGCCGCGACCTGCCCGCTGCGCAATCCGCTGTCGCTCACCGTGTCTGCCCCGTCGTCATGTCACCGATCCGCTGTGCGAGGGCGTCGAGCACGTCGGTGTGCGACGGGGGAACGCCGATGCTTATCACCACATCCGAACCGGCCGTGTCGAAGTCGAAGCGGAAAAACGAGCAGCAGCCGACTTCGCGTGCCGCCAGGTCGCGGGCAGCGGCCTCGGCGTCGGCGGCCAGCACAAGATCCAACCGTGTGGCACTCACCCGTACCGACCGCAGCACCGATTGACCGAATAGCCCGTCGAACTCGGCCACCCGCAACGGCCGATCAACCGTGGGTAACGAGCACGAATCGGGCACCCAACCCGTAGTTTCCTCGCTGGCCATACGTCGACGATAAACCCGTACCTAGGTACGGAATGCAACCCTCAATCGGTGGCGAACGGCAGCGGGGTGGCCCTCAACCGTCTCGGCGGTCGGATTGTGTTGACTGGCCGGCGGGTGGTGCGGCCGCGGTGGACAAGTTGGCGGCCAGGGCCTGGACGCGCGTGGTGATGTCGTCGCGGATGATTCGCATGCGGTCGATGCCGTCGATGCCGCGCAGGGAGGGTTCGTCGGTGTCCCACCGTTGGATGGTGGTGCCGGGATGGTCCTCGAGTTGGGCTTGGGTGCCGACGATGACGACCAGATCGGCCTCGTCGAGCATCTGCTCGGTGAGTTGGGTGGGCTGATGGTCGCTGATGTCGACGCCGACTTCGGCCAATGCCTGCACCGATTGTTGGTTGACTGCACCCTTGGCGTGGGTGCCCGCCGAGGTCACGCGGATGTGCGGGCCGGCGATCTGCCGCATGAGCCCGGCGGCCATCACCGACTTGCCGGCGTTACTGACGCAGACGAACAACACGGATCTGTCGGCCATATCGGTGTTTTCCTTGGGTTTTCGCGATTAGCGGGTGATGGGCACGTTCAGATCGGTCAGGAGTCGGTGGATGCGTTCTTCGATGTCGTCGCGGATCGGGCGGACCGCGTCGAGGCCTTGGCCGGCGGGGTCGGGGAGTTCCCAGTTTTCGTAGCGTTTTCCGGGGAAGATGGGGCAGGCGTCGCCGCAGCCCATGGTGATGACGACGTCGGCGGCTTGCACGATTTCGTCGGTCCAGGGTTTGGGGTATTCGCCGGTGATGTCGATCCCGACTTCGTGCATGGCCTCGATGGCGGCGGGGTTGATCTCGTTGCCGGGTTCTGACCCTCCGGACCAGGCGATCGCGTTGTCGCCGGCCAGGTGGGTGAAGAAGCCGAGGGCCATCTGGGAGCGGCCGGCGTTGTGGGTGCATAGGAACAGGACGGTCGGTTTGCCGTCGCTGATCTTGCCTTCCACCCGGGCCAGGGCGTGGAGGCGCTGGCGGGCGAACCGTTCGGCCAGCAGCGGCAGGAAGTTGGGAATGGTGGCGCGGCCGGCGAACTGGTCGTAGGACGAGCAGAGGAACCGTTCGATGGTTTCGGTGCCGAAGGTGCCGTCGAACTCGCCGTGCAGACGGCTCGCCGCGGTTTTCAGGGCGAGTTGTTGGTCGATGGAGAGGTCGTGGCGCAGTTGGTGGGTGACGGGGCTGTCAGTCATCGGCTGGTTCCGTTCTCGTCGTCGAGCCGGTGGGCAGGTGTTGGGAGGTGTGGTGGCTGAACCGATTACGTAGCGCCAGCGAGACGTAGACCAATCCGACCAGGACCGGGACTTCGATGAGCGGGCCGACGACCCCGGCCAGCGCTTGGCCGGAGGTGGCGCCGTAGGTGGCGATCGCCACGGCGATGGCCAGTTCGAAGTTGTTGCCGGCGGCGGTGAACGCCAGGGTGGTGGTGCGCTCATAACCCAGATCCAACAGCGTGCCGAGCAGGTAGCCCCCGCCCCACATGACGGCGAAGTACGCCAACAGAGGTAGGGCGATGCGGGCGACGTCCCAGGGTTGGTGGGTGATCTGATCGCCTTGCAGGGCAAAGAGAATCACGATGGTGAACAGCAGACCGTAGAGGGCCCATGGGCCGATCGTCGGTAGGAACTTGGCCTCATACCAGTCGCGGCCCTTGGTTTTCTCGCCGATGCGGCGGGACAGGTAGCCGGCCAATAGCGGGATGCCGAGGAAGATGAGTACGGATTTGGCGATCTGCCACGGTGAGGTGTCGATGGTGGTTTGTTCCAGGCCGAGCCAGCCGGGCAACACCGACAAGTAGAACCAGCCCAGCACGGCGAACATGATGACTTGGAAGATCGAGTTGAGCGCGACGAGGACGGCGGCGGCTTCGCGGTCTCCGCAGGCCAGGTCGTTCCAGATGATGACCATGGCGATGCAGCGGGCCAGTCCGACGATGATCAGGCCGGTGCGGTATTCGGGCAGGTCGGGCAGTAGCAGCCAGGCGAGTGCGAACATCAGCGCGGGTCCGAGCACCCAGTTCAGGACCAGTGAGGAGAGCAGGAGTTTGCGGTCGCCGGTGACGGTGTCGAGGCGGTCGTAGCGGACTTTCGCCAGCACCGGATACATCATGATCAACAGGCCCAGGGCGATCGGCAGCGAAATCCCGTCGATCTGAACCTTTTCCAGAGCGGTGTTCAGGCCGGGGATCCAGCGGCCCAGCAGCAGCCCTGCGACCATGGCCGCGCCGATCCATAAGGGCAGGAACCGGTCGAGGGTGGAGAGCTTGCCGACGACCGCTGGAGGGGATGTGGTGGTGTCGGTCATGCCGATACTCCCGCCACGGTGTGGGCGGTGGTCGCGCCGAGGAGCACGGCCAGGCTGGCCAGCGCTTCGGGCACCACGGCGTAATACACCCACGACGCCCGGCGCTGCGAGGTCAGCAATCCAGCGTCCCGCAGCACTTTGAGGTGATGGCTGATGGTCGGCTGGGAGACTTCCAGCCCGGGTGAGATGTCACAGACGCAGGCCTCGCCGCCGGCGTGGCTGGCGATCGCCGAGAACAGCTGCAGCCGCACCGGATCGGCCAGCGCCTTGAGCTTGACCGCCATATCCGCCGCCACCGCCGCCGATATGGGTTCGTGCAGCAGGGCGCCCGGAGGGCAACACACTTGATCGGCCAACATCTCCCGGGACTTCGACATACATCGATATTGACAGCTATCGAATCAGATGGCAAATGAACGTCAGGTGAAGATGAGCTGGGCCGCGTGGAAGTCGAAATGGCGCCCTGGGTAGCGGTAGACGTCTTCGAGCGTCATGTAATCGGAGAAGAACGGATCCCATCCCGGCGGGAAGTGCATGCCGCGGCGCAGGGAGTCGTCGGTTTCTCGGGCGAGTCGTTGTTGCAGCGCGGCGATGACCCGGTCGAGTTTGGCGCCCATCCTGACCCGGTTGTAAACCAGGGCGGCGGCACACGATCCGTAGTAGTTGACGTGATGAAACGGCGTGGTCGCGGCGTTGAGCACCCGGGCGTAGGTGACGCTGACGCGGTCAGGCAGTCGGCCCATCACCCGCACCAGGGGCAGCAGTCGCTGCACGACCATGTAGCCGAACACCATGTGGAACAGCAATTGCTCGTTGGTCCAACGGGTTCCGCGCGTCGGGGCGCCCCAGTCGTCGGGACCGGCGGCCGCCAGTAGCTGGTGAAACGTGACACGCGCGCGCTCCAGATCGGCAGCGATGGCGTCGCGGTCCATGCCCCGATCATGCGCCTACCGCGGCCCGTGTGGCCACGGCCGCGGCAGGTCGCGAACGGTCGGCTAGCAGCAGGATGCTGCGGCTTGATCTGACTCCTTGGATGCGCCGCCGCAGCACACATCACCGTCACCCTCACTGGATTCGTCGAGGTGCTGTGGGCTGGCGCCGAATGTGTCGGAGTCGGCCAGCACGGTGTAGACCTCCCATTTCTCCCCGGCCGGGCCGGTCACCCAGACCTTGTCCTGGGTGGCGAAGCAACAGGTGGTGCCGATCTCCTCGTCGGTGAACAGCCCCTCGCCGGTCAGCCGGGCGATCTCGGCATGGACGGCTTCCCTGGACTCCACCTCGACGCCGAGGTGGTTGATGGTGCCGCCCTTACCGGGGTTTTCCAGCAGCACCAGCTTCAGCGGCGGCTCGGTGACGGCGAAGTTGGCATAGCCCGGCTTCACCTTCGCCGGAGTGGTGTTGAACAGCTTGGAGTAGAACGTGATCGCCTCATCGAGATCATCAACATTGAGGGCGAGTTGAACACGGGACATAATCCGCCTCCTCTAGGGCTGAGACATATATCGAATTGACGCGTCGACCTCAGGATGCCACCTTTTTGATATATGTCAAGATTGGTGGCAGGATGGGGTCATGCCCAAAGCGCTGCCCGTGATCGACATGTCCGCGCCGGTATGCTGCGCCCCGGTAGCCGCGGGCCCGATCAGCGACGACGACGCCCTGGCGGTGGCGATGCGCCTGAAGGCGCTCGCCGACCCGATGCGGGTCAAAATCATGTCTCTACTGTTCAGTTCGCGCCCCGGCGAGGAGACCAGCGGGGAACTGGCCGGGGCGCTCGACTTGAGCGAATCCACCGTCAGCCACCACCTGGGCCAACTCCGCAAAGCCGGGCTGGTGATCTCCGACCGTCGCGGCATGAACGTCTTTCACCGCGTCAAACCCGAAGCGCTCCAAGCACTCTGCGTGGTGCTCGACCCCGACTGCTGCACTTAGCCGACAGGTGAGCTGGACACCGTCGCCGCGCGCGCGGGTCAGCTGGGATGCTCCGGAATGACCGCCCCACGGTGAGATGATCAGGTGATCTGTTCGTGAAGGGTGTCGAGTTGGCCGTAGAGCAGCTCGATCGTTGATTGTTGTTCTGCCACGGTGGCTTTGAGTGCGGCGATCTCTTTGTCTTTGGCGGCGAGCCGGTGGCGCAGCGCAGCGTCGATGCTGGTTTCGCGGCCGGCCGGTGCTGGCTGGCGGGCGGCGGGGCGGTCGCGGTACTGCTTGATGAGGGCCACCAGGTCGTCGTGTTTGTAGATGGTCTTGCGGGACACCTTGGCGCGGCGGGACACGGTGGAGAAGTTGATGTCGGCGTTGGTCTTGCGCAGGTAGGCGATCGCTTTTTCGACGGCACGCCGCTTCTCATCGCTGCGGCCGTCGCGGTATTCGGCCAGCGCATTCAGTGCTTTCTGGGTGGGTGGCGGCGGCTTGGGGCGACTCATCGCGGCGTGTCCGGGTCAGCCTTGCGCAACACTGATTCGTGGCTTCCGCGGGCAGCAGTCTGCATCGTGGGTGCCCGGTTGGCGGTACCCGCACCGGCGACGCTGTTTGCGCCGTCATCGGTCACGTCGTCGCGGTGGAGCCGGTCGAGGATGGCGTCCAGGGAGGCGATTTCGCGTCGACGCTCATGGATCCACACGTTGTCGTCGGTGAGCTCGCGCCCGGTGCGGGCACGGTACTGTTCGCGGCGGACGTCGATCAGTTTCAGGGTCCTGGCGCGTTGGTCGACCAGTTCGTCGAGGTGGGTGGCGTCGGTGGCGAAATGCCCGCATGACAAGCAGGCGTTGCCTTTGTCGCAGGTGGCTACCGGTGGCAGCAGGCATACCCCGTTGGGCAGCACCCGGTCGGTGCGGGCCGAGAGCTGGGTCATGTCGTAGATGTCGGACGGGCTGATGGTGATATCGGTGCCATGGGCGCCGATCTTTTTGTGCCGCAGGAACTCCGCTTCGGCGGTCGCTTGCAGGGTGGCGGCATAGCGCAGGGTCATCGCCGGGGAGGCGTGTCCGAGATAGCGCTGCACCACATGGATCGGGACGCCGTCGTTGAGCAGCTCGGTGGCCCGGGTGTGGCGCAGCCGGTGGGTCTGGGAGAACCGCAGCGGGTGGCCGGCGGTGTCGGTGAGACCGTGGATGTTGTCGAGCCGATTGAGGATCCGGCTGTAGGAGTCATAGCTGCGTGGTCGTTGGCCCTGGTGCTGGTAGCGCACCCCGAGGAACAGGTACTTCGTCTCCAAATCCGGGTAACGCCGCCGGATCCAGTCTTGCTGTTCGCTGATCACGTTGACCACGGCCTGCTCGACCAGAATGGTGGGCACCACCCCGTCGACTTTGGTCTGCTGGTAACGCAGTTTGGCCACGAACCCATCGGGAACGTCGGTGGCTCCCGCGGGGCGGTCATGCCCCGGGATCGGCTGCAGCGGGTCGAAATCGAGCATCAGAATCTCCGAGGCCCGGCGCCCGGTCAACGCTTGCAGCAGCCAGATCCGGGCCGCTTGCGGATCGCCGAGACCAGCCACGACCGAGATGGTGGAATCGGGATGGGTGATGACCACCGGTTTGCCCGCATCGGCGGCCAGCACGTCGAGATAGCACAGCATCCGCTGCAGCTCGGCGGTCGAAAACCAGGTCAGCTCCCGGCCGCCGGTAGGGCGTCGGCTGCGAAACGCCGCACCCCACAACCGGGTATGGGTGTCGGTCAACCGGCTCCAGCGAGGATCTCCGGTCGCTGCCGCGGCTTCCTCGGCATGGTCCACCATGAACGTGTAGAACATCTGAATCTTGGACTGGACGACCGCGATCGTCGCCGCCGACAGCGGACGCTCCGGTTTGGCCCGCGCGGCAGGTGATTTGAGGTATTCGGTGAACTCGGTGAACACCAGCCGCAGCGCCGCCCGGTCGGTGCTGATCACCGGATCATCGATCCCGCGTTCGACCAAGAATGGACCCAGATGGCGGGTGATGCCGCGGGTGCGGCCGATCACCGACGACCAGCGCAGCAGTTCAGCCGTCAAACAGGTGCGCAGCCAGAACCGCACCCCTTCACGCAGCCAGACCGGTTCGATCCCTCCGAGGCGGGCAACCTGGTCATGGCAGGGTTCGTGCTCACGCTGCGGGATTCTGGGATCAGCGTCCAGATCCCAGATGTCATGAGCCCACCATGGCCGGTCGGTGCAGCGGACCGACACGTACAGGTGCAGGTGCTCGATGAAACTGGCCACGTTGCGCCGAAACCCGGCCGAGGGCAGCCGACCGGTGCGGCGCTCGAACTCGCGTACCCCGTGACGCACGATGGCCTCGGCGCTCAGATCAGCGACACTGACCGGGTAACGCCGGTGCCGTTGGTGGTAGTCGGCGGCGGCGATGCTCAGTGCACCGCTGGTCCATTTCAGCAGCGACGGTTCGATCTTGCGACGTTCTTCGTGTCCACACAGCCACACCCACCACGCGAGCTCCTCGCACAACCGTTGCGGCACACCCTGCGGGGTGAAGTCGTGGCCGTCCGGGGTGGGCCGGTAGCGCGGGTTGCGCTGAAAGACCGTGTTGGCCGGGCCGGTATCCAGGTGATAGACCAGCCTGCGCCACTGCGGCGGCACTTGTTGCCACTGCTGTGTCCACCGATCCCCGGCGGCACCGCGCGTCGGTGGGGTATGCGCTGGTGCAGGACTGTCATTGCCCGTCACGGTTCACCTTCCACCCAGCGACATAGTTCTTCCATTCGGCCAGCGTGCGCATCTCGGCGTCGGCGGTCACCCACCCGTAGGTCGACAACGTGGTCTGCACGTCGGCGTGACCGAGACGACGCATCACCACATGCACATCCACCCCAGCCAGCAACAACGCGGTGGCGTGGGTGTGGCGCAGCCAGTGCGGCGTCCACTGCTCAGGCAGCACGCCGGTTCGGCGCGCGGTGATCAGATCCACCTTGTCGTAGATGGTTTCCGGTCGCAGCGGGGCATAGCGCACGCCTCGCACCAGGTTGACAAACACGAAACACGACGCCAGATCGCCGACCGTGACATCCGCGCCGGCGGCCACCAACTGCCACACGTACTCGGTGTAGAGGGCGACCAGATCGTCGCCGATGTAAATCCGGCGCGGGCCCGATTTCGCGCGCACCCCGTGCGGATGATCATCACGGCCCGCCACCATCACCGATGGGGTACCGCCACCGGCAATATCAAAATCACTGTGGCGCAACGACAACGCCTCACCGAGCCGCATCCCGGTTTCGGCCAACACCGCGAAGAACAACCGGTCACGCAGCCCCGCCCCGCCGCCCGACCATTCACCCGAGACCGTCTGGACACTGCACGCATCCAAGATGGCGTTGACCTGCACCGGCAGCAGCACCGGTGTTTCGGCGCGCTGCAGGCCGCGGAGCCGGTGAATCGGCCCGTCCTGCTCGCGTTTCGGGCCGACCCCGGCCAGAA
>Ga0164242_10003855_pt1 | contig 16962 bp, 18 predicted proteins | sample OricomgcompostMG_FD_108783 | JGI IMG/M metagenome (GOLD analysis project Ga0164242, IMG submission 108783) | Miracle-Growth compost microbial communities from Emeryville, California, USA - Original compost - Miracle growth compost (MG) ...
CACACACACACACACACTTGGATGCGGATCACACTAATATATCCTGGCCATCCTGGTCCAGGCAATCTGCACACAATCTCTCCGTCCTCTGTCCCAGTTCAATAAGAAGGCAGTTCCTGGGCTCTTCCGGCCCAATATGCCCTCTTGATATTATTGCTTCCTCTCAATCTCACACAATGGCCCACCAGCCAGGCTTTCCCATATTACTTTGAAAACTCCCGACTGCATACCACCCTGGCCTTGGACCACTGGTGACATTCCTTTTCTCTATTTCTTAAGAACCTCTTATATGCCGTACTGGCGCCCACCCCCCTTCCACCCCCCGCCGCTCCCCGCACCGACGACACACAAGAACTACTAGTACCACGGACGACAGACGACGGACACACCTCGACTAGACGCATGCATTGGCAACCGAATGGGAAAAAACCGAACACCACACACCTACTACCGCCCGTCTCTCGTCTTGCTCCGCTCTACTTCCTAAACACGGCTCCCTCCGAGAAACACTTAGTTCAACCCTCCCAGCTCCGACCGACTTAATACACCCTTCTCGGCGAATACATGTAGCTGCACTTTCCCACACGCCGGTGACCAGTTTTATACGATACCCACATTCACACCCTCTCAGCCTCGTGCAGCAAACCCCTTAGGACGCCTCTACTTCTCTTCAACCAAGACTCTGTTGTTTGCAGGCCAAAAACAGATTTGGCTCCTCTTACAGCTAGCTAGCTCTCTTGCCTCGTATGCCACCGCCCTTCCTCACCGTATATAGCATCTCGAGTCTCCCCGGACTGACAGAAAAGCTGTAGGGATCGTTACCGCTACCAGCAATTAGCTGCCTTCTCCCCATGTCGACAGCCGTTGAACACGCTCCCCACAGCTTCGGCCATCATACCATGTTTGACAGCATGGCACGACCTCTAAACGGATGGCATCAGGAGGCACATGCCCCTAGGAATGGTGGCTACTATCCCCGGGAACCACCGCTCAGCCAGCAACCACGCCTGCCCTCCATGGCAACCATCATCTCAAACGCAACCCAGGGCCACGCCCTCCCCCCAAACAGTCGAGATGGATATCCTGGCAAAGCCGGATACTACTCCGACTACGCAACCCCTTCGCCCGTTCAGCAAACACCACCACAGCTTCCCGTTGCCCCCAGTGATCCACACCCTATCCCGAGGCGGACAGACGACCGCCTCTCCCCGGCACAGTCATCTACTGGTAGCGATAGGTCCTCAGACGAGTTCCAGGAGATTCTTCGTATGAGGCAGATCGCTAGAGATCATCCTCAGGGACAGGTTCCGAGGCTCTACCAACCACACCGGCAACGCCGAGACACCTTCCACCAGGAAGCCATTCCTGAGATGCACATGGCCAAGATTCCCCAGCCATACCCGGTGTCAAACGGAAGACCGACACCACCATCACATCATGCACAATCGCCGCCCACATCACACCGCAGCCTGTCTCCTCGCCAGGAGACAAAGTCCATGAGCATCTCTAACCTTCTTAGCGATGAGCCCAAGAACAACATCACCACCACACCCACCAAAGTCCCCATGCCCGTACCCATTCCAACCTCCTGCACGACATCCACCTCCAAATACAGCATCCAAGTCCGCCAACAACCCTATGCCGCTCGATCCTGTGGCTTCGGTGAGAGGGACCGACGTGTGATCGACCCTCCACCGATTGTTCAGCTCACCATCGACGATCCTGACCAGAGCCAGGACGAGGTTAGCCGCCGGATCAGACATCCCTTCTCGGTCGTACACTGCTCGATCTGGGACGAGAGTGGTGGAAAGGACATGTCCTCCATGCCCGAAGACTTCCGTCAGCAAAGGCGGCTGATGGGTACTCTCGTCGCTTCTCCCTTCGTGGGCCTTGACGAGAACGGCGAGGAGGGCTGCTTCTTCTGCTTCCCGGACCTATCCTGCCGGACTCCCGGGTCGTTTAGTCTCAAGTTCGCCCTCGTCGTGCTGGACCCCACCCAGATGCGCCCTGGCATGAAGTCACAGATTGTCGCAACTGCCATGTCCGAGATCTTCCAGGTGTTCAACGCCAAGGACTTCCCGGGCATGAAGGCGAGCACGCCCCTAACAAAGAGGCTCAAGGAGCAGGGCTGCCTCATCAGCATCAAGAAGGGCAACGAGAAGACCAGTGCTTCTCACGGCCGGGATGACAGCCCCGATGACGACGACGATGACGATGGCGAATCCAAAGGCAGAGGCCGCAAGAGGCAAAAGAAGAATTAGTGCAGGGCAGTTGACGACCACTACGAAAAGGAGAGGCATACAGACATACAATAGGGGCCGATTGGAGAGGCCTGCATCAAGCAAGCAGTTGCGATTATACAGAAAAAACGGGGCGTTCGCTGCAGTCGGGTTTACAGGAGCATAGGAAGGCACGGGAGCGCGTGCATTTTGGTCTACGAACACGATTTACGCCTCTCGGTTCACTGGACGGTTGGCAATCTTGTTTTTCTTTATTTTTTTTGCTCTTTCATTGGGATTTTCTCTCTTACGATGATGACAATGGGCTTTTTCATGGTTTCGTCCTCCATCCATTATTCTGGAGTGACACCTTCTCAAACCGGTGGCCAAATATTTTTTATATACCCCCTTTTGGAATTAGACACCATTATCGGTCCAGAAGCTGGTTAATGGCCGGGGAAAGGGGCTGATGAGGTAGGAAATAGCGTATAGAGAGGGTCTACTGGCCCGGGAAACTCAGAGTGCAATAGACTATTGTGCCCAGTCAAGAGCCTGCATCGCCCTGCATTGTTCCTGTTGCGTTTCCAGGTCATCGTGAAAATGTCTTACACCCTCGTGTCGGAAGTGTGCATTAGTCTTTGCAGACGGTGCATTAGCTTTTCGCGGCTGGTGATCAAGACTTGGAGGACGATGGGACTCCCCAACCCCCCCGATCCAGCGGCCGCGAGGAGAGCTGGTGGCCGAAAGGAGTAGATCCTGCCGAGCTGGAGAGGCCGTCTTGGCGTTCCGCCCCGACCATGGTACGGGGCAGATGCGGAGGATGTTTCATCCACAAGTCGAAACTCTGTGAGTTGGCGATGCACATCGGAGCTGAAGAGTAAAAAACCTCGACAGAGCAACGGTAGAATTCTGCGAGTTCTGATTCCCTATTTTGGATTTCGGCCACACGATGGAACCTCCTCTCCACGGAGTCAGGAGAGACGACTTCCACGGAATTGCTGGTGACGGAGAAACTCGATCGAATTGGGTGACCGGGGGATCTCACCAAACAACCCAGATCCCCGCCGACCGGACTCGGGGGGCTTCACTTCCCCCGCCCCCCCCGTCCCCTCGTCGCTGTACGACATAATTACTGCACAGCAAACTCGGACTTCGTGGGGGGAGGCTATCGTTTCGACTAACGACTTAGGGCGCGCCAGAACCAAAAATCAACGACGCGGTCGGGCGGCGGCGGCAGGGACTGCCTTGGTAACTTCTTTGGCGCCGGGTCAGTTTGGCGGTCAAAGGGACAGCACGAAGGATCACTGAACCAAAAGAACAAAAACAGGATGGCGGCCAAAGAGCCAATACAGGTCGCAGGGCACTCCTTGGCTTCCTCCACAGTAGGCGCCCGCCAAAAATAGAGGTTTGGTCAGACTAATCTTAAGTCCCCGGTGCAGTTTGCTCCTCTAAACTGGATTAGGTCTGGACTTTGGGTGACAAACATGGTCGCTTTCTTCCTTCTCGCACGGGCCAAGCATGCGCTGCGTTTCTTAGTTTGTGGAGCACGGTCCACTACCTACCGTTAACAGTGCAATACGTTGAGCGAAACTCGAGTGGAAGTCTAGACCTTCTCGAGGTTAATTATGCTATGGCAGCCTGCTAGTAACTGCAAGGCAAACGCTGTATTCTCATTACCACTGAGTCTAAGATGTGAAGCTTAGTATGCGTGGCCAAATTCGGCCTCTGCTTTCCAGTCTTGGTGGTTACGCGTCTGCGTAATGTGTGTTGAGAGGTCACTAACGGTCACGGTGATCGAACGCTCTGGACTCTGAAATACCGGTGCACGAAGTGGATGCCGATTGGGCAATTGGCCCGGCGTTTTGCGGCTCAGTCCCGCCGCCGCTAGCCTCTATCCGGCCTGGCCTCAGCCCTACTTTAAAGTAGTGCTTTGCTGGGCCAACTGCTGATGACTGGGCCTCTGAGAAAATCCTCAAAGCTCAAAGCTATCAAGATCCAAGGCCGTCGACGGCAACGAAACTGGACATTGCTGATTAACTTGCACTGGAGATAGCCTACCCCGGAATTGCATCATCAAGCCGAATTAGCAAAAGGAGGATGAATGCTGCCGAAGAAGAAGAGATCTTCGCTGCCTCAATTCCAACAAACCGCTTATGTTTGAAGGGTAGAGTTTCCGCGTCGCGAAGCGGCCTTGGAGCTGCAGTTGTGAGGTCATACCCGGCCCAGGGTGGCTGCACGAGCCGTAAGTTCCAGGGTTCCTTGAAATCCAACTCCAGAAGAGCACACATGTCTTTTTGAAGTTGCAATTGCAATCGCTCGCCTGAGCGGTTCTCTCTCCAGCTTTCCTCTTTGCTTCGGCCGTCGGCTTCAGCCCTTTGGTTACGTAAACAGCCGATGGCGCGCAGGGTCTTTGCATCGCATGCCAATCACTTTCTCGTACAGAGCACCGGCGTTTTCTTTGCTTTCGTGAATCCTGACGATGACGAATGGCAAGCTTGAGGAAACAGAGCTGACGACAGATCGTTGACGGTGATTGAGGCGCAGGCCGAGGTGACCCCACATTTACGGTTCTCTGGACGAATCGGCGGCCTTGCACGCGATTCCCAAGGGTGGCCATGCTGCGGACCCCTGTTTCGAATGAACCCTCCTGGGCGCCTTTGTTGAACCTCTCCAGCATTCCGCGCCCTGTCACTCATTCTTTCGCCGTTAAGAACCCAACGTCTTGAGTTCCGGCAAGACTCTCCCTGTCTCTCTCTCACTTTCTTTCTCCTTGACACCGTTGGAAATACACATTTCCAATTTCATCGTTATCACCATGTTCGCGTCACTCCTTTCCTCTCTTACAGCTGTCTTGGCCCTCTCGACGGCCGTCCATTCTCTACCTCAAGACGGGTTCGACGGGCGCAGCGCGGGCAGCCATGGCGGAAGCGGCGAAGTTTCCATTGCCAAATCTAGACGCGAAACTACCGCATGCAACAACTCGCCATTACTCTGCGACAAGGCATATAACCAGATCACCCACATGGGCGCGCACGACAGCGCCTTCTTGAGAGATGCGAGCACGGGAAACAGCGTCGCGGGAAACCAGTTTTTCAACGCCACGCGTGCCCTCAGCGCGGGGTTGCGACTACTCCAGGCCCAGGTGCATGTTGAGAATGGGACGCTACAGCTATGTCACACGACGTGCTCGCTGCTCGACGGAGGCCCGCTGAAGGATTGGCTTGCAGCCATTAAGTTCTGGATGGACAATAATCCCAACGAAGTTGTTACCATCCTCCTGGTGAACTCAGATGGCGCCGATACTGCCAATTTCGGCCAGGCATTTGAGGGGTCCGGAATCTCAACCTACGGTTACACTCCGAAGTCGTCCACCGCGACAGGTGACTGGCCAACACTCCAAACAATGATCACCGCCGGAACACGCCTAGTCACGTTTATCGCCCCTCTCACCCCCTCTACCACCTACCCTTACCTCCTCGACGAGTTCACCTACGTCTTCGAGACGTCCTTCGAAGTCACCAGCCTCTCGGGCTTTAATTGCACCCTGGACAGACCCTCGGGTGTCGGTACCGCCGCTACGGCCATATCCAACAACATGCTCCCCCTGATGAACCACTTCGCCTACTCGGCATTGTCGGACACCATCCTCATCCCGGACGTTAGTGACATCGACACCACCAACAGCCCTTCAACGACCACCACCGGCGCGCTGGGGCTGCATGCCCAGACCTGCCTGAAGGAGTGGGGAACCAAGCCGGCCTTTGTGCTCGTCGACTTTTACGACCACGGCCCGTCCATCGATACCGCCGATACCCTCAACGGCATCACGGCAACCGGGCGGAGCACGTCGGGGAGCGGCTCTGGCGCGGGTTCGAGCGCGAACCCAAGCATGAAGGATCGGGCTCGCGTGGTGTGCTCGGGGGCGCTAGTTGCGGTTTTGGCGACGGCTCTGTTGATGGTCTAGGATGCAAACGGCTGGTACCGTGTGTAGTGGGTTTTAGCCCAATTCGCTACCCTGGTCACTCTGGCCTGTGGGTTCTGTTAGTTTGATACAAGCATAGCGATGGCGTTCTTGGGAAGGCGACTGTTACAGACGCAGATATTGCGAGGGGTGAGGATTAGACTAATACCTAGTAGAGGATTTCTTTCTAAGATAGCGTCCTCGCAATAGGGATATACACAAATTGGACGGATTTGAGGACCATGCCATCTTCTGATACGTCGTGATGATTATCCTTCAGTTTGTCCTCGGTGACGCCCTTGTTTTCTTCACCTTTGTCAAAAAAGAAAAAAAAATGGAACTGTCAAAGTAAGGCAGGTAGTTCGTTGTCTCTTGAATAAGGGGCAAGTGCGCTTCCATTGCCGAGACGCTTTCCAATGGCTGAGGTGCTCGATGGTTTACTATTCTTCACCTAAAGGTTAGCGTCCTTCCTGCTTCCATTGTCCCCATTAGGCGGATAGTCTACAAGCTGTCCTTCGAAGCTATGTCGAGAGACGATATCGTTGGCAAGAAGGTATCTGTTTTCCTCAGCCCTTGGCTAAGGAGGTAGGTCTTGGGTCAACGCTGGTCCCTTGCACCTAGGAAGGCTGATCGCAGAGCCGAACATCATATGCCCCTTTCCATCGTTTGTACAGGATGCCTCGCATTTCTCCGAACGGGACTTTGCATGGCCACAAACTGACGCCGCCCACTGCTATTTGCAAGTGATATATATCTGTCTATACTTAGGTAGGTGCCAGTATGGATCGGCGACACTTGGGGATTCATACCTTGATTCGATTTACTAACTCGAAGTGAATATTATTCCAGCCGACCTTCGAAGACCTCCCACCGACCGGGAGTTATCTCCTTTCAATGGGGGAAGACACCATACACCCGAAGCTGGCATTGTCGAAATTCCTACGCGGGGACTTCGTGGTATTGCGCAAGTGCAATCAATATATCCCCTGCTAGGCAAAGAAGCAAGGCGTCGAGGACAAGTTGGGGATTCATGAGGCCGTTGTCTCGGCACCCGGTACCCTACCAGTAGGTAGGTGCTATCCAGTCGAGTCGTGCCTTCCTCACGCCCAAGGAGTCACTCGCCGTACAGTGTACATACTAGCAACACGGGCGGTACGGCTTCATTCACCTCACTCCGGTGATCATCAGTTTCTCTGGCAGTAGTCATCTATTTCTCCTACGATCGATGAGAATCCACCGACCGCCCTGGTTGTCTCCTGGCATCGAACTCTTTTCAACTTACCTACTTAGCTGCCCATGCACCTAACCGCTACTGAGAATATCGCCCATCTCTAGGAATCTTCCAGAATTCGAGACCCATCAGCTCCCTTCCACGAGCCTCATCCTCCTCATATCCTCGACCCAGCCATCGACGCGTAAATCAGATTCAAAACTAACCACCTTTCCCTCCTCAACCACAACGATTTTTATTTTTAAGCTGTTATCTTGCAACCCCCAGGAACTGGCCTTGCAGGTTGGGAATTTATCTCTACATGGCCGGCGACTGCTGACCGTCCTCTCCCTCTCCCTCAACACCACCGCCTTCAGCGTTGCTCTGGCGACGGCATCCCCTCCTTCCGAGTCCCTCTTCTCGGCGAACCATACTGGGCAGTTTATTCACTCTCGACTGCTACGGACATCTCTCCCGCGGAGGTAAGATATTATTCCCACCGACTGGTTCTAACAGAAGGCTTGGCGTTAACCACAAACCGCCGTTCACACAAGACACAAGGCAGCCAGAGCTGATATCTCGCCGAGATCTGGCGGCCATGCCAGGACAAACGTTTTATGCTCAGCAAATGCTGAACATTCATACCAAATATGGCCTCTCATCCAACGCAAAGACACTCCTCAAGGCCCTGGACGACCATAATTTCGGTCGCATTGACCGGACAGAGCTGGGCAGGATTGTTCGGCTGTCCAGCAACATGAGAAAGGCTATCACTGCCACGATCAAGAAATGCGCTGAGATTATGGGCACCAAGCCGGGAGAAGTGAAGTACTGCGTCGAGATAATCCAATCATGCACGGAGATCCTTGCCATTGCTGGTAAGAAACCTAGCCAGACCTTGAACAACACCCCTCCCCCCCCCAACACATACACACACCCACCCGGTTTCCTATAAATCACACACTACTCTAAGAGAGGAGGAGCATACACTTCCCTACAGTATTTGAGAGATTAGCAACTGATGCTATCCCTGAAGACCAGGAGCCACCGATCGAGGAGTTTCCTCTGATGAAACTCCCGCCCGAGGTTCGCCAGAACATTTTCGAGCAATATATGCGCATCGGTAGCCGGGAGAGCGGACGAGTCCTGATGGCATTCCCAAAGAAGTCCGCTTGCACTTGTGCTGGCCACGAGCCTGTCGCCCACGTAGGCTTCCGGGTCCTCAACATGGCGCTGGCGCGAGTATCACGACAGATCCATGATGAGTTCCTCTCGTTTCTCCATAAGCGATACACCTTCCACTTCGCGTGCCCCTGCGACATGCTGGAGAACCTGCAAGGCAACAAGATGCTGCAAGAGCAGATCCAGAATGTCAAGGTCCACTGGGCTGGCCCTGTTTCCGACAGGGCCTTTGTGTGTCTGGGCAAGTGCCCAAAGCTGGAGAGACTTGACATCGCCATCTCAAAGTCCACCACCAGATTCTTGACGGCGCGAGAGACCGAGCTGGGTGCCTACTTTGCGCCACCGAAATCGAACCGCATCCTGGATGCCCGAGGCATAAACCAGCTCCTCAAGCTCCGCGGCCTTCGTGACGTTGTGGTTTCGCATATCCTGGCCAGACAGGGCTTACGGCGGTCGGACGAGGAACGGGCGAATCTACAGGCACTACTCCGGGCAAAGCTAATGCAGCCCAAGGATGGCGAGAGCGACATGGACAGCTCGTGGGCGACCGACACCTCCTCGTCCGAGTAATCTCATGGTCGGACCGGGGTCACCACTCGGGGACAGACGCGGCATAGCCGCCACAGGATAACCTGCTCAGCACGGTGGAGATTGGCAACATATCCAAGGCTCTTGTGTTCGTCACACAAGAAGGGTTGGTATGTTGCAACGGCTAAATTACGAAAGCCTTCATGGGAGAAAGGTAAGAAGGTCCCGCACTCAAAGAACATTGCATTTTCCCTCTCGTCTCGTACACAAACCCCGAGGAGTCGCGTAGCCAAAGCTCAAGATCAGCCAGAGAGGCAAGATGCTGACCGAATCAGGCAGGAGACTATCTATATACGATGGGGGCCAGAAAACGTATTGCAGGGTGTTGACAATAAGAAAATGGTTTCGCGCCGTCGTTTACCTCGGCCGGGATGGCACCGACTTGACTGTTGGGCCTAACTGGTAGAGCGCATTGCTAGATGGGTTGATCAGATAGCCACTCGGCTAGATATCTGATAGAGTCGCCCTTGTTGAAGATAATGGAACGCCGATTTTGCGTAGATTATCACACTCTCTGTGAATGTTAAAAGAGTTTGGTGAGAGCAAAGTTGTGGCGGATGGTGAACAGAGTTTTTTTTCTTCTTTTTTGGTCAAGGACCCTGCATGTTGTCAGCTGGCGAAGTGAAGATTAGCTGACACCGCAGCTGGCGACTAGTTACTAGGTACACTAGAAGGTAGCAAGGTTGGTCGCTGGATCTGGTAGCTGGTCGCGTGCAGAGATGGCGCTGACTTCTTATTAAATGGGTCATCCTTGGGTGCGACCCTCTTCCCTGCAAAGCACGGCTGCTTCGTTAAAAAAGCTACGACTTCATTACTCATTTTCAACATCACAGACGTTCCAACTAGGTACTCATAGTAAAAGCCCGCTTCGTCACGAACGAACAAAAGTGTAAGGTAATTAGGGGACCTGTAAAAGTGCTAGGTGACAGGGACCGCTGCATGATGGTCCAAAGTTCAACCGGTACCAGCGGCAAAAAGCCCCCGCCAAGCCAATACCAAGCCCCCCCTGGGTCAACTGAAGCTTAATCTCAGTATGCGCGTCTGGGGTGATGTCAGGATATGACAATCGGGGTATATCTCCCACCGACCCAACCAGGCTCTAGTTTATTAATGGCGGTCGGTCCCCCGGCTCGCAAGGATTTCAGGAGGCGCTCTTTTGCTATCTTCGTGGCCCCTCCCTCGGTCCTGTGTCGTCCTGTGTCCCTTCGTTCGGTTTTTGCGGCCGCTCGTCCTGTCTGTGTGCAGTTTGCTGTGCTTCTCTTGTCCCGAATGCATATGGTTAGGTAGATATGCTTACCTAGCTCTGCATTTCCAAATCGATACATGTCGCGCTCCGGCTATGGCAACTGGGCTGAGCGCATCGCCCGCATCTCCATCTTCCTGCTCCTCGTCCTCGTTGCCTTGCAGTACATTGCATCCGGTAAGCTTTGCCGCGCGCCTCTTTACCTGCCCTACGGAGTGTCATTAAAATACTTCAAGTATTGGGGGCGTGAGACTGAGACGCTGACTGATCCACTTATATAGGCCGTAGCGACCCGTACAAATGCAAGTCGCTCCTGACCGACGGCTCCTGGCCGCCCCAGGACTTCTTGACCCGGGACCACCGGCCCTATGAGAAATGGGAGCCCACTACCTGCCGCATGCATGAGTACTCGCGCGACCAGATCCGCGACTGCGCCAAGGGCCGCCGGATCACCTTCGTCGGCGACTCGACAACCCGCCAGATATTCTGGGCCGCCGCCCAACGCCTGGACCACAAGAAGGCCGAGGTCGAGTACCTGGATCTGTTCGTCTCGGATAACCCCCAGCGCGACATCTCCTTCGAGGACAATGGCGTCAGGCTCGAGTTTATGTGGGACCCGTGGCTGAACTCGACCGGTCTGTTCACCCTGCTGGAGAGCTTCCGCCGGAAATTGTCTCAAGCCGATCTTGGGATACTGAAGGAGTATGGTCAAGATTCGCCGGCGCTCATTGTCTTGGGCGCTCCCGGGCTATTCTCCGCTCGCCATGGGGGTACTGAGTATTTCGATATCTTCAAGAATTCTATCGATGGCGTGCGGCGGTACCTGAACATACCCCTTGACTCCAGCGCCCTCACGCCCAGGGGGTACTCGGATCTGGAAGGCCAGATCCTCCTGGCCCCCGTCCCGATGCCGTATCATGCAAAGTTGACACTTCAGCGCCGAGAAACACTCACCCCAGAGCGCCTGGAGCACATGAATGAGTTATTGAGACGGCTACCTGGCCCGGCCGGCTCACGTGTCATCTGGTCCTACAACGAGATGGCCGGCAATCTGGGGAGTTCTTTTGATCAGAATGGAATGCATGTGAATGAGGGCATGGCTGAGCGCAGGATCGACGTGGCCCTGAATGTTCGTTGCAATGCCGGGCTTGCATCACAACGGCGCGGTAACGAAACGACGTGTTGTGTAGCACGCCCGCCGCTCACGAAAACCCAGGCCCTCCTGCTCCTGGCCGGGACTATCGTCATTCCGGCACTTCTGTGGGCGAGGCGCAGGAACCCTCGCAACCCCTCCCCGTACCTGCCGACCCAGGTGACTCTCGTCGCATCCTTGACACTCGTGGGATGTGCCTTGTACTGCTACTTCACTGATCGGACCCATGCACTGGCTCATGTGGAGAGGCATTTCGACGAATTTGTCTTTGCCGCCATCTGGGCTGGGTTGTTTACGCTGAGTGCTTGCACGCTTCGACCGACGACGAGTACGGCCCCCCCAGCAGATTTGTGGAAAGGACTGAAACGGAGCCAGGAGGAATTTGGCTTCCTCTCTCGGCCGCAGTCCGACGAATGGAAGGGCCTGATGCAGACCGGCTTGCTACTCATGCATTTCCAGAAGACGTCCGAGGTCTTGTCGCTGCATAAAATCACACGCCTCTTCGGCGCGTGCTACATCTTCATGTCTACGTATGGCCACGCGACATACTTCCTGAAGACCGGCGACTTCAGTTTCCGCCGCGCCGCGACGGTTTTGTTTCGCTTGAACTTCCTGAGCTGTCTGCTCTCGTTGATGCTGAAGTCGGACTGGCCGGTTTACTATTTCCCGCGAATCATCAGCTTCTGGTTCTTGATCACGTTTATCACATTCAGGGTATTCGCGAGAGTCAACGACAACCCAAGCCTGGTTCTTGCGAAGATCTTAGTCGTTGCTGTAACCACTACTCTCTTCCTCATTGTGCCCGGCATACTCGAGGCGTGCAGCACGGTGTTCAGAGTGGTGGGGCGGGTGGCTGTTAATGCCGGGGATGTCAGGCGCCAGATAGGCGTGGACAAATTCGTACCCTTCTTTGGGATGACCGCTGCTGTGATCGCGCATCGCATCTCCATCCTCAAGGCTAATCGAACCTCGGCACCTTCTAACCGGGTCGACAGGCTCCTCTCAGCAGTCATCTTCCCCAGCCAGTTTACGGCACTGGTGCAGCCTCTCCTCGTGGCATCCGCGTTCATCTACGCCGTGCTATTCTTCTACAAGACCCAAGTCTCCTACGGGACTCGGGACATGGGCTCCTATGACAGAGTACACCCTTACATATCCTGCTTCGCCGCCGTGTCGTACGCCGTGGTCAGGAACAGCCACAGCAAACTTAGGAACATGCACATGCTGCTACCCGCGCCCCTTGGACGGATAGCCCTGGAGGTTTACGTGCTTCACCACCACATCTGGCTCGGCGGGGACGGCACGGGGCTTATAAGGGCATGGCCGTGGGGCCGTAGCGGCTGGCTCTCTCACATCGGCTGGGGGTTCGAGACGCTCCTCCTCACCGCGGCGCTCCTCTGCCTTAGCTGGATGGCCTACGATGCCACAATGAGGCTTGCAGCGTCGTTGTTTGGTGAAGCAGGGGGCGACCCTGCGAGGTCGGCAGGCGGGGCGTACGGGAATTACGAATTTGGTCAAGCTACAAGGGGGGCAGATATCATGCCGGTGACGGAGCATCTCGAGAAGCGATCGCCGACTTGGATGTCCGGGCCAAGAGCGCGGGCCGGATTGTTGGTGCTGTCTCTGTGGGTGGGTAATATTTTAAATATGTAATAGGGCTTATATAGTATCTAATGGGAAGGGGGACTGGAGTGTAGTTTGAACTTTGTACATCTAAAATATCATGTACATGGCCACACACATCCCTCCCCCCCACCCATGTGATGTCTACGGGATCCTCCAAACCAAGCACGATATCTTCGGGCATCGTTGCGATTGGCCCCTCGGTCCAAGGCCGCATCGGGAAACCTAGCTGCGAGAGGATGGTCACAGGGCGGGGGTAGATCGCCTCCATTCTAGAAGGGGTGGTGCAAACGGTTACACAACGATCGCACCAAGCTGCACAGCCCGTTTCCCTTCTTCATGCGTAAGTGCGCATCCTCACCACCACGGATCGGCTCGCGTATTTTTTTCTCGGGACAGGGTTACATGTTCACAGCAAGAGGGTTTTGTGTGAGATTACGGAGTACACAGTCCTCGATAAGGGTAATGAGCAGGGGAGTCAGGAGAGACGGGGGGTAAATGCCACTCTTGGGCGTTGAAGCTCGCCGTGGCTTGTCCTCGGAGCGCCGGAATCTGTCTAGGTCAAGCTTTCTCGTACGTTTAACTCAAAATGTTTCCAAGATTTGTAAAACTTAACCTGGGGGGAAGAAGGCTTAGCACCCCAGGGTCCTCGCCTCTCTTACAGTTTGCAACACACCTGGGCCTGGTTACGGTACATACAATACTACTCTGGGGGTTTGGGAAGACCCCAGACTGTCCGGGGGAATATATCCAGTGTAGACTGGCTAGTGCACGCGAGAGAGACGGCGATCTTTACAGGCCGCAATTCAGGGTCGAACGACCGAACTGAGGCCCAGAGGTTCGTTCGCGGTGATCATAGGAGGAAAACGACGGGATGGCATGGGGGTAGCGCGACAATACCTGCCTCTCCATTGGTGACACGCTGTGATGAAAGACTGGGATGCGGCTGGAGCGACGGTTCTGAGAGAAGTCGTCCCTTCGCATGACGTTCAGGCTATCCGAGACAAAACAAGCATCGTTTTGGAGCCGACCAGGGGTACGTTGTAGTGCTGCACCGGCAATTGAGGCCCCTGTCAAGTGACGGCTGATTGGACGGATCGTGCTTCTATCAACGACGCTCGGGCAACTTTCTTGTACCCCAGACGACAGAACAAGCACTGGCAAGACTGAGCCTCCTCGTTAAGGTTGAGCCGCAAGGGGAGAAGGGACGGTGACCAACTTTCTTTACACCTCCTTGCAACCCTCATTGCGCGTTTTGGTTCCATTTTCCGGCGAGCTGGAGAAAATGGGTGTTCTTGGCGGACAGGGCTGTGAGGCACTCTGAGCCGTCCCCCCAGGCGAAACCGCCGCGGTCATGATCGAAGGGTGATTTCCCTATAAAACCCAATGCCATGCCCCGTCGCATCATGATCTACCTTATGTTTCCTGGTATGATCTCTGGTGCGATCGCTGCTCGCTACGGCTTCCCAATTTTACATTCGCTTCTTATCTCCCAGCCTGCGGCAGAGCCCTCCCTAGTGGTTGCTGGTATATCTTCTGTTACACTCCTCTCCCCCTCAAGAGAGCCGTAATTTATTAGTACCTATTCTCATTGTCCTTACGTTCCTTACTTGTTGCGTCGATACCTTCCCTACCTACATACAAGATGCATGTGACTCAGATCCTTACTGCCCTTGTGGGCTTCACTTCGCTTGTTGCAGCAGGTTAGTTGATACGGATCCTCCTCCTCCTCGATGTGCGCGCTTCTCCTTTTGCTGGCCTCCCGCTAAAACTTCGCTGCAGTGCCGGCCTCTGCTGAGCGAGATTTCACACCGGCTAGAAGGGGCTTGAAGCACCGGTCGAAGTCGCAGAAGCGTAACCCTCTGGTCATTCAGCAGACGGTCGTGGAGCAGCCCATCGTCATCGTCCAGAACCAGAATCTCGGCGCTATCAGCCAGCTGGCGCAGATCGCCGAGTCAGAGTTCGCCGCGTTGGTGCAGTCGCAAGCTGCCCTGACCACCCAGCTCGAAGAGGTCAAGAACAACATCAGAGTCAACCACTTCAAGGCGCGGTTCAGCCAAGTTGTAAGTCCCACAACCTTGAGCCATGTATATCTAAGATTGCTCGTACTGACGATTCCTCTTAAGAACACGGTCGTTGTAACGGTGACCAACGTTATCGATGCCCGTGATCCCGCCAATGTTAACAAGCGGTACCTGATCAACCAGCTGCTCGCTGACAATGGCGTTCCGGACCAACAAGTCGTGGTCATGGTGACCCAGGCCCAGGAGATGACCATCGGAGCATCGCCAACCCTCGACATCGCCGGAATCCTAGGTGGCGTCGCCTCGGCCTCTGCCGTCTCCTCCCCGACCGGGTCGCCCATCGTGGCGGCCTTCGACCCCAACGCCCCCTTCGGCCAGCTAAACGGCTCCATGATCCTGCCCTACAACACCTCGGCGCCCGCCAACGCGCTCGTGTTCGAGGACCCGGCGAACATCATCTTCGCCAACTCGAACAGCGGCCAGTTCGTCCAGAGCGTCTCGAGCTTCCAGCAGGACTGCAGCGCCTTCGGGGCCCAGACGACCACCTTCATCAACCTGGGCACGATCCAGCTGTTCGGTTCCTTCCAGGCGGCCGCGGCGGCGCAGCTGGCGGGACTGAACCTCGGCACCGCCGTGCCCATCATCCCGTCTACCGTCCTGCTCAACAACCCGTCTCTTGCGCTCGCCGCGCAGGCGGCCCTGGCCTCGCAGTCAGCGGCGTTGGCCGCACAGCATGCCGCACAATCATCGGCTGCGGCTGCGGCTGCGGCGACGGACACGGCAACGGCGTCAGCGGCAGCTGCATCAACGGCGGCACCAGCCATGGCATAAGAAACTAGAGTGAACGGAGTAAATCTAACTCCTTTTACGCCTGATTCTTCTACTCCCACGACACCATTTTACCGTTTCTCTTAGAGGGTCTCTTTTTCTTTCACCTCGACCGCTGTATAGTCCTTATTTTTTTGAACCCTTTCCCGGTGTTGGTATTGGCATGGGAATGATTTCTTTTTCTTGTTCTTTTACGGTACCGGCGGTGGATCCGCTGGCTGTCTGGTACAAATGTCTGGTACAGTGGCAAACGAGGCTGGGAACTCAGGGGTTCGACGCGTGGAAAGACATGAGGCAAGGAGACTTACACATGGGTAGCGCCGGAGCACTCAGGGCTGTAGAGGCAGTACAAGACGAAACCAAGTAAAATGAGGGCTGTGGTACAGGTTCGCACCGCGTTCCAGGTCTGTATCGCGCCGGTCTAAGAATAGGACACTAAATCCAATATGATCGCTCTTAGATCTGCAATGACGGTCCTCAATGATGTGTGCGCATTACGAGCATCACTTGCTGCTCTTCGGTTGTGACTTCCTCTGATGGTCGGACGAGCGCATTGCTCGAAAGTGTTTGATCGGACGTTTGTAGTGTGTCAGGTTGCCCCTCCTGTCACACGCAGGGTCGACGGTGGGTAGGATGGTGGGATGGCGCGAAACTTAATAATAGGCATAATATACCCTTTGCCAAGACCTATAAAGTCAGGACATGGCGACGGTGCCAGGTTCAGGTACGGTGGAGGCTTTCAGGTATCGCGAAACCCGACACTAAGCCGGTGGCTTTCAGGACGATACGAAGCAACATTGCTATCGGCGACTCCGTACGGCTTAGTCCACTGTGGTCTCCTCCCCGACCAGCTCCGTTCCGAATTGGCTCTCCTCCGCGGCTTTGCCAGAGCATAACAACGCTACTGTCGGCGTATGGTACACTGTCGTCG
>Ga0164242_10003856_pt1 | contig 16961 bp, 26 predicted proteins | sample OricomgcompostMG_FD_108783 | JGI IMG/M metagenome (GOLD analysis project Ga0164242, IMG submission 108783) | Miracle-Growth compost microbial communities from Emeryville, California, USA - Original compost - Miracle growth compost (MG) ...
AAGATATCGCGCACGCCGGCTTTGCCTTGTAACACGGCTGTGAACTTGGCCATCGGCTCGACCACGGAGACCCGCTTAGACACGTCGACCAGCAGACCTTCGGTGATCCTCCCAATTCTGTGCCGCCCGTTAGCAGCTATCCCGAGGACCTCTCCACGTATCTTCTGGGATCTTCATGGGAATATTGCACACCCTGCGCCGCCCTCGACTGCGTTGTCCACGATACGTAGGCCGTTTTTGCTCCCGATGCCGAGCTTGGCGAGGAAGTTCCGCGAGCCCTGGAGATCTATCTTGGAGATATTCGCAAAGCTCTCGATCGAAGGGATGCCTCCAAGCATACCATTGGCATCTGCGTCAACGCCTTCCCAGTACTTTCTCCCGTCCTCACTGCTGATCAAGGCATCAGGAGGTACAGAGCTGTTTGGGCCTGACATTTCCAATTCTGCGCTACGTGTTGAAAAAAAAAACCAGACAGGTGAATACGTTGCACAGCCTAGCTGATGGTAAGAATATGAGTTAGGAGAATGTATGTTGGGACGTCGTTAGAGTGTAAGAATTGTGTGACATGGGAAGGGCTTTGTACGGTCTAGAGACTTGCTACACGCATACGAGATGAAGGATATCACGTGACTACCCGCGTGATACCGCCCGAAGGATGGATATCAAACGGAGGACCGACTTACTTCGACTTGCAAACACCTGCTTCTAAGAGAGAGCGCAAGCATTATATGAACCCACTAGTATTGGGCGAGTTATGTCTAGTTTTCGTCACTTCTTGTTAAAATCTCCAGCATGGTTTGCCACTGCAAGTCGGCCAACCTTCTCTCGCCGGGATCCCCCTGGCAACGGACGAACGGTTTTGATAGCGAGGGCCGGCAACCCACGACTGTGAAACGGGAGCGGGCGGGAGGAAAGTGCCACTTGCCACTTGTGCGGCCCGAGGCGTCAACGGCATTGTTTAACCCCATCTCTTAAATCGGATTTCTAAAGCCGAAAGCTTTTCACACTTAGCCCCTTGATGTTAGTTCGTTGTGTCCTTGGCAAGCCAACCTACAGGTCATTCTTCGAGATCCTGTCAATGAGATGGGGCGCCCTGAACATTATTGACAGTGGGCATTATATTCACTGACTGCCCCTCGCCACCGCTGACCAGTATCCGTGTTCATGCTGGATACAAGGACCACCTCAGAGAGCGCTGGCCTATCCGTAAGACTACATTAACATACCGTACACGCTTCTACACGTTAAACCCTCAATTTACAACCCACCACTGAGAATGTCACGCCAGAGGAAGCGGGGATCCATGCCTACCCTGACGCCTTACATATGTGCATTTCTATCCGGTCATCCAAGCTGCAGCTCTGCGAGCCCCGAATGTACCTGCAAGTCTCAAGCCGCTCGATCCCATTGGGAAATAGCTAATCAGATACCATGCAAGGCATGCCAGCTGGATGATGGCGCACAGCAAAGTGAGGAGAGTGCTTTGGAGCTGCGGCGGGAGTTAACATACAGCCCACGTTGGAGGGCCACACCCCGACCCAACTCGACGCAAGAGGGGGGGAGCGGTTTGACTTACGCCGATGGCAAAGTAGAGGGTCATGCCGATGGACCCGAAGTAGGCGGCAGTAAAGGGCAGTCTCGGCGTCGACAGCAGGTGCTGGGCGTATGCCAAAGGGCCCATCATCGCCGCGAAGGAGCACAGAAACAGAGTCGAGCCAAGTGTCCATCTGCGTGACAGAGGTGAGTCAGCGATGTCAGATAAAAGATGGCGGATCTCCCGGAGCAAAACAGGCGGTGGTGACGACACAAGAGAGGCTCTGGTGGTCGACGAGGTGGTCACCCCCACAGAGTCACCCGGGGAGAATATGGGGTTAAGAGCCGTCATGCGGGTTCCCTGCAATGCACACCACGGTGTGGCAGCGGGATATGCGCCCAACGCAAGGGCAAGGAACTAACTGCCCCGGGGCCGCAAGGGGGTTGCAAACCCCTGCGGTTGCGCCTGATGGGAAGGTGGCGCAGGGAGACACAGCGGAGGAAGGTGGGAGCAAAGAGAAGCCAGAGGGAGGGTGGGGTTACTCACAGAATGACAAACTTCCGTGGCTTGAGGCTCAGGACGGGGAAGAGGGCGAAGCAGATGACGAAGCAAGCCAACGCGCCAAGGTTGCAGGCGCCGAATATTAGAAGGCGGTCCCATCTACTCACTATCGTCGCACGCCCGCATATGGTTAGCGGTCCGCCGACAAAATACGAGGGAGACTGTTAAGGAAACGATAGCGAGGCAAAAAAAATGGAGGGGTGGGGTGGGAAGCGCAAAATGTTCATGTGCACCAAACTGAGACATGGGCGCGCAAATGCGGCACATGTTCTGCAGTGGCGGGTAGGCTGCAAGGGCAGCGAACATGCAATATAACAAAAGAGGCAGATGGGGGAAGAGAGAGCGAAAGCTTGAACATGATTCACTCACGGGCAAACCAGCCTTCCTCCTCTTCACGCCTACTGGCAGCCGGCAGTGGTGCGCCGGCTCCCTCGGTAGTCGGGAGACGTACGTAGCCGCTGTCTCCGAAGGGGTTCATTGATTTGATGGACGAGAGTAGACCACTCTGCTGGGAGGTGTTGACGGGGACATCCTGATCGCGGCGGGACCAGCCCAGCGAGTTGATCGAGTCCCGGAACGATGATGATGCCATTTCCTTCCGCTGGATATTATTATTTTGGTCGTCTCCTGCGCAAGCTGGGGCTCGACGTTCCGGGTTGGAGGTGGCTCGGGTAGCGCGCCAGTTCTCGGTTTTCGAAGTTGCTCGCGCGAAGGGCGGAAGGTTCCCGCAAGGGAGAGTCGGATGGGACGGCGGTTGTCTAGTGACCCCGCGCTCAAAGAAATCGTCGCGATTCAGTAAGGTGTGGGCTCGGCTTGTGATGTAACTGAGGTCGACGGGGGGCGTCTGTCGCGACGTGAAGGCGCGGTATTATTGGATGTTGGACAAGTCGTTCAGGTTGGGGAGGGGCGGTGTGGGACGGCCTGAAGAGCCGCTAGAGGATGCAGGTTGTCAAACGGTGGTGCTACCCATTCAGGAATCCAGATGTTAGTGTCAGAGCTGGTGTCAGGTTCGAGGGTAGGTTGTAAGGGGGGGTGCAATCGGGCGATCATGTGAGCGGTAGTTTGGGGCGTACCTAGGGGCAAGGCTAACTTGGGTTGGATGGGTGTGTATCCCACCTATCTCACCTAGGTAGGTAGGTATGTAGGCAGATATAGAGCACCGTGGACGGATCCGTATGCGGGTAGTAATTATGGTGTTTGTCGTCGACCAGGACCCGGTTTGTACGGCCTTCCCTACGTCACTTATACACACAGTTTCGGAATCAGGCGACGTTTCCACGCAGTTTCTCGCAGCCTAGATGTCCGCGCGTACTTTGGCGAAGTCGACAAGGTGTGGAGGGAGATGGGGACAGAGATGGTGTGGTGAAGAGGGCGCCTGTCTGGCAAAGCCGGCTTTTGCAGTCGTCAGTCGTCGTTACCTTGAGGAGGCGCTAGAGAGAGACGTGCATGCGTAGCACGGGTCGACGATTCGGGGGGTTTGGATTACGAAGACGATCGGAGGACTCCAGCCAGGTTGATCCGGGCCATGTGATTGGCTTTCTGAGCTAAGCAACCCACACCACACAAACTCCATCGCCCATCGCCGTCTGCCGCATGGGCCTTTTTTAAACTTGGGAGGGGTGGAAGGGGTGGGAAGGGTGGAGGGCAGCCACAACCAGGGCAGAGATATGGCACTGCACTGTTGATCAGGATGGAACCCTGCGGCAGACATGGATGATGGACGATGATCGCAACTACCGCGATAGGCCGCGGGATTGTCGCTGTTTCCCATGCACTGCTTTGAAATGCGATCCACCTCTGAGCGAGACAGACGATACGCCATGCGACCTCAGGGTGGGATGCGATGCCAGACAGCGTCGGGGCGCCGGGACATGGAGCGCGCTTTTCTTTGCGGTCGCCGTCGCGGTCGCAATCTCGATGTCGATCGCGGCCACGCTCGTGTTAATGGGCTTTCGACTCGAGGAGGCCACGGAACACTACCCTGCTCCAAGTTTTTTTTTTAAACGATGGCCACTTCTGGCTGTAGATCATCGATCGGCACCTCCAGGAGTTACACGAGCAAGCTGAAGGTCCTCCAGTGGTCGAACGGGCTCAAGCTACACAAGAGGGACATCAACCATGGCCAGCGGTGCCTCCCGAAGACGCATCCTTGTCCCAAGATCCGCCTAAGATAATGTCGGTATCCAACCACAGCAGGAGATGCGATTCTTCTCCTCATCCTCCTCTACTTTCCCCTGCACCTTGGCTCGAGACTAGCTATCGAGAAATGCGGAGGTTGTGTCAAGTTGGCACACTCCTGCACGCGTTACTGCCCACTTCCCGCTCTGTCCGCCTGCGCCCAACGGAAGACGGTAAAGCTTGGTTGGAGGTCGGCCAGCTTCCTCGGATCTCTTGGAAGTCCCCTCTTGGAGTCCTGCACACCCAGACTCCTGCCGCATTACGTATGTCCTGCCCGCAAAGTCCTGGTCAATATGTTTTGGTGTGCCTTACTGTCTCACACCGACGAGTCACATTGCTTGGTGAGCTGCCCCCTCCCTGTTTGCCCACCTTGACATTTCGAGGGGTGCTGGTCCCCCCCAACTTGGAAGTTCCCCACCCCCTTTTCTCCGCGGTGAGTATAGAAGGCATCCAACAAAACATAATCTAGAAGAAGGTGGGCGATGCCACAACCCTTTCCCAAGCCCTATGTCCCTTTTACTGCTTCCAACACACCCACTCCGACGAGGATAGAGTGTCAGGAGACATCCGGTTGGCAGGTTCATGACCAGGCCGGCCAAGTAGATCTCGTAAAATATTACAAAGTATTCTTAGAACCGTCATATAAAAGGCCCCCATCCTCGATATCCCCCCTGGAGAAGCGTAGTACAACCCAGCTTATTCCACTACACACAGACAGCCACTCACGAGAGTGGTGATAAACTTTGGCCCCTAAACTTGGCCCCTATAAATTACCTGCACTACCCCATTCCAAATCCCATCTCACGTAACACAGCAGGAGCTTGTACCGTGCCGTAACGTACTAGCAGCTCACCTCGCACATCCCCACCACTCCTCCTCCTCCTCCTCCTCCTCCTCACATCTCCAACGTGTGCAAGATACAGTGCGGCCACTTGGAGCTGCTGCTGCTGTCTGATCGGGCAACTCGATAGCGGGGTCAAAGGAAGCGGGGAACGGAGACCTCATCAATCTACCTACCACCTTGTGTAAAGCCTCGAGAAAGTGTCGATCTTGCAGGAGAGAGGCAAAGGCTGACTCCGTCGTAGGGATTGTCGCGGGGTATCAATATCCAGCCGTGCAAACTAACGCGAGCCGGCCCACCGCGACCCAGACCTTCAGAGCCCCGAGAGCCCTCGGAGCACGGTTCCACTTGGGTCGTCGAAACAATAATAGCAGAGGGGCAAGAGGCAGTCGTTGGTCAAAAAGACGCCCTTGGTTTCGAGGTTCCACGGCCCACACACGCCTGCCAAAAAGTGCAGCGCTGTCCTACATACCAAGAGAAAAGAAGGCCGAAGCGAGGACTTGGAAAAGCAAGGACTTGACCGATCGGGCATAAGAGCTGTCCATCCACCACCACCACCACCACCACCACCGCCACCGCCACGAACCCGACACATATAACCCAGGACTGTGAAGGTGCGTAAAGGAGCAGAGTTTCTTGGACGGCTTGGCGGGTGTGCTTGGCATTTCCCCAACTCGGGTAGCGCCACCAGCCATCTATGGGGCGCGAAATCCAAGTAGCCCCCCCAAAGTTGTCAGCATCCGACATATAGCTGACGGGCCTGTAGGCGAGGGTCGTGCCAGGTTTCCCTCCCCAATATACGAGCTATCCACCTGTAAAGTAGGCACCTCTGGAAAGCGACCTAACGCCATCAGCAACTGCCTACCTGGGAAAGCCAACCTGGGAAAGACACACGGATTTGCTGGACTTGTCCACCAGAAGTGGTCTATTAAAAGAAACATCGCGGCGAAAAGAAAGGCGGACCAGGAATCCTCCGCTGCGGAGTTTATACACGATACGACCCAAAGACGGTCTCTAATCTGCGCAAACGAACACACAACTTGCCCAGCTATTGTGTCATCCTTTGCTCGAACACACGGTTCTGTTTCGAGGAATTTCTTCCTGGTGCATCAACCGCGATCTACCAGTACTGTACTGTGTAAGAGAGGATCTGCAAACCAAGAAGGCGGCCTGCGATAGAAACGAGGGACCTCTCCACTCCATTCCATCCGCCCAATCGGCCGGCCAAGAACAGCTGCAAGGGTTTAAACCGACCAATTAATTGGCACCCAAGCAAGGGATTATTAGTTGCGCAACTGGCAGCACGCTCCCCGACCGACATCGAACTTCTTCGATGCACACAACCTGACAAGTTACGGCTCCGTCCGGATTACATACATACCACCATATTATTATTATTTCCTGGGAAAGCCAGCCAGCCAGCCAGCCAGCCTCTCGCATCTAAAGCTGACCTCTCCGCACTTTCACTTTGGCCCTCTCTGCCCGGTACTTTAAATCCCCCGCATTCCCTCGCTCTGGCCATATCTCGAAAGTCAACCTCGCCATCTTCCGTTCCAACCCACTATATTATCTATTCGCTGCTCGACCTTGGTCCGTCAGCCTTCGTTCACCGACCGAGCGCATTCCCACACACCCACCATCCAACTATCCACCATCCGCCATCCACCACCCACCATATCCACCCCCACCTCTAGGCCAAACACCGAATACCCCAATCCAGATTCCGACTCAACCGTAGGCCGCTTCTTCCGCGTCTCCGTCTTGCGTCTCCGTCTCTCTCTCTCCTTTTTCACTCTCTCCAACAGCTACAATCAAGCTCATAACCGGGGACTTGTTCTTCCTTCGAACCGCCTTCCGCGCTCCTGTTTGCCACCCGACACGACTCGCCTTTCGACAAAAAAGGGTCCTCGACCACCTACTTGGCAAAACCATCTTACCGCTCTTCTGCCCGTCGTGTCTCAGCCTCTGCAAACCCCGGACCATCAACCGGACTTGGAACCACTTTCCCTTGCCTACCGCTCCCCAACCGCAATCCAACCAAGCCAATTTTCGAAGCCCTTGGCTGCGCTCATCTGTGCAACCCGAACGGCCCAGCATAGCCGATCGAAACCGGTTCTTCACTTCAATTGACTTTATAGCCGACCTACCTCGCATCGCCTTGCATCCAACCACCACTCCCACACTTCCGAACCTTATTCACACTATAAATCCGACCGCGCCCCCCCTGTCCTGCGTTCCTCCCACAGCTGCGTCCCGTCCAGCGCATTTGCCCAACGCAGTTTAGTTTCGCTACATCACCACCGGTCCACCAACCGACGTGCGCAGTCCCTGAACCACCCACCCACTGGCACGCCGCCTTCTTCCAATCGAGAACCGCAGTTCACAGGAAACCGAACGAGCCAAAAAAGCGAGAGGGAAAAAAAAGTCCCACGGCTCTCATCCGAACACTCTTTCCTGCATCTTCCCGAGATTCTCGAAACCGCGACTCGATAATTTTCGAAGAATCTTTCTTTGTGACTCATCACATCCCCCCGTTCAATCAAGATTTCTTCTTGGCGTCCCTCGAAATCCTCCCCGCCCCGCCGCCATTCTCTCCGACTCGCCGTCTCCCGTCCGATGGCGCGTTGACAACGACAACTGACACCGACTTTCTTTTTCAGCACTTTGTCAAACAAGGTACGTTGGTCGCTTTTCATTTCGCGAATCCGCGGTGTTCGAGCGGCTGGGCACGGTTGCACCCGGACGATTCGCTTTTCCAAGCAGGGAAAAGTGGTTTCGGCTTGCCCGCAGCTGCCGTCGTCGCCCACCGCCTCGCCACAGTAGCAGTAGCCTATGCACTTCGTACATAATGCAGCGCAAAGTCGCTGCGTGCCCAAGGGACCGTCCCGTCAACTAACTTCGCACTTACCGCAGGTTCTTGATCGATAGAGCCACCTTTATCGCGATTCATACGCAGCAATTCCCCGAGCACACCCTCGGATTGGGGCAGCCCTCACTCTAACCTTCATACAAGATGGCGCAACACGGTTTCCAAATCGGAGGAGGCCACGGTGCAAGCAGCATCGACCCGAACGACCTGACCATGTCGGGCAACTACCCATCACCATACCAAAGCAACTTTAATTCGAATCACAACAACCCATCCAACGGTTTCTCCAGCGGATCAGCACTCTTCGGCGACGACGAGCTGCTCGATGGCCTGCCTAGCCCGGCGGAGGCGCAGTCGGGCATGCAAGGCCACGGCCAGGAGTTTGGTGGGATGAACGACATAAACATGGGATACAACCAGGGCATCTACAACTCTCATCACAGCCTGCCCGTTGACCAGAGCCACGTCAACGGATTCTCCAATACTCCCGACGGAGATCCTATCCAGAGCCCTTTCGTCCACGGCGGCTTCAGCCAATACCGACCCATGACTCAGAACTTTGGCGGATCCCTACAATCGCCCATTTCGTATGGCGGCTCTCCCTTGGCGAACTCTGACCTGAACAACGATGGCGCCGATCCAAACTACCTGAAGGCCCGCGCAAGGATGTCCCAGGCCCTCCAGCAGCGCAAGGCCCCGAATGCCCGGAGTCCACTGACCCCGAAAACCGCCGCCGCGATTGCGGGGTTGTCGATGAACTCTCAGGATTCCTACAGCGCTCAGCCCATCCGGACGAGCGGCCCGCACCACGAGAAATCCCACTCGGGGCAGTGGGTGCAGACGCCGAATAGCCTCTCCTCCTTCCCCGGTTCCGGGTTCTCGTCGCCGCTGGGAGCTGGACTCCACAGCGCGCAGATCAACGACATGCTGATCAAGGGCGGCACCTCCATGCCCGCCAAGTTGGGCGCCACGGGGGTCTCGTCGCAAGAAGCCAAGAGGAAGCGGAGGAGAGAGTCGCACAATATGGTTGAGCGGCGCCGACGCGACAACATCAACGAGCGTATCCAGGACCTCAGCAAGCTGGTACCGACACACCGACTCGAAGACGAGAAGGTCCGCAAGGCCATCCAGAACGGCACCCCCCTATCGCCAACATTACAAGGCATCGCGAATCCTTCCCAGGCGACCTCTACGCTTGCCGGACCCGGCGCACGGCGCGCAACTAGTGGGACCGCCGGCAATATCACCACCGGCCTGCCCATCGAGGACAAGGACAAGGGCCCCAACAAGGGCGATATCCTCAACGGCGCCGTGAGCTGGACGCGCGATCTCATGTGGATGCTCCATCTCAAGATTCAACAACAGGAGGAGCTGACCAACTGCATCGTCGAGCTGGGCGGCCGCATCCCCTTCGAGATGACCGACGACGAGGGGCGCATGCAGAGCGAGCTGCTAGAAGCCATCGCCAAGAACGAGGAAACAGACAAGTCCAGCACCTTCTCGTATTCACGCACCGCCGGGAGCGGCCTGCGGGTGCCTCATCACACCAACTACAAGGGCGAGTCCGTCAACGGCAGCAGCCACGGCCTCGACCATGTCTCGGTGAGCCCCGAGGGCGATGGCACCCACGCCACCGGTGTTGACATGCTCGATTCCGGAGAGTTCCTCGACTATGACGACGATGGCAGTGGGGATATGAACTTTAAGGAGGAGGACGAATACGGCATGGACCTCAACTGATTTGTCCGGGGCCCGACGTCTGCTTTCCCGTTCATTTTCTAGCTTTGCATTGCATCACCGACCTCACCCACCCAAATGCATACATTCGCATATGCGGCGTGGCATTTCCACTCTTGCTTTATTTTGACAAAGGCGTTACTACATATTGTAGCACTCCGCTTCTGCCCACGGGCCTTTTTCTATCTTGGGTTGTTTTTCTTCCCTTTTTTTCCTTGTCATCTCCTGTTCTCGGTTTCCATCAGCATGTATCAGGGCGGTAATCCACTTTTTGCATCTCGAGGTCGTTAAGGGAGCGGTGGGACACTGCGGCGTACGAGTGAGGTCGGGATCTGTTTTCTGTCTCCTTCTCCTTCTTTCGATTGTTCCTTTTCTTTTTGGCAGGGTATAAGACAAGTCCTCACCGGCAAAGGGAACATACACAAGGGAGGCAAGCAGAGCTCGATGGAGTTTTCCAACACACAACTGGTCTTTTGTTTTCGGTTTTCCTATTTCGCTGTTCATCTTGTGGTTTTTTTTTTCTTTTTCCATCTGGAAGTCATTTGAATGATACCTGAGTGTATGGGGATGTTGGGCGGCGGGTTTACAGGACGAACTATGCACTCTCTCGCTTGCTTTTTTTTTGCTCTTGCGCTTTTTTACCACTGGCTGGCATTACTTTTATAGCTTTTTAATCAAACACCATCGTTCAAACGTGGTCATCCTCACCGACTGGCGGGGAAATCTCGATCCTACCCTTGGGACGTTTTGCCCCATGTATGTGATGAAGGAGTTGTCCCACCTCTGATAGACGCACCACCTACCTACCAGTGCCTGACAGTCAGTAGGTACTCGCTCATAGCCGTCAGCAGCGTCCACACCTCCTTCCGCTTCATGTCCTCCTGCAGCGCGATCCGCTCCAGCGCCGACCGCCCGTTGAAGTACTTCCAGAACCGCGGCCACGCCGCCGCGACCCTGTCTTCCAACTCCTTCCCGTCTCTACTAGCACCGGCATCCTTTGTCGTCCGCCCAGCAGCGCCGCCGATAAGTAAACCGCCAGCGCCCGTGGAGGCACCAGCAGCACGCTTCCCAGCGTCGTCCTTGTCCGCGCCGTCGGCGGCAGCGGCGGCACCCTCTCCCCTTTCCGCATCGCCGCCGCCTCCGCCTCCGCCGCCGCCCTGGTGGTCCCCGCTCGGCTTCTTCCCCTCCACAGGCGCCCCCTCCCTACCTAGGAGCCGCCGCGCGATGGCGTCGAGGTAGAGGCTCTCACGGCCGGTGGCCTTCTTGGCGTCGAGGATGACGTGGGGCGACAGGCCGGCGAGGTGGGGCGCGTCGTTGACGCTGGGGTGGGCGGTCGCCGTGGGCGGGGCCTTGCGGGCGTGCGCGGTGGCCTTGTCGGCGAGCTCGCGGGCGGCCTTGTCGGCGATGCGCTCGAGGCGCGCGTTCTCGGCCGCCTGCTCGACGGCCGTGGGCTGGGCGCGGCGCCGCGTCCGGCGCCGGTGTCGGTGATGTTTGCGTTGGTCGTCGTTATCGTCGTGGTCGGCGGCTTCGTCGTCGGGGCGGCTCTTGTGCTTGGTGCGAGATGGGGAGGAGGGCGAGACGGATGATGTTTCCGAGCCGGATGACAGCTCGGCGTCGGCGGCCTCGGTTTGGGATGAGGCGAGTGAGAGATCGCGGAGGGTGGCTGTGGAGGATTCTAGGTCCGTCGAAGCACCGAGGCTTCGTTCAGCGCTGCTCTCGCCGGGGTGTTGGGTCGTCGGTAAGGTGAAGTGGTTCTCTCCACCTCCTGTGGAGGAGCTACTAGCAGTAATTGTGCTCTCGAGGCTCGCAGGTTCGCCGCCCTGGCCTTGCGCCTGTTTTGCCTTCGCGATCGCCTGTGCCTCGAGCGCGTGCTCGACCTCGTAGATGATCTCGGGCCACACCACGACGTAGGCGAACGTGCACAGTTGCGTCACCCACCCGCCGCGCATCAGCCATGCCAGCATCGCCATGTACAGCGGACGGTGGGGTTTGGCCGGACAGTGCATCTTATACGGGCGCGGCGCAACGCTGAGGTCCGCTAGAAAGTTGGGCAGTGCCGGGGCGAGCGGAAATTGCCGCGCCCATTGCGCTGCTGCCTGCGGGAGTCGTGACAGCTTGCAGTTCGGCGAGAGGATGTAGATGTCCCGCGCGTGTAGTGGCGGGATGGCGATGGCGCGGCGCCAGAAGATGAAGTGTTGTGCGTACTTACGCACTTGGGCTGGGCTTAGTATGTTACTGGACTGTTGAGCGACTTGATAGAGCCTAACATAGACGGCGTTAACGCTAGACCGGCCAAGGAAACGTGTGTATTCGGGCAAGCACAGGCAATTTTGTTAAGACTTACGAGAGGGTCGCCTTGCAGCGACGTACAAACTCGATCATAGAGAGCGTCGTCTCATCCGGGTCCGTTTGAAGCTCTGCGATAATGCGTTTCTCATCATCCATCAGGAGCAGCGCAAAATTCTTGTCCAAGTATCCTAGCCCGTCGAGGACATCATCGCCAACAAATGTGTTTGATGTCGTGATCCATAAGCCCTGTGGGTCAACGTCGCTATCCTGCGGGATGTCGGATATGTAGAATGGTATGGGTATCTGCACCGAGTGAGTGACTGGCCCCTCTGCCGTATCAAGTTGGAGAGCGGCAATCTTGTTCTGGGAGACGGCGTCATATATATCCTGCATTGACGCGGCTAGCGATGATGTCGATAGGATTTCGTCCCATAATGTGCTCATCTTCCTTTCTGCTCGACTTTCAGTTTATATATCTAGATGGTCCAATGATAAGCGCCTACTTACTGTCCTCGCGGCCCTTATCCTTCAGGGCCAAGATCCGTTTCGACTCCTTCCATACAAAGTCACTCCTCTGTTGGCAGTATTTCAATGCCTTGTTGACCTTCTTGATGATGTGGAAAAACATTATGTCGACCAAGTCCTTGACCTCGTGTTTCTTGGGCCGCAGAATGAAGACAAGATTGAACATGGTCATGGAGCTCTTTTTGTCCCCGGCCTCCTCGTTGTTAGTCGCAGGTTTGGCGGTATCCTTTACTTCGACCTGGTCGGATTCTGTTGCTCTCGTATCACCTCCAGTTTGAGCGCCGCTGTCAGCCTCAGCAAGGCCGACTTCTTCCTCGTCCTTGCCGGACTCTTTCGGTTTCTTCCCCTTTTTCGCTTTCCTCTTCCATACTCCATTCTCCGGGACGTAAATGGGATATGAGACACAGTAAAGCGAGTCCAGTGACAGCTGGAACTGTTTTTTGTGGTAGGCGCGCGCGGGAGTCAGGATCCTACCAAGGTCCCTTGTCGGAAAGCCCGCGACATGCTCCCATGGTACAATCTGGCTGCCGCTCTCGGTGACCAAGTGGTCATCCTGATTCCACTGCAAGAGTTCAGCAGGGTTTGGCATTGATGGCCCAGCCGCCTCGGGGTCGGAGAGCTTAGCGGCGCGCTCAAGCCAGATGTTGTCCTCGTCCTCAAGGTCCTCGTCGTCTGACTTTCCATGCCTCCCTTGTGCTGGCAAGACGTGAGGGGGGTAGTGAAAAACGAATCTTGGCCCATCGCGGGAGCGGTTGATGACGAGGGCAACGGCCAGGAAGTTGGAGGAATTGGGGAGAACGGGAAGCGCCATACTTGCAACCGTCTCTAGCCCGGTGCCTTGAATAACCAAATTTATGGTATACCCCCACGCACTCGATGCCTGATCTCAAGTCTCGGGGCAAGCTGAGAGTGCGAGCATCCCCATATCCCAGAGCTCACCGGCGGGGTTTGTTGGCAGGTGCTTTTGAAGGTGTTATGAGAGGCTTGTGAGGCATTGGTTCCCACTGGACGTTTCCTTATTAATTATTACAGAGCATAATACGCATTGTCATGTCGTTCAAGCTCGACAACGACGTACAATGTCCACGGATATCAGCAGGTTGTCTAATAGGCCGGTGGGTCCCGCCGCCCGGGTGTGGTGTCGTGATGGATTCCATGCACTGGCAAATATGGAGTCGGGAGGGGGCGGGGCCGCACTAGAACGCGCCAAACGTTTTTCCGCAGCGGACTCAACAGGTCAGGGCCCGGACCCCCGCCTCTGTCGTTAGGGGACGGAGGTACGTACCCTCACGATAGGTTCGTTGAATCCCACTGCGAATTAGAAGCACATGCTTTTCTTCTCAGCCTCTAGAAGGGAAATTGATCACGCGAGCCACCAGCTGAGAGTTTTCACCTCAATTAATTGATTCGAACCTGCCACCCGTGTCAACTTCATCGTTTTCGTCCACTCTTTCCCAATACATTCATTGAGCCTGCCCCGGTGACCACCACAGTCGCTCTTTCGCAGCTGCCGATAGTTACTTACATCGGTACCCACCCAGGTACATAGTGTTGCTTTAACCTCAACCGCCAGCTCGCCAACCAGCCTGCTTTTCGTCTTTTAACCCTGTTTTTAACAAATTGCAGGATCCCTCTCCTTTTCACGTCGCGAGTCTCGAATTTCCTCTCCTCTGATATGCCGATTTCGAGCCCGTAAACTGCCAACAACCGTCCCTCTTACTCGAATACAATGGCTGCGTCCGGGCCCCTCCCACCCGTCTTCCGAAGTCGCGGCGGTAGGTCGCTTGGCCCCAACTGCCCGAACCACGAAATCCGCTTCATCCCACTCTCCTACTCGGCCGAGAACAGCCGCGAATCCGCCCTCCGGCTGGTTACCGAACTGCGCTCCCTCTGGGAAGAGGGACCGACCGACATATCGTTTGAGCGCTTCACCGACGGCATCACCAACACGCTTCTGAAGGCCACCAACAGCCCGCCCGGCAAGACCCGCGCCAAGATCGAAGCCGATGCGATCCTCCTGCGCGCATACGGTCATGGTACCGATGTCCTCATTGATCGGCAGCGTGAGGCACAGAACCACGAGCTGCTGAGCAGGTTTGGGCTGGCCCCAGAGCTGCTGGCGCGCTTCAAGAATGGCATGATGTACCGCTTCATCGAAGGCTCCGTCACGCAGCCAGATGACCTAAGGCGGCCAGAGATCTACCGAGCCGTTGCCCGCCGTCTCGCTCAATGGCACGCTACCGTGCCGTGCCTACCAGAAAACACTAGCAACGGCAATGAGGCCGCGGGGGCTGACGGGGCTCTGGCCAACGGTGGGAAGGTCGAGACGGCCGTCGACCGCTTAAGGAGCGTCAAGCCCAGTCCCAACTTGTGGACCATCATGCAGAAGTGGATACTTGCGCTACCAACAAAGACGGAGGAGCAGAAGACGAGACAGGCGAACTTGCAGCAGGAGCTGGATTGGCTGGTGACCGAATTAGCGCGGAGAAAGGGGCTCGGCGAGAACGGCTTGGTGTTTGCTCACTGCGATCTACTCAGTGGTAACATCATCGTCCTCCCTAGGCCGGGGGCCAATGGTGTAAAGGCCGCCACGGACAATGCCAATGCCAACGACGACGTGGCCGTTGCCTTCATTGATTACGAATACGCGACGCCCTCGCCGGCAGCGTTTGACATCGCAAACCACTTCGCCGAGTGGGGCGGATTCGACTGCGACTACTCGGTGCTGCCTACGTGCGCCCAGCGGCGGGAGTTCATCGCCGAGTACATCCGGACGTTCTTTGAACTGCAGCCCAGCCAGCTTCTGGACGGGGCTTCCGAGGTTTCAGAACAGACGCTGCGGGACGAGGCGGAGGAGCTGTTCCACGAAGTCGACATCTTCCGCGGCGTGCCGGGTTTCTACTGGGGAATCTGGGCTCTTATACAAGCGACCATCTCGGATATCGACTTTGACTATGCCACCTACGCCGAGACGAGACTGGGGGAGTATTGGGCGTGGAGAGAGGCAACCAAGGAAGCTCCGCGCGAAAGAAGATGGGCGCAGGAGGAGTAAGGGGGAGGAGTAAGGTGGCTGCGGGGGTTGCAGAGGCGCTCCCCGGATGGTGATTCTGCGGATCGTCATCCTTGCGGGTAGTTGTGTATGCTGCACCCCCAACGCCGGCGGTATTTCCCTTGGCTTATCATTTCTTTACCAGCAATGTTTGCAAGCGTATCCGATATAAAAAAGGTGGGCATTAGGGGCAGCATTCACCATGAGTCCGAAGCGAGATAGGGGCGTGCTTGGAGTTTTTATGTTTCACCTTTTTTTTCACCCTAGGTGGGTTGAACCGGGTTCCTTGCCCGGGGTTCTTGCTTAGATACCCAAGGCGAGCATTCAACATGGGCTCGGAAGGAAATGCATTGGCCGTTAGACTTTGAGTTGGGTATGAAATCCACTACATACAAAACGATACTATTGGTCACCTTGTCTCCTGGTGACATCCTCGTTGCATAGCCGCGCCCATTCATTTTATGTATTCCTTCACCTGGTGGTGAGTTAGTTAGGCTTTGAACTTGCCTACTGCTGACGAGCTACTAGGAACTCCCGTCACCGGGAGGACTCTGCGAAGCATGCGTACCTTGAACTTTCTGAAGATTGTCTCTGGCCGATCTGATACTGATACTCCACTCTAGTCGTCTCCGCCAAGTTCCCATTCCTGATTTACTTCCTCCAGACCACTACCTGTAAACTGGTCGCCAACACCGACAAGAATCGATGAGAGGTCATTCCGGGGATGGGAGTTGTTGGAGTCATCTCTCCTAGCTTCGTCCGACCAGGATGTCGGTGTTGAGCCTCTCCGCCCATTAACTGAGCTGGACTCGGGAGCCAGATGTGGGCAGGATACCGGAATTGGCGTCGATGATGATATCAGCAGCCGCGAGGATGGTCGAGATGGACTGCTAAAGGTTTCCGAGTGGCCGCTCTGCACCTTGGTAGGTTCCCGTCCACCCATTATCACCTTCTTCGAGAGGATGTCGACGTCCAGGTTTTCCTCGAGTGTAGTGGTTGGGTCTGTTGGATGGAGGCCCGGAGTGTCTAGCTCGATATCTGTCAGTCTCCCTGACGGACGAAGGGATGGAGGAAGATGGGTTCCGCCTACATCTATAAGAACTGGTGTGTTTTGCCACGGCTATCACGACGACGGCGAGGAGGAGTGTCGACACCCCGACGACACTGGTGAGGGAAACAGCAAGGCTTTGGGTGGCGAGTGTGGAAGTTAAGGACTCGAATAGCCAGTGGAAAGCCATGTGTTGTTGCTTTTTATTTTTCGTATTTTCATTCGGATTTGTAGGTTTGGATGAGGGAGGGCGAAGAAGTTTGTGGTTGCGGATGCCAGTTATTTCTATATACGTAGAGGAAGAAGCAGCCTTCCACTACTGGGCAGCGC
>Ga0164242_10003857_pt1 | contig 16961 bp, 10 predicted proteins | sample OricomgcompostMG_FD_108783 | JGI IMG/M metagenome (GOLD analysis project Ga0164242, IMG submission 108783) | Miracle-Growth compost microbial communities from Emeryville, California, USA - Original compost - Miracle growth compost (MG) ...
CGGCAATACGCGCGTCTGCGAGCACCGATCGTGCACATCAAGGGTGCTCACCTGAATGTCTTGGGCGACCATTTCAGCCCGCTGCTCGCAGTGTTGGCGCCCTTGTACCGGCTCTTTCCGACAGCGTTGACCCTTGAAATCGCGCAAGCGGCGCTCTTCGCGCTTTCGGTCGTCCCCGTCACTCGCCTGGCCACGCGGCACACGAGCGCCATGCGCGGCCTCGCGATCGGCGCGGCTTACGGTCTCGCATGGGGCCTGCAACAAGCTGTCGACGTCGACTTCCACGAGATCTGCCTCGCCGTGCCGCTCCTCGCGTTCTCTCTGTGCGCGCTGGTCGACAGGCGATGGCTCGCCTGCGCGCTGTGGGCGTCGCCGCTCGTGCTCGTGAAGGAAGATCTCGGGCTCACGGTCGCGGTGATCGGCGTCTGCGTGATGACGCGAGGGCAGCGGCGCACCGGTGGCACGCTCGCGGCGTGCGGCGTCGTCGCGAGCGCGATCACGATTCTGGTCGTCATGCCGGCGATCGACTCGACCGGCAGATACCCGTACTGGAACGAGTTGCTCCCGGGCGGGCGCAGCCACACACCCCTCGCGCTGGCGCGAAGCCTGTTCGACCCGGCGACCAAACTGGTCACGCTGGTGATGATTTTCGGCATCACGGGCTTCTTGGCGTTGCGGTCGTCGATCTGCCTCGCCGTCCTGCCGACGTTGGCGTGGCGCTTTCTCGCCGAAACGCCGTCGTATTGGGGCACGGATTGGCATTACAACGCGGTGCTGATGCCGATCGTCTTCGTTGCGCTTGTCGACGCGACGATCGCCACCCGCGCGTCGACAAGGCCATGGCTGCGCGCCTACGGCGTCAACGTCGCGTCGGCGACGCTTGCCGCCGCGATCGCCCTCAGCGGGCAGTTCCCGTTGAGCCGCCTGATCGATCCCGCCACCTACCACGGCGGGCAGCGCGTCGCTGAAGCGCGCGAAGCCCTCGCCCAGATCACGTCGGGCAGCGTCGTGGAAACAGATGTGGGCTTGATGGCCCACCTCACCAGCCGGTGTGACGTGTACTTCATCACCCGAGCTGGCAACCCGCCACCCGACTTCCTGGTGATCGCCTCGGCGTGGTCACCGTCCGTCGCGGACGCCGCGGCGTACGCCGAGCGCTTGCACCCCGGCGTCCGTTACCAACTGGTCTATTCGTCGAGCTCGTATCAGGTCGCCCACCGGTCGCCCCAGCTGGCGACGACGGCCGATCCCATCGAAAGAAGCGCCCCCTAGCCAGGAGGCGGCCAAGAAACTAGCCAGGAGGCGACCGCGAAACGTCTCGGCGACGACATGCGGTCCAGGACGCATGGCCATAGGTCGTTCACGCTCGCCCTCCCAAAGCCACCCATGGCAGGCCGACATCGACAAGCCCAGCGAGGGGGACGACGCCACCCAGGCGATCGACGTGAGAAGCAACACCGGCCGTCAGCGGCGCCTGTGGCGGCCCGATCATCTCGGCTTTCGAAATCCCTCGCCTCGCCTCTTTACAAGATGATCCGAACTGCTCTATAAACTACTAAACACCCGATGTTACGGCTTCACGGTTCGTCGTCCGCGACATAGTCGGCTCGGCGACGCCGGTGAGCGGATTTGCGATTCTCTACAAAGAATCGGAATCACCCCGGTCAGCTGCGCAAGACACTGCGCCTCGTCATCGCCTACGCGCACCGCGTGGGAGATTCATCCGACCTATCGCAGCTAAGGCTCGCGAAAGAAAACCCGGCGCGCCCGGGCCCGACTCGATGTGACCGACGAAGGAGACGTACGCCCGTGGACGTGTCTCGCAGAACTTTCCTGCTGTCGAGCCTCGCTATTCCGGTCCTGGGCAGCCTCGCGCTGCCGAGCGAGGCGCTCGCCGCCAGTTCGCCCGGCGACGTCGTCGGCAAGATCACTGTTGGCTACCAAGGATGGTTCGCCTGCATCGGCGACGGCGCGCCCATCAACTGCTGGTGGCACTGGAGCCAAAACGCGTCACAAGCACCATCGCCGAGCAACAACAACATCAAGGCATGGCCCGACATGCGTGAGTACACCAGGGGCTACCAGACGGCGTACGCGAACTTGAACAACGGCCAGGCGGCGACACTGTTCTCGTCGTACGACCAGCAGACGGTCGACACGCACTTCCTGTGGATGCAGCAAAACGGCTGCGACACCGCCGCGCTACAACGGTTCAACCCTAATGGCAGCGAGGGCCCGACCCGCGACGCCATGGCGACCAAAGTGCGGTCAGCGGCCGAAAGCCACGGGCGCAAGTTCTACATCATGTACGACGCGACCGGCTGGACGAACATGCAGTCGGAGATGAAGACCGACTGGACCGCGAAGATGTCGGCGCTCACCGCGTCGTCCGCGTATGCGAGACAAAATGGCAAACCGGTCGTGTGCATCTGGGGCTTCGGCTTCAACGACGGCAACCATCCGTGGAGCGCCGCTGCCTGCCTCGACGTCGTGAATTGGTTCAAGAGCCAAGGCTGCTACGTCATTGGCGGAGTGCCGCGCGAATGGCGCACCGGCGTCGGCGGCTCGCGCGCCGGCTATTCCGACGTCTACCACGCCTTCAACATGCTTTCTCCGTGGATGGTCGGCGCGATCGGCAACGCGAACGACTCCGACAACGCCTACAACACCTACACCGTTCCCGACCAGGCGGATTGCAACGCGCACGGCATCGACTACCAGCCGTGCGTGCTGCCAGGCGACGTCTCGGCCCGCCAACGCTCACACGGCGACTTCATGTGGCGGCAGTTCTACAACATGTGTCGGGCCGGCGTGCAGGGCATCTACATCTCGATGTTCGACGAATACGGCGAGGGCAACCAGATCGCGAAGACGGCCGAGAACGGGTCGATGGTTCCGGCAGGCTCGGGCCTTTGGGCACTCGACGAAGACGGCACCCCTTGCTCTTCCGACTATTATCTGCGGCTCACGAATGACGGCGGACGCATGCTGAAAGGGCAGATCGGCCTCACCGCCACCCGCCCAACCCAACCCGTCGTTTCCGGCGGCGGCAGCGGCGGCGGTGGCGGGGGGACGACGCAGACAGTGTGCCTGCGCGCGCACGCGAACGGGCAGTACGTGTGCGCGGACAACCAGGGCGCGTCTGCGCTGATCGCCAACCGCGGCGCGGTCGGGTCGTGGGAGACATTCGACATGATCCCGGTCGGCGCCGCCACCGTCGCTTTCAAAGCGCACGCCAACAATATGTATGTGACGGCGGAGAACGCGGGCGCGTCGTCGCTCATCGCCAACCGCACGGCCATCGGCCTATGGGAGACATTCCAGCTCATTCACAACAGCGACGGCAGCTCGAGCTTGCGCGCGATGGTCAACAACGATTACGTGACAGCCGAAAATGCGGGCGCCTCCCCTCTCATCGCCAATCGCACCGCAATTGGTGGCTGGGAGGAGTTCGACATCATCAACGTCTGACCCCATCCGCGGAAATGCGGCTACGGGCTGCGGCCGATGTGCTGGCACGCTACGCTCCCCATCGTCATCCAGAGGATCCGAGGGACTTGGCCCTGTGACGATCCGGCAACCTGCCCGTCGGCAAGGTGCCAATGCCGGAAAGCCCGTTCCGTTCGCGCAAATCCGGCTCGCCGACGAGCGGCCCCGTGGGCTGCACGGCGTTCTGGGACCCTCGAGCCTGGCCAGGTCGATCAGACCTCTTTGCGCTCGAGATCGGCTTCACCTGGCTCGGCGCTTCGGCGCAGGGCGCCGGCATCAACGTGGAAGCGAAAATGCTCCTCTCGGCTATGCGTTCGAGCGGCTCGGAGTAGCCGTCCTGCGCGGATCATCTGCGGGAGCGGCTGCGTCGCTTCGCGCCCCATCCCACAAACGCCGGCCCGCTCCTCGTGAACAATTGTGGTCTTGGCAGCCGACGACATCACGTGTCTGCTGCAGCGTTAGGCCGAAGTTGCCCGGAGACCGCAGTGCTCCTCCGCGACACCACTACTCCCAATATTGCATCCATTGATGCATATAGTGCATTCTAACGTCGGCGCCAGGCCAGGCAGCCTTCGTTGTGATCACCCTGCATCTCGCCACGGGTAGGCCTATTTTTACGAAAACTAATCGGGTTTGGGAGGGTGACATCAGAACGCGCCCACGGACGAGCCGACAGCCGAAGGCCCGCCAACCCGACACACGCGACCAGTCCGGCAGGCGGCAAGAGCCAACAGCACGCGCGCTGAACCAACCGCGATCGATGCGAACCGGTGAGGCATATGACCAGTTCGCAGCCGCGGTCGACGGCCCTATGATGGTCCTCGCGCTAGTGATGGCGGCGCTGCTCGTGATCCCGCTGCTATGGCGGCTGTCGGTCGCCACCAAATCCGTGATCGACGCCTCCACTTGGCTCATCTGGGCGCTGTTCGTCATCGAATACGGCGTCAAGCTCTACCTCGCACCAGACCGAAGCCGTTTCATCCGAACCCACGTGCTCGACCTGCTCGTCATCGCGGTGCCGATGCTTCGACCGCTACGCGTGCTGCGAGCAACCCGAGCTCTTCGGTTAGCACGACTCGCCCGAGTCGTTCCTACGCTCGCCCGCGGCCTACGCGACGCGCGGTCCATCGTCGGCAGACGCGGTATCCGCTACACCGCGCTCGTCGCGGTAGCTGTCGTATTCGCCAGCGCGGGCGCCGAAACAGTCCTCGAACGCGGCGCCAAGACCGGCAACATCCACGGCTTCGGCGACGCCCTGTGGTGGGCCGTGACCACGGTCACCACCGTCGGTTATGGCGATCGGGTCCCCGTCACGCCAGCCGGCCGGGGCATCGCCATCGTGCTGATGCTCACCGGCATCGCCATTTTTGGCGCGGTCACCGCAAGCATCGCCGCGTTCTTCGTCGAAATCGAACAACCAGACGGGCGGGAAGAACTCGTCGCCAGACTCGACCGGATCGAATCCATGCTTGCCCGCCTCATCGACAACGACCTGCCACACCAACGGCAAGCAACCCTCGCCAAGACCCCGCGCTCGACCCGCGGCTGAGTGCTGGTGCTCCTTCGGAGCGGCTCCCAAGCATAGGGAGCGCCACTCCCGTGTGCGATCAGCAGCATGCGCGAACGCGCGGGCGAGTCGACTTCGTGAGCTGCGCCCATCCCGTTTCGGGATCAGGCCGTTGTAGCCCCGACCGGATTCGAACCGGCGCTACCGCCTTGAGAGGGCGGCGTCCTAGGCCGCTAGACAACGGGGCCGAGCACGATCCCGTCGCGGCCGACGGCATCGTTGTGGCCGGAGATCCACCGGCCTGGCTGGGGTACCAGGACTCGAACCTAGACTAGCTGAACCAGAATCAGCCGGGCTGCCAATTACCCCATACCCCACCGGAACGGACATCTGCTCTCCGACCGTCGACCGAGTCTATAGGACGCCGTCGACCCCGGCCAAAGCGACGCCCCCACCTCATCCAGCCGCGTCCACCGCCGCCCGTAGTCGCGCGAGCGAGCGCTCTTGCCCGAGCAGTTCCATCGACTCGAACAACGGCGGCGACACGGTGCGCCCGGTGACCGCGACGCGCAGCGGGGTGAACGCGTGCCGCGGCTTCCGCCCGAGCCCCTCGACCAGCGCGGCCTCCAGCGCCGACTTGATCGCCTCGGTCTGCCACGAGTCGAGCCGCTCGAGCGCGGCCACCGCCGCCGCGAGCACCTCGGCCGCGCCCTCCCCGAGCCCCTTGGCCACCGAGGCCGGGTCAAGTGTGAACGCCTCCTCGGACACGAACAAGAAGCCGAGCATCGGCACCGCCTCCGAGAGCAGCGCGATCCGCTCCTGCACCAGCGGCGTCGCCGCCGCGAGCAAAGAAACTTCCTCGGACGCCGCCGGCGACCCGATCAGCCCCTCAGCCTGCAGATACGGCAACATCCGAGACGCCAGGTCGTCGGCGTCGAGCGTGCGAATGTAGTGGCCGTTCAGCCAGTCGAGCTTGGTGAGATCGAACACCGGCCCCACCGGGTTCACCCGAGACCAGTCGAACGACGCGATCATCTCGTCGAAGCTGAACACCTCGACGCCGTCCGGCATCGAATATCCCATCAGCGCAAGGAAATTCCGCAACGCCTCAGGCAGGTACCCCTGCTCGCGGAACCACAGCAGACGAGCCGCGGGGTTCTTGCGCTTCGAAATCTTCGAGCGGTCGGTGTTGCGCAGCAGCGGCATGTGCGCGAATTCTGGCCGCTGCCACCCCAGCCAGTCGTAGAGCAAGATGTGCTTCGGCGTCGAGCTGATCCACTCTTCGCCACGCACCACGTGCGTGATGCCCATGAGATGGTCGTCGACCACGACCGCCAGGTGGTAGGTCGGAAATCCGTCGCCTTTCACGATCACCTGGTCGTCGGGCCGCGGGGCCGACAACTCGCCGCGGATCAGATCGTGGAACGTGAGCTGCACGTCGTCCGGCACGAGCATGCGCACCACCGGGGTTTCGCTGAAGCCAGGCAGCGTGGCTCGCTCGTCACGGGTCTTGCCGTGGCACAGCCGGTCGTAGCCGGTCGGCTTCTTCGCGCGCTGCTGCTCCTCGCGCATCGCGGCCAGCCGTTCGGTAGAACACCAGCAGTAGTAGGCGTTTCCCGAGTCGAGCAGCTGCGAGACGAACGGCGCATAGGTGTCGAGCCGCTCCGACTGCCGATACGGAGCGTACGGGCCACCGCGGTCAGGGCCTTCGTCCCAGTCGAGGCCGAGCCAGCGCAAGGTGTCGAAGATCTGCTGCTCGCTGTCGGCGACGTAGCGCGCGCGGTCGGTGTCTTCGATGCGCAGCACGAACTGGCCGCCCTGCTGGCGCGCGAACGCAAGATTGAACAGCGACATGTACGCCGTGCCGACATGCGGGTCGCCGGTGGGCGACGGCGCCACCCGCACCCGCACGCTCATCGAGCCACCACGGTGTTCGTCAACGTGCCGATTCCCTCGATGGTCACCGAAACCTCGTCTCCGGCGGAGATTGGCCCCACTCCAGCGGGCGTGCCGGTCAAGATGACGTCGCCCGGCAGCAGGGTCATCGCGGCGCTGATGAACACGATCAGCTCGAACACGTCGTGCAGCAGCAACGACGTGCGAGCGTCTTGCCGCACCACGCCGTTCACCCGCGTGCCGATCGCCAGATCGCTGGGGTCGAGCTCGGTCTCGATCCAAGGGCCGAGCGGGCAGAACGTGTCGAATCCCTTGGCCCGCGACCATTGTCCGTCGCGGCGTTGCAGATCGCGCGCGGTGACGTCGTTGGCGCAGGTGTAGCCGAGAATCACTTCGGACGCCCGCTCCAGCGGAACCTCGCGGCACAGCCGCCCGATCACCACGGCGAGCTCGCCTTCGTAGTCGACCTCCGCCGACAGCGACGGGCGCACGATCGCCGCGCCGGGGCCGATGATCGACGTCGACGGTTTCAAGAACAGCAGTGGCTCAGGCGGAGGGTCGCCGCCCATCTCGCGCGCGTGGTCGGCGTAGTTCTTGCCGATGGCCACGACCTTGCTCGGCAGGATCGGAGGCAGCAGCCGCACCCCCGCCAGCGGCACCCGAGCTTCTTTCAGCGACAGCTCGCCGAATGGGTGACCGTCGATCACCGCGACCTGCTCCGCCCCCGGCGCGCCCTCGATCACTCCGAAGGCATAGCTCGATGAGGCGGGGTCGCCGAACGAGAACCTGACGATGCGCATGCGCTAGAGGCTATCGGGTCACATGTCACGCTCAGCCCGAGCATCGTTTGCCGGCCACGGGCATGAGCCCGCCCGCCCGTGGGCATGACCGCCGAGATGTACGCGCCCGATGCCCACGAGAGTGTGCGACAAGCCCTGCCGCCACGACCTTTCCGCGATCGTGCCGAGGCGGGCCGCCTGCTCGGCGGCGCGGTCGCCCGCGCGCTCGCCGATCAGCGGGCCTCGCCCGAGAGGGGACGCCGCGGCGTGATCGTGCTCGGTCTGGCTCGCGGCGGTGTGCCCGTCGCCGCCGAGGTGGCGAGATCGCTGCGGGCCCCGCTCGACGTTCTCGTCGTCCGCAAGCTCGGCGTGCCGTCACAACCCGAGCTGGGCTTCGGCGCCATCGCCGAGAACGACGCGACCGTCATCGACGAGGAGACGGTCACGGCATGTGCGCTCGCCCCCGCCGCCATCGAGCGCGTGCGCGACCACGAGCGCCGGGAATTGTCGCGGCGGGCAAGGATGTATCGCGGCGATCGCCCGCTCGCCGGCGTCCGCGACAAGAACGTCGTGCTGGTCGACGACGGGCTCGCCACCGGCGTCACCATGCGCGCCGCGGTCGCGCTCGTCACGATACGAGGCGCCGCGAGGGTGACGGTCGCCGTGCCGGTCGGCGCCCCCGATTCGCTGCGCCGGCTGCAAAAAGAGGCGGACGTCGTCTGCCTGCACGCACCATACGATTTCAGCGCGGTTGGCCTCTGGTACGAGGACTTCGAAGCCCCGACGGACGACGAGATCCGTGCGCTGCTGCGCGGCCGCGCCGCCCCGGCCTAGCCGCGAGACAGCTCCGGTCAGGAGGCGCCGGAATGCTGGCGCAGCAGGCCGTATGCGTACGCGTCTTCCATCGCCTGCCACGACGCGGCGATCAGATTGCCATCGACGCCGATGGTGTTCCACTCGGTGTTTCCGTCGCTGGTCTCGATGAGCACCCGGGTGACGGCGCCGGTGCCGTGCGCGCCGTCGAGGATGCGCACCTTGTAATCGACGAGCTCCAGCTCGGCCAGCTGCGGGTAAAGGCGTTCGAGCGCCAGCCGCAACGCGCGGTCGAGGGCGTTCACCGGGCCGTTTCCTTCGCCGGTGGAGACGATCCGCTCGCCCTTGACGACGACTTTCACGGTGGCCTCGGAGACAACCTGCCCGTCGGCGCGGTGCTCGACGATGACCCGCCACGACTCGAGGGTGAAGTATTCGGCCGGCTTGCCGTCGATCTCGCCGCGCAGCAGCAATTCGAACGACGCGTCGGCGGCCTCGAACATGAATCCCTTTGCTTCCAGCTCTTTCACTTTGTCGACGACGCGGCCGACAGTCGCTTTGTCGTTAGAAAGGTCGAATCCGAGCTCGCGGCTTTTCATCTCGACGCTCGCCCGGCCGGCCATCTCCGACACCAGCATGCGCATGTCGTTGCCGACAAGCGCGGGGTCGATGTGCTGGTAAAGGTCGGGCGCCACTTTGATGGCCGACGCGTGCAGGCCGGCCTTGTGCGCGAACGCCGAAAGTCCGACGTACGGCTGTTGCGCGCGCGGCGGCTGGTTCGCGATCTCGGCCACCGCGTGGCTTACCCGCACCAGTTCGGAAAGCGACCCCTCGGGCAGCACCTGGCGGCCCATCTTCAACTGGAGATTGGCGACGACGGTGACGAGGTTCGCGTTGCCCGCGCGCTCGCCATAGCCGTTGACCACGCCTTGCACGTGCGTGACCCCAGCGTCGACCGCGGCGATCGTGTTCGCCACCGCGCACCCTGTGTCGTCGTGGCAGTGGATGCCGAGACGCGCCCCGCTCGCCTGCAAAACCTCGTGCACGACGTCTTGCAGCCGCGCCGGCAAGGTGCCGCCGTTCGTGTCGCACAACGTGACGACATCGGCGCCTGCCTCGACCGCGGCGCGAACACATTCGAGCGCATACGCCGGATTCACCCGGTAGCCGTCGAAGAAATGCTCGGCGTCGAGAAATACCCGGCGGCCCTCGCCGACAAGGTAGGAGACGGTGTCGCGGATCATCGCCAGGTTCTCGTCGAGCGTGGTGCGCAGCGCCTCGATCACATGCCGGTCGTAGCTCTTCGCGACCAGGCAGACCACCGGCGCCTCGGAATCGCGCAGCGCGCCGACCTGCGGGTCGTCGGCCGCTTTCACGCCGGCCTTGCGGGTGGCGCCGAACGCGCTGAGCGTGGCGTTCTTGAGCTTGAGCTCCGTGCGGGCCCGGCGATAGAACTCGGTGTCTTTGGGCATCGCGCCTGGCCACCCGGCCTCGATAAACCCGACGCCGAGATCGTCGAGGTGCGCCGCAATCGCCAGTTTGTCGGCGACCGTGAGGGCCATGCCCTCACCCTGGCCGCCATCGCGCAGGGTCGTGTCGTAGACGTGAAAGGCATCTGGCTGCGGAGACATTCGGGGCACCTCGTGTTCGTCGAGTGTTCGGAGTTCCAAGCACTTCGGTCACAACAAAAAGACCCCTCGCGGATGCGAGAGGTCGGGCGCGCTGGTCGAGGATCTGACCGGCGCGCCTAGGTGATAATCAGGCTGAGGGACAACGTCACCCGGCCAGTGTGCCACACGCACGCCGGCCGGGTCACGTCGACGGTCAAATCAGCCGGCTGCGCGGCTCGCCGCCGCGCCGCTCGATGACGACGGCGTCGCCGACGCCGTGGTCGCCGATGCCGTGGTCGTGCCGGCAGACGCCGAGCCGCCTGAGCAGACGTCGCCCGCGGGCACGTCGCATCCCGGCGGCGGGGTGATCCGCGAATCGTCGGCGGCGACGGCGACAAGCGACTCGGCCAGCGCCATCAGCGAATCGCGCGAGCCGTCGGCAGCGGGGCCGAACAGCTGGAAGGTCAGGCCGTCCGCTGTCCACTCCAACGTGCCGACGTGCTGGTTGAGGTCGACGTAGAAGCCTTGGTGACCATTGACCGTGACCGGTTGCGCGCTCGGCGGTGTCTCCGGCGCCTTGTCGGGCGCCGGCCGGCCGGCGACCCTGCTGACATTCAGGTCGATGTTGTAGCCCTTGTCGTCGCCGGCGTTCTTGTCGTACTCGACGTACCACGTCGCGCTGCCATAGCAACCGTTGCGCGCGATCGTGCCCCACGCGCCGTACGTGTGGTAACCGGTCGGCGCCGACGGCAGCAGGTAGGTCATTCCGGCGAGCTGCTGTTTCGACGCGATCACGTAGTAGTTCTCGGGCACACACGTCGAGCCGCCGCTTGGCGAGCCCTCGACCGCGCTCGCGGGCGGCAACGTCGACGTCGGCGGCAACGTCGACGTCGACGTCGACGTCCCGACAACGGACGCCGCCGTGCCCGTCCGGACGCTGGGCCCACCGCCGGGCGTTCGGGTCGCCACGACCGCCGCCACGGAGGCGACCGCGACCACAGCGGCGGCCGCCGACATCGCCGCCACCAGCGGCCGCGCGGGTCGATTGCCCCGGGCGGGCGGAGCGGAGAGGATCTCGGCCACCCGGTCGGCGCCGATCGGCGTCCGGGCTGCTGTCGCTTGAAACGCGGCGCGGAGGCGCGCGCGCAATTCGTCGTCGGTCATGAGAGTTGCTCCTTCAGTTTGGCGAGAGCGCGGGCCGTCGACGACTTCACGGTTCCGGGCCGGCAGCCCATGACCCGCGCCGTATCGGCCTCGGAAAGGTCGAGGTAGAACCGCAACACCAGCACCGCGCGCTGGCGGGGCGGCAGCCTCATCACCAACGCCCAGGTGTCGTCGACGTCGGCCGGCTCGACGACGACCTCGGTCACCGTCGCGAGATGCCGGCGCTCGCGCGCCGCGCGGCGATGGACGTTCGTGCTCAGGTTCACGACCGAGCGCCGCAGGTAGGCGACCGGGTCACGCACCCGCGAGGTCGAGCGCGCCAGCCCGACGAACGCGTCGTGCACGACGTCTTCGGCGAGCGTGGCCGACCCGGTCACCAGGTGCGCGAGCCGCACCAGCCCCGGACGGCAGCGGCGATACAGGTCGTCGAAGCTTTCGGCGTCCGCGCGGTCGTTCGTCCGCGCTTCGAGCCGAGACACGCTGGCGTCTTCGGTGAGGCTGTGCATGCCATCAAGACACCCGGAACCGCGGTTCGGTTCCATCGCGGCCGCCGGCAGCCCGGGAGTTGTGTCGGCGAGGACGCGGTAGAACGCGCCGTCGCCGACACGGGCTCGCCGAACGTGGCTCAGCAGACGGCGTGCAGCCAGCCGTGGGTGTCGGGAACGTGGCCGTACTGCACCGCGAGCAGCGCGTCGCGGATGTCTTGGGTGACCTTGCCGGTCTGCCCGTCGCCGATCGACAGCTCTCCCCCGCGCCACGCCAGCCTCCCGAGCGGGGTGACCACGGCCGCGGTGCCGCAGGCGAACACCTCGGTGATGCGCCCCGACGTGACGCCGTCGCGCCATTCGTCGATGCCGATGCGACGCTCCTCGACGGAGTGCCCACGCTCGCCCGCGAGCGCGCGGATCGCGTCGCGCGTGACGCCCTCGAGAATCGAGCCGGACGTCGGCGGGGTGACCAGCGTGCCGTCGTCGAACACGAAGTAGACGTTCATGCCGCCGAGCTCTTCGACCCAGCGATTCTCGACCGAATCGAGGAAAACCACCTGCTCGCAACCATTCGCGCTCGCCTCTTGCTGGGCGAGCAAGCTGGCCGCGTAGTTGCCGGCGCATTTGGCCGCGCCGGTGCCGCCGGGCGCGGCGCGCGTGTACTCCTCCGACAGCCAGATGGAGACCGGATGCAGCCCGCCCGCGAAATACGCGCCGGCAGGTGACGCGATCACCAAGAACGTGACGTGATTCGCCGGCCGCACCCCGAGAAACGCCTCGGTCGCCATCATGAACGGTCTGACGTACAAGCTCTTCTCGTCTTCGCCCGGCACCCAGGCGCGGTCGGTGGAGATCAGCAGGTCGCCGGCGGCGACGAAATCCTCGACCGGCAGCTCGGGCAATGCGAGCCGCCGCGCCGATTGCTGGAACCGGCGCCCGTTCGCGTCGGGCCGAAACGTCTTGATCGAGCCGTCGGGCTGCACGTACGCCTTGTAGCCCTCGAAGATCGACTGGCCGTAATGGAAGACGGCGGTCGCCGGGTCGAGGGTGAGCGGGCCGTACGGCCGCAGTTGGGCGTCGTGCCAACCGGCGTCCGGGGTCCAGGTGATGGTGACCATGTGGTCGGTGCAGGCCCGGCCGAAGCCCGGGTCGGCGAGCACCTGCGCGCGGCGCTCGTCGCTGGCCGGCGCGGTGGTGAGGGTGCGGGTGAACTCGATCGTCATGGGAGTGATCCTCGCGGCTGGTGTGGTTTCGACGCTAGCGGGTCGGAGCGCTGCTCGGCGCCCGGACGCCATGTTTGACCCGCGTGGGGTCTCGTTGTGTCGTGACGAGAAGCGGGTTGGACGCCGGCCGGCCGGTGCATCGGGGCGGCGGACGCAGACGCGCGGGTCGGGTTAGCCGGCGACCCGGGCGGCCAGCGCGTCGCCGACCTCATGGGTCGCGCGGCGGGCCGGCGAAGGTACTCGCTCGGCGAGGTCGGCGGCGACGGCCGACTCGACCCGCGCCGCCGCCTCGGGCAGCCCGAGGTGGTCGAGCAGCATCGCGACGCTCAGCACGGTGGCGGTGGGGTCGGCGACAGCCTGGCCGGCGATGTCGGGCGCGCTGCCATGCACCGGCTCGAACATGCTCGGCGTGGTGCGGGTCGGGTTGACGTTGCCGCTCGCGGCCAGGCCGATGCCGCCGGCGATCGCGGCGCCGAGGTCGGTGAGGATGTCGCCGAACAGGTTGTCGGTGACGATGACGTCGAACCGCTGCGGGTTCGTCACGAAGTAGATCGTGGCGGAGTCGATGTGGGTGTAGTCGACGGCGACCGTCGGGTACTCGGCCGAGACCGCCTTGACCGTGCGGCTCCACAGGTCGCCGGCGTGCACGAGCACGTTGTTCTTGTGCACGAGGGTGAGCTTGTGGCGTGGCCGCGCCGCGGCCCGGGCGAACGCGTCGCGCACGACCCGCTCGACGCCGTACGCCGTGTTGACGCTTTCTTCGGTGGCCACCTCGTGCGGGGTGTTCTTGCGCAAGAACCCGCCGGCGCCGGCATAGGCACCCTCGGTGCCTTCGCGGATCACGACGAAGTCGACGTCGTCGGGGCCGATCCCGGCCAGCGGGCTGGCGACGCCCGGGAAGAGCTTCACCGGGCGCAGGTTGACGAAGTGGTCGAGCTCGAACCGCAGCCGCAGCAACAGGCCGCGCTCGAGCACGCCGCTCGGCACGCCTGGATCGCCGACCGCCCCGAGCAGGATCGCGTCGTGCCCGCGCAACTCCTCGAGCACGGAATCGGGCAGGGTCTCGCCGGTGGCGTGCCAGCGGCGGGCGCCGAGGTCGTAGTCGGTGCGCTCGATCTTGACGTCGTAGGCGGGCGTCACCGCATCGAGCACCTTGAGACCTTCGGCCACCACTTCGGGACCGATCCCGTCACCAGCGATGACGGCGAGACGCACGCTTCGAGCCATAGCAGCACACTTTACCGGCCGTCTCAGTTCTCGGCCTACCGGTCTCAGATGCTGGACGTCGAGACGCCGCGCACGCGCACGCGCTGCTATCGACGTCCGTCAATATTGATGTATATCGATGCCTTACCCGGACGCCGTCAGCGCCGCTGTCGGCCCGGCAGCAACGGCACGTCTTGGGTGCGCGCGCCGTCGGCGTTCATGTCGTGCACCAGCATCAACGTGTCGACGTCGTCGGCCACGAGCGCCTGCGGGTCGGCCACCACGGTCAGTGTCACGCCCGGCTGATCAGGGAAGAGCACGTCGTTCTCGCCGCCGCGAGCGAGCACCAGCCCGGGGCTCAGCGGATCGAACGAGGCCCAGTCGGCGATCGCGTCGGAGCTGCCGTAGATGGTCTGCGAGACCACCTGGTAGCGCAGCCGGCTGTGGCCCGGCGTCAGGCCCATCGCCGCGATCGACACCGGCATGATCATCGTGTCGCTGTTGTAGATGTCGGTGTCGAAGCTGCCGTCGGCGATGTTCAGCAGCTCGATGTCGTCGATCGAGCCGGTGGCAAGGTTGGCGAGCGCGCTGACGAAGATGTCCGTGCCAGCCAGCCTGGTGTTGAACAGGTCGAAGTCGGGCGAGCCGTCGCCGTCGGCGTCGATCAGCACGTCGAACTCGACGTACGACGCCGGCGTGTGCCACGAGCCCCACGCGTTGATCGCGAAGTAGGCCGCCGTGCCGTCAGACGCGACGCCGACCTGTCTCAGATCTGCCGCCCGCTCGTCGGGGAACGGCACGCAGCCGGAGGAGATCGTGGGGCCGCAGTCCGGCAGCCTCGGGCTCTCGCCCTGAAGCTCGTAACCGCTGACCGTCGACTGCTCGACGCCGCTGCCCGAGCCGAGCGTGAAGCCATAGCCGCGCAGCGTGAGGTCGCCGGTGACCGTGCCGTCGTCATGAGTCGTGATCGTGTCGTAGCGCGCGAGCTGGCTCATCTGCGACGTCGGCCGGGGCGCCGAATACACCGGCACCCGCAGCGCCGAGCCGGCCGTGTGGCGCGTCGGCGTCAAGATGATCCGCCCGCTCGCCTCGCTCACGAACTGCCGCGGCACAAGCGCGCCGCCGCCGATGTCGTCGGTGAGGTCGATCGTGGGATCGGGGGTGTGCCGCATCCGCGACGCGTCGGCGTCGAGGCGCACCTGGATCGTCTGCCTCGAATGCGGGGCGAGGGTGATCGACGACTCCGACAGCGAGATCGTGACGCCGGGCAGCGCGGTGGCCGGCACGTAGGCGACGCGATACGTCGCCCGCGAGCCGCCCGTGTTCTCGACCGTGACCCGCTTCGTGAGCGATGCGTGCCGCTCGACGTCGACGACGCCGAACGACACGCCGACGGCGCCGCGGTCAGAGGCGTTGTACGCGAGCACCTGCGTCTCGACCGCGGCGTCGGCCACGATCCGGCCGGCGCCGACCCGCTCGGGCGCCTCGGCGCCGCCGCTCTTGTCGGCCCCGGCGAAGACGTCGCGGGTGGCGGTGTTCATCATCGCGGCTTTGACCTTCTCGGTGCTCCACCCCGGATGCGCCTGCACGACCAGCGCCGCCAGGCCGGCGGCGTGCGGCGTGGCCATCGAGGTGCCGCTGTCGCTGAGCGCCTCATCGCCCGTGCCCATGCCGGCCGACAGGATCGTGTTGCCCGGCGCCGCCAGATCGGGCTTGCCGATCGCGCCTTCGGTGACGCCGCGCGAGGTGAAGCTGGCGACCTCGTCGTCTCGCGCCGGGTCGGCGTTCTTCAGCGCCAAGAGCAGGCTCTGGCTGAAGGTGATCGTGGCGGCGTCGACGCCAGCCGCCTCGATCTGGTCGCCGGCGGTCTTCGTCATCAACGCCATAGGAATCGTCGCGTCGCCCGATATCCCAGCGGCGAACCGGTCTTCGTCGTCGTGGGCGACCAGGCCGATCGCGCCGGCGGCGGCCGCGTTGTCGGCGCGCGCGGTCGAGCCGCACGCCCGCAGGACGTCGTCGTCGGTCCACTCGACCCAGGCGACCTTGCCTTTCACGGCGACCGCGTCGGCGGCCGAGTAGGGCTGGCAGCCGTCGGGATTCGCGGGATCGCTCAGCTGGTAAAGCTGGCCGGTGACGTCGGGCCGGTCGGTGAAGCTGTAGTTGATCGAGTACTCGACCGGCTTCACCCCCGCGATGCTCGCCGGCGCGTCGACGCGCAGGCCGTCGAGCCAATCGGTGCTGTCGTCGGACGCCGCGACGTCGATCACCCGCGCGGCGTTGCCGGGAGAGCCGCCGACGTCGAACAGGTCGCCGCCGTTGCCCGCCGCGGCCACCACGACGACGCCGGCCCGCATCGCGTTGTTCGCCGCGACCGCGTCAGGGTCTTCGGGCGACCCGTAGTCGGAGCCGAGCGACATGTTCACGACGTCGAGGTGGTCGGAGATGTCGCCGTCGCCATTGGGGTCGAGCGCCCAGTCGAGCGCCTCGGACACCAGGTTCGTCGAGCCGCTGCAGCCGAACACCTTGAGCGCGTAAAGGCTCGCCTCCGGGGCGACGCCCGGCCCTATCTTCATGTCGTCGAACGGCGTCGTGGCGCCAAACGGGCCCGGGTAGGTCGTGCCGTCGGCGTTCTCTCCGTAGCCGGCCGCGGTGCCCGCCACGTGCGTGCCGTGGCCGTCGCAGTCGAGCGGATTGGCGTCGGGGTGCGGCGTCGGCTGGTACGGCTGCTCAGGCGGCGTCGGCGCAGGATCGGCGTTGTAGTCGTCGCCGGCGAAGTCGTAGCCGCC
>Ga0164242_10003858_pt1 | contig 16955 bp, 16 predicted proteins | sample OricomgcompostMG_FD_108783 | JGI IMG/M metagenome (GOLD analysis project Ga0164242, IMG submission 108783) | Miracle-Growth compost microbial communities from Emeryville, California, USA - Original compost - Miracle growth compost (MG) ...
ATCGATGGCCAGGTCGCGGGAGAAGAGCTGGTAGAGCCAGTCGAACATTGTCTTGGAGGTGCCCGATTTGCCGCAGCGTGTCGGGCGCGCAACCTAGCACGACGCCGGAAGTGCGCAGCAACAAACGTGGGCTCGCTTGAACGGGGCTGCGGTCGGGCCGCCGGCGCAGCGATATAGATGCCGCATGAGTGAGATCGCGAGCTCCCAGACCAACCGTTCGAGCATCCTCTCGGTCACGCCGCTCGGCATGCCCTGGCGCACGCCGAGCCCGTTCCTCTTCTGCGTTCACCACGACGACCACTTCCCCGCGGGCAACGAGCGCTTCGGGCCGGCGGCCTCGCTGGAGGGCCGAAGCCTCGGCGAGGACTTCGCGGGCAAGGACGGATGGCGCATGTACCACGGCGAGGTGGTGCCCGGATTTCCGCACCATCCGCATCGCGGCTTCGAGACCGTGACCATCGTTCGGGAAGGCCTCCTCGACCACGCCGACTCGCTCGGCGGCGCCGCGCGCTACGGCGGCGGCGACGTGCAGTGGCTCACCGCCGGCAAGGGCATCCAGCACTCGGAGATGTTTCCGCTGCTGCGCCGCGACGCGCCCAACCCGGTCGAGCTCTTCCAGATCTGGCTGAACCTCCCGAGCGCGAGCAAGCAGGTCGAGCCGCACTTCTCCATGTTCTGGCGGGAGAAGATCCCGCGCCGCGTCTTCCGGGACGCGCGCGGCGGGACCACCGAGGTGGTCGTCGTGGCGGGTCCGCTGGCGGGGCTCGCGCCGCTGCCGCCGCCGCCCGACTCGTGGGCCGCCCGCAGCGATTCCGCCGTGGCCATCTGGACCGTGAAGCTGAGCCCCGGCGCGCGCTGGACGCTTCCCGCAGCACCCGCGGGCGTGAACCGCACGCTCTACTTCTTCAAAGGAAGCGCGCTGCGCATCGACGGTGAGGCGGTGCCGGCGGACCACGCGCTCGAGCTGCGGCCGGATGCGGAGGCGCTGCTCGAAGCTGGCGCCGAGGAGGTCGAGCTCCTGATGCTCCAGGGGCGGCCCATCGACGAGCCGGTGGTGCAGTACGGTCCGTTCGTCATGAGCTCGCGCGCGGAGATCCAGCAGGCCTTTGCCGACTACCAGCGCACCCAGTTCGGCGGCTGGCCGTGGCCGAACAGCGACGTCGTCCACCCAGCCTCCGAGGGCCGCTTCGCGAAGCATCCCGATGGGAAGCTGGAGCGGATGGGTTAGCCCGGCAGCGTGATTTCGTTCTCGCTCGGGTTTGCACGGCCACGCTATGGTTTCGGAAAACGTGGTCTCGTTGGGACCCAAGGAGAGGCTCGATGTCCGTGCAGCGGCAGGTGGCGTACGCAGCGTTCGCGGTGGTTGTCGCCTTGGCAGTCGGATGTACGCCGTCGTGCAAGGCGAAGAGCGATTGTCCGAGCGACCAGACCTGCGTCCCGAACCTCTCCACCGGAGTCAACATGTGCTGCCCGGCGGCTTTCCAGTGCGCGGCCTCGTGCTGCCCGCCGGGCTTTGTCGATGTCGACGGTGGCAGCGGCTCCACCGGGCTGCCCTGAGCAGCGCGCAGGCACTCTCGGCGCGAATGGGTTGACCGGCTCGGACCGAACCGCCAAGTTGGCCGGATGCGCTTCGCCCCGCTGGAAATCGACGAGCTGATCCTCACCGTCCAGAAGCCCTCGCGCTACGTGGGCGGTGAGTTCAACGCCATCCACAAGCCGCTGCACGAATGCGCGGTGCGCTGGGCGTTGTGCTTCCCGGATACCTACGAAGTGGGGATGAGCAACCTCGGCTTCCGGGTGCTCTACCACGTGCTCAACCAGCGCCCCGACGTGGCCGCCGAGCGCGCGTTCATGCCCTGGGAGGACCTGGCGGCGAAGATGAAGTCCGCGGCGATCCCGCTCTGGACGCTCGAGTCGCGCGCGCCGGTCCGCGACTTCGACGTGCTCGGCTTCACGCTGCAGACCGAGCTCTGCTACACGACCATCCTCTCCATGCTCGACCTCGCCGGCGTTCCGCTCCTCGCCAGCGAGCGCACCGAGCGCGACCCGCTGGTCCTCGGCGGCGGGCCATGCGCCTACGCGCCTGAGCCGGTGGCGCCGTTCTTCGATGCCTTCGTGGTGGGCGAGGGCGAAGAGGTGGTCCACGAGATCGATGACGTGGTCATCGACTGGAAGGCCTCCGGCGGCAGTCGCCGCGAGCTGCTCTGGCGGCTCTCCGAGCTGCCCGGCGTCTACGTCCCGGCGCTCTTCGACTTTCGATATTCCAAAGATGGAACCATCGACGCCATCGTCCCGCTGAAGCCGGGCTATGAAGTCGTCACCCGCCGGGTGATCCCGGATCTGAACCTGGTGCCGCAGCCCACCCGGCCGATCCTGCCGTTCATGCAGACCATCCACGACCGGCTGCCGCTGGAGATCCAGCGCGGCTGCACCCGCTCGTGCCGCTTCTGCCAGGTGGGAATGCTCACCCGGCCCACGCGCCAGCGCGATCCGCACCAGGTGCGCGCCCTGGCCGAGAAGGGCCTGGAGAACACCGGCTACGAGCAGGTGGGCTTCCTCTCGCTCTCCGCGGGCGACTACGAAACGATCAACCCCATGCTCGAGGACTTCTTCGAGCGCTTCGAGGCCGACCAGATCGCCATCTCGCTGCCGAGCCTTCGCACCGAGAGCATGAACGACCGGCTCACCGCGGCGATCAAGCGGGTGCGCAAGACCGGCTTCACCATGGCGCCCGAGGCCGCCAGCGAGCGGATGCGGCGGGTGATCAACAAGGGCAACGAAGAAGCCGACCTGCTCCGCGCCGCGGAGAGCATTTATAAGGCCGGCTGGGACCTGATTAAATTGTATTTCATGATCGGCCTGCCCACCGAGCGCGACGAGGATGTCGATGCCATCGCCGAGCTGGCCAAGAAGGTCATCGGCATCGGCCGCAAGGCGCTCGCGGGCAGCGGGCGGCCGCAGCTCCACCTGGGCGTCTCCACCTTCGTGCCCAAGCCGTTCACGCCGTTTCAGTGGGAGCCGATGATCTCGTTGGCCGAGACGCGGCGGAAGCACGACAAGATCCGCCGCGCGCTGGATGGCCGCCGCGACATCGACTTCGGCCACCACGAGCCCCGGCAGTCGAACGTGGAGGGCGCGCTCACCCGCGGCGATCGCCGCACCGCCACCGCCATCCTCCACGCCTTTCGCGCCGGCCAGACCCTCGATGGCTGGAGCGAGAAGTTCGACTTTGGCCGCTGGCAGCGCGCGTTCGAGGCCTGCGAGCAGGCGCACGGCGTGGGCCTCTCATGGTTGGGCTCGCGGGAGCGCGGCGAGAAGGAGGTCCTGCCCTGGGACCACATCGACTGCGAGGTCACCAAGAGCTTCCTGCTGCACGAGCGCGCCGGTTCGCTCGGCGAAGCCAAGGTCGATGACTGCGCGCTCAAGACCTGCACCGCCTGCGGCGCCTGCGACTACGACGTGGTCACCACCCGGACCTACCGCGAGAAGGACTACGTTCCCGCGGAGAAGCTCGGCATCCGCCCGCCGCTTCCGGTGGAGCGGACGCACCTGCGGCTGCGGTACGCGAAGACCGGTCGCGCCGCGGCGCTCAGTCACCTCGAGACCATGACCGCCCTGCTGCGCGCGATGCGCAGGGCCAAGCTGCCGCTGGCCTTCAGCCAGGGCTTTCATCCCAAGCCAAAGGTCGGCTTCGGGCCCGCGCTGCCGGTGGGCATCGAGAGCCGCGCCGAGTTTTTTGACCTCGAGCTGCTCGGTGAGGTCGATCCGGCCGAGGTGGCGCGGGCGCTCGAGCCCCAGTGGCCGCACGGCTTCGCGCTCCTCGAGCTCTCGCGAATCGATCGCAAGGCGCCGTCGCTGAGCGAGAGCATCGCCGAGCAGCGGTATCGGGTGCGGCTGCCGGAGAGCGTCACAGTGGACGAGCTCTCCGCGCGGCTGGTCGCATTCCACGCCGCACCGACGCTGCCCATCTCCCGCAAGGACCGCAGCGACGCGCCCTCGAACTCGCGCCGCCCGGTGCCGCCGCGCCGGTCCATCGACGTGAAGGCCGCGGTGGTGAAGCTCGAGGAGGCCGGGCCGCGCGAGCTGCTGCTCAGCCTCAAGGCCGGCCGCGAGGCCTCCGCCCGGCCGAGCGAGGTCCTGCAGGCGCTGTTTGGGCCCGAACAGCCCGTGCCGACTGGGATTCGGCTGGCCAAGGAAGACGTTTCTTTCGTGCAGTGATTTCCGCCGCGCGCCGAAATGCGATATAGCGGCATGGGGATGCCCTCTTCAGCGAGGGCCAAACGGTTTGTAAACCAGCGTCCGTAAAGTCCCGGAATCGCTCCGGGGCCGCCCGCGAGAATCGTCGCTGCGCTTTGGAGCGTGGCGGCGCCCGCCCGGAAGTCCGGGTGTTGGCCGCGGGGGCTTCAAGCAAGTTCGGGAAACGCGAGACGCGGCACGGGCTACCACCTTGGCGAAGCCAGCGGATTCAAAAGTGTCAGACAGATTCGACAGAACCGCGAGCCTCGTCCGGGGAGGTCGCGCGTGCTAGGCGGCCCGCGGCGCTAGACGCGCCGCCGGCCAGAAGGCCAGCACATGTCGAGCATCTTGGTCATCAATGCCGCCGGCGCGGAGAACCGCGTCGCGCTCGTGGACAACGGAACCATCACCGAGTTCTACCTCGAGCGGAAGAAGGACAAAGGCATCGTCGGCAACATCTACAAGGGCCGCGTGGTTCGGGTGCTCCCGGGCATGCAGGCGGCCTTCGTGGACATCGGGCTGGAGAAGGCCGCGTTCCTCTACGTGAGCGACGTCTTCTACGACCCCGACTTCTCCGAGCAGCAGTTCGACCTCACCGAGGGCGAGCACGAGGACCACGAGGAGGCCCCGGACGAGGCCACGGTCGAGGCGCGGGAGAACGAGACCGCCGCTGCCCAGGCGCATCCCGCGGAGTCGGAGGTCGCGGCGCCGGCCGTGGCCCTGAGCGGCGAGGCTGCTGTCGCCGCCGCGCCGCCCGAATCCGCTGCGGCGCCGGCGCAAGCCGCTGCGCCGGAGACGCCCGCTCCTGCGCCGGCATCCGTCGCGGCCGCGCCGGCCGAACCCGCGCCCGCTGCCGCCGCGCCGGCCGAACCCGCGCCCGCCGCTGTCGCTGCCGAAGCGGCGCCGCCGGCAGCCGCCGAGGCAGCGCGCGAGGACGACGAGGGCGAGGAAGACGAGGACGGTGAGGAGGAAGAGCCGCCCGCGGAAGCCGCTGCTGGCGCGTCGACCGAGCTCTCTGCGGCTCAGTCCGCGGCTGGCGAAGCCGCCGCCGGTGCGCCGGTTGCTGGCGAGGTGAAGGGCGAGCTCCGTGCCCCGCGCGAGCCGGGCCGCGGCCGTCGCCGCCGCCGTCGCCGTCGTGGCGGTGGTGGCGAGAAGGGCGCCGAGGCTCAGGCCCAGGCGCAGCCCAAGCCGCAGGAGCGTGCGCCGGAGAAGAAGCTCGAGCGCGCCCACGGCAAGCACGAGATGCCGCGCAAGTCGGGCCGCGAGGTCAACATCCAGGACCTGCTCAAGGTGGGGCAGGAGGTCATCGTCCAGGTCGCCAAGGATCCCATCGGCACCAAGGGCGCGCGCATCACCAGCCACATCTCCATCCCCGGCCGCCACCTGGTCTTCATGCCCACCGTGGACCACGTGGGCATCAGCCGGCGCATCGAGAAGGAGAGCGAGCGGCGTCGGCTGCGCGAGATCGTCGACCGCATGCGGCCGCCGGGCACCGGCTTCATCGTGCGCACCGTGGCCGACGGCGTGCCCAGCGAGAAGATCGAGGCCGACATCCGCTTCCTCATCGAGGTGTGGAACCAGATCGGCAAGAAGAAGGACAAGAAGGGCGCGCCCTGCCTGCTGCACCCCGACCTCGACCTGGTGCTCCGCTCGACCCGCGATCTCTTCGCCCGCGACGTGGAGCGGCTGGTGATCGACGACCGCGACGAGTACCAGCGGGTCCTCTCCTTCGTGGAGGCCCAGGACCCTGCGCTCAAGGCCAAGGTGGAGCTGCACGACACCGACGAGCCGGTCTTCGACGCCTACGGCATCGAGCAGGAGCTGCAGCGGGCCACCGCGCGCAAGGTCTGGCTCAAGAGTGGCGGCTACCTGATCATCGACCAGGCCGAGGCGCTCACCGCCATCGACGTGAACTCCGGCCGCTACGTGGGCAAGAAGAGCCTCGAGGAGACGATCACCAAGATAAACGTCGAGGCGGCCAAGGAGATCGTCTACCAGCTCCGGCTGCGCAACATCGGCGGGATCATCATCTGCGACTTCATCGACATGGATAAGTCGCAGAACCGCGACAAGGTCTTCAAGGCCATGCAGGAGTCGCTCGGCCGCGATCGCGCCAAGACCAACGTGCTCAAGATCAATGAGCTCGGGCTCATCGAGCTCACCCGGAAGCGCGTGCGCGAGAGCCTGGGCCGCACCCTCCACGAGGCCTGCAGCTACTGCGACGGCAAGGGCTTCATCAAGAGCAAGACCACCGTCTGCTACGAGATCTTCCGCGAGATCCGCCGCGACGCGAAGGCCTACCGCGAGCCCACCTTGCTGGTGAACTGCCACCCGGACGTGGCCGCGCTGCTCCAGGGCGACGAGCGCGCCGAGCTGCGCCACCTGATGGACCGCTACAACAAGTCGATCCTGGTACGGCCGCAGCCCAACTTCCACCAGGAGCACTACGACATCGTCGGGCAGCGCGAGCCCAAGCAGAAGGGCAGCGGTGAGCGCGGCAAGCGCGAGGACCGTCCGCGCACCGACGAGACGCCCGCGGTGCAGGCCAGCCCCGAGACCGTCGAGAAGAAAGAGGGCGGCACCGAGGCCTGAGGTTGGGTCTCAAATGCGAACGCGCGCGCCCCCGGAACCGGGAGCGCGCGCGTTGGTGTTTGTGCTCAGCTCAGAAGTAGTACCGCGCCGCGATGCCCGGGCTGAAGATGTCCCAGGGCTCGCTGTGGCCGGGCGCCGTGCCGAAGAAGAACCGGGTGGTGTTGGCCACGCTGGTGAGCCCGAACCCGGCGCCCACGGTCGCCTCCAGCGCGAGCTGCGGGATGCCGATGAACCCAAAGAAGACCTCGAACCCGGCGCGCAGGCCGAGGTTGAAGTTCACGCCGCTGGCGCCGCCGCCGGCGTTGGTGTGCCCAAAGCCGATGTTCAGCTCGGGGATGAGCTCGAAGTTCACGTGCTTGTGCATCGAGAGCGCGAGCGGCAGCCCGAGGTGCAGCCCGAAGGCGATCTCGGTCGGGCCGTCGCCTGCGGAGACGCCCAGGCCGAGCCCGGCGTCGAGCGCCAGGGCCTTGATGCTGTTGCCGCCGGCGTTCTTGAACCAGTAGCGCGCGCCGAGGGTGGTCAGCGGCTGTTGCGTGAGCACGCCCTGGAAGTTCGATTGCGCCTCCAGGCCGAGTCCCCAGTTGCCGAGCTGCGCTGCGCCGTCTTTGGCCGCGCCGTCGTTGCTTCCATTCCCGAGCGCCGAGCTCGAGGTGCTGTCGGTGTCTTCGCTGGACTGTGCCTGCGCCGTACCAGCCAGCGCCAGGGTCGAGGCCAAAAAGGCCGCGGCAAATACCGTCTTCATGTGTACCCCTCCGAGGGTGTCTTCCGTTGGCGCGGAGCTGCTTGGGCCAGCCCGCGGCGCGGCATTGTGGCAGAAGGACGTTGCGGTTTGGACGCCAAAGCGCTTGCTTGAAACGCGACGATCCGCTTCTGATCCGCGGGCCGGCGCGGCGGATCTGTGGCGGTGGCAAGGAGAGCAGGCGCATGGCCAGGCCGGTTCGGCGCCGCGACGCGCGGGTGGTGGTCAACCGCGAGTTCAACTCGGTGGAGGAGTTCGTCGCCGAGTACGTGAGCAACATCTCGCGCTCCGGCGCGTTCATCCGCACCGACGAGCCGCTTCCGGTAGGTACCCGGGTGCAGCTTCGCTTCACGCTCCTGCTCGAAGAGATCGAGACCATCGAGGGTGAGGGCGAGGTGGTGCGGGTGGTCAAGCCGAACAAGAAGGGGCGCGGCGGTATGGGCGTGGTGTTCACCACGCTCTCGGGCTACTCCAAGCGGCTCCTGGAGCGGCTGATGACCCGCCGCATGGCCTAAAGCGAGCGCGCCTTGGCCGGAGCACTCCAGCACCTGGAGCTGCGGGCCCGCGAGGGCTACGCGCGCCTCGGGGCCCGGCTCGATCGCACCCGCGCGGGCCGCTTCGCGCTGGATGTGGCCCGCGGCGCGTACACCGTGCTGCACCACCTGCGGCAGGAGCCGGTGCTGGAGCGCGCCGGCTCGCTCTCGTACACCACGGTCCTCGCGCTGGTGCCGCTGCTCGGAGTCTCGCTCTCGATCGCCTCGGCGGTGGGTCACGATGCGCTGCGCAACGGCGTCCGCGACTTCGCCTTCGCGTTCCTCGCGCCGGCGGTGCGCAAGGGCTCGCTGGCCACGCTCGAGACCTTCATCGACCACGCCACCTCCGGCGGGGTGATCTCGGTCAGCGGCGTGGCGCTGCTCTTCACCGCGGTGATGCTCCTGCGCAGCATCGAGAGCGCCATCAACCGCATCTGGGGCGTCTCCGAGGGACGCACCATCCCGCTGCGCATCGCGGTGTACCTGACCGTGCTCGTCTTCGGACCGGTGCTGCTCGGCGGCTCTCTGGCCGTGACCACCTCGCTTCGCGACGCGATCTCCCACGAAGGGATGCCGCTGTGGCCCGCGGCGGCCGCGGTGGTTCCGTTTCTGGTGGCGGTGGTCGGGCTCTCCATCCTCTACAAGGTCGCGCCCAACGCCGCGGTGAAGAAGCGGGCGGCGTTCGCCGGCGCGCTGGTCGCGAGCATCGCCTTCGAGGCGGTGAAGCACGGCTTCGCGTACTACACGGCGCATTACGTGCGCTACACGATGATCTACGGCGCGCTCGCGGCCATCCCGCTGTTCCTGGTCTGGGTGTACCTGACCTGGGTGGTGGTGCTGTTCGGAGCGCGGTTGGCGTACGCGGTCCAGCACGCTGGAAGTTGGGGATACGCTGCGCTTCCGCGCACCGAGGGCATGCGCGCGCGCCTCGCGGCCCGGACCCTGCTCGGGGCCGCGGTGGCCCAGGCTTCGGGCACGCCGGCGCCGGGCATCCACACCATCGCGCAGGCGTGTGGGGCGAACGAGGCGGCGGTCGCCGAGAGCGCCCGGCTGCTGCGGAACGCGGGGCTGCTCACCGAGGATTCCGAAGGCGGGCTCGTCCCGGCGCGACCGCTGGACCAGATCTCGCTCGCACAGGTGGCGGCCGCATCGCGGCTCGGCGCCGAAGATCCCACGGCCCTCGGCCAAGACGCAGCCTCCCGCGCCATCTCCGCCCTTTTCGATGACGCCGAGCATGCGGGCATGCAGAGCCTCGCCCGCCTGGACCTGCGCACCCTGGCCGATCCGCTGGTGCCAGAGGCCCCGGCGACTTTTGCAAAACCTTAGGCGTCTGGTAGCTTTAGCTCACTGCAACCCACGGCAACCGAAGCTCGAGGACCCCATGCTCAAGAGCGACCTCATCGCCATTCTGGTCTCCAAGCGCGGCATCACCCAGAAGCAAGCCGAGACCACGGTCGAGACGATCTTCGAGTGCATGACCAACGCGCTTTGTGCCGGCGACAACATCGAGATCCGCGGGCTCGGCGCGTTCCACGTCAAGGACTACCAGGGTTACCTGGGCCGCAACCCCAAGACGGGCCAGGTGATTCCGGTGAAGCCCAAGCGCGGCATCCTCTTCAGAACCGGCAAGGAGCTTCGGTTGCGGGTCAACCGCAGCACGGTCGCGCTCCCGCCGGACGAGCCCGATGACGGCGATCCCTCCGATGACGAGGGCGCTGAAGACGAGCCGGTGTAGCCCTACGCCGCCCGCGCGAAGCTGAGCTTCCCGACCGGCTTGATCGCCAGGTCCTGGTTGAGCTCGCCGAAGGTCAGCACCGCCACGTCGGGGAAGCTGCCCGCGATCAGCCTGCGCAGGCTGCGGCGGATCTCCGGCGAGGCGAGAATCACGCCGTGGCCGCTGCCGCGCAGCGCCGCCTTGAGCCCGTCGATGAGGCCCATGTGCTGGTCGGGATCGATCGCCAGCATGCCGCCGCGGGAGGCGCCGCGCACGGTCTCCTCCACAGCCGGGTCGACCAGCAGCGCGAGCATGGTGCCTTCGGGCGCGAACTTGTGCGAGAGGTGCCGCTTGAGCGCCGATCGGGCGCGTTCTGCGAGGACCGGCGCATCGCCTTCGACGCCCGGCTCGGCGAGCGCCTCGAGCACCGCGCGCAGGTTGCGCACCGAGACGCCCTCCTCGACCAGCAAGCGCAACACCTCGGTGAGCACCGTGGGCTGGAGCTTCTCGCCGACGGCTCGGACCAGTGCGGGGCAGCTCTGCTCGAGCCCGTCGAGCAGCGCCTGCGTCTCCTGCACGCCGAGGAACTGAGCGGCGTTGCGGCGGAGCACCTGCGCGAGATGAACGAGCAGCAGCTCCCGGGCGGTGCGCACCGTGGCCCCCATCGCCACCAGTCGCTCCTTTTCGGCGGGATCCACCGCGGCGATCTGCCGGCCGCTCGCGGGATCCTTCCAGGGGGCGAAGGCGATGCCGAGCATGTTCAGGTCCGCAGCGGGCGCCGAGGTGTAGATCTTCTCGGGATCGAGCACGCCGCGCGCGCAAGGGATCTCATCGAGCGCGATCACGTACTGGTGCTCGCCCAGGTGCGGCGCATTCTGGCGCACCCGCACCGCCGGGAAGCGCAGGCCGGTGTCGAGGAAGAGCGCGTCGCGCAGCTGGGGGATGTCCTTGGTGGCGAGCCGCGCGTCCTCTTCCTTGGCCAACGAGAGGAGCGACCCCGAGAGATCGATCATCAGCGGGACCGTCCCGACGCCCGAGCCCGGATTCGCTGCCGGCGCGGTTGATGAGGCTTGCGCCGCGCCCGGTGCTGCCTGGACGCCGGCGTCGGCCTGGGCTTGAGCCAGCGCGGCCGCGGCGAGCTTGCCCTTCTTCTCGGTGTGGTAGCCGAGCGCGGCCGAGGCGATGCAGAGCCCGAAGAAAGGCACCAGCGGCATGCCGGGAAGCAATCCGAGCGCGAAGAGCAGGCCGGAGACCACGTAGAGCGCGCGGGGCTGGCCAAAGAACTGGGTGCCGATGTCGAGGCCAAGGTTGGCGTCGTCGTTCTCGCTGGCCACGCGGGTGACCACCAGGCCGGCTGCGACCGCGATGCAGATCGCGGGGATCTGCGAGACCAGGCCGTCGCCGATGGCGAGCAGGAAGTACGTCTTGGCGGCCTCGCTCACGGTCATGCCGTGCATCAGCACGCCAATCGCCAGACCGCCGAGCAGGTTGATCGCCACGATCACGATGCCGGCGATGGCATCGCCCTTCACGAACTTCATCGCGCCGTCCATGGCGCCGAAGAGCTGGCTCTCGCGCTCGAGCGAACGCCGCCGCCGCCGCGCCTCGGCCTGGTTGATGGCGCCGGCGCGCAGGTCGGCGTCGATGGACATCTGCTTGCCCGGCATCGCGTCGAGCGTGAACCGCGCCGCCACCTCCGAGACGCGCTCGGCGCCCTTGGCCACCACCAGGAACTGCACCAGCGTGAGGATGGCGAAGATGACGAACCCCACCACGTATTGGCCCTGCACCGCGAACTCGCCGAAGCTGCGAATCACCTCGCCGGCATCGGCGTTGAGCAGCGCGAGCCGGGTCGAGCTCACGTTGAGCGAGAGCCGGAAGAGCGTGGTGATGAGCAGCAAGGTGGGGAAGCTCGCCACCTTGAGCGCCTCCTTGGCGTAGAGCGCGGCCACCAGGAGCGTCGCGGCCGCGGCCAGGTTCACCGCCAGCAGGCAGTCGAGGAGCCAGGTGGGCAGCGGGACGATCATCGCGGCCACGATGCCGGCCACGGCCACGGCCAGGATGATGTCGGCGTTCTTCTTGGGGTCGAGCTTCATGACGCCTTCTCCTCGGTTGCTAGCTGCTGTTCGAAGACGACTTTCAAGATCCCTGCCACCGCGAGGTAGAGCTCCTCGGGCACCTCTTCGCCCACCTGGAACTTCACCAGGGTGCGCGCCAGCGGGACGTCCTTGACGATGGGGATGCCGAAGCGGCGCGCCTCGAGGCGAATTCGCAGCGCCTCGTCCTCGGTGCCGCGGGCCACGATGACCGGCGCCTCGGCGACCTTGGTGTCGTAGAGCACCGCCACCGCGACGTGGGTGGGGTTCACCACCACCGCGGTCGCGCCGCGCACGCCCTTGCCCGCGGCGGCGAGCAGCTCCTTCGCCAGCTTCTTCCGCTTGTGCTTGATGTGCGGATCGCCCTCGGAGTTCTTGTGCTCTTGCTTGACCTCTTCCTTGGTCATCATCAGCGACTGGAGGTGCTGGCGCCTCTGGATGAGGTAGTCGGCGGCGCCGAGCGCGAGCAGCACGAAGACAGATTTCTTGGCGATCTCCAGCACCAGTCCAAGGCCGGCCACCATCGCCGCATCACCCGGCGCGGCGGCGAGGTTCGCGAGCTGTGCCGCGTGGTTGCGCAAGGTGGTCCAGGTGATCGCGCCGACCGCGAGGATCGCCATTAGCGAGCGAAGCACCTCGATGATCCCCGAAGCGCCGAACATCTTCTTCAGCGACTGGGCGGGATCGAGCCGCTCGAGCTTGGGTGCGACCAGGCCCACGTTGAACTGGAACCCGACCTGGGCCGCCGTGGAGAGCAGCGCGCCGGCCACCGCCGCCGCGAGCGCCGGGAACAAGAGGACCTCGAGCATGTGGCTCGCCGCGTGGAGCCCCTCGGCGGGGCTCTGGCCCTCGACCGCCGCCTGGAAGAGCGCGGCCCGGGTGTAGCGCAGCGTCTCGCCCGCGGAGCCCGAGAGGGTCGATGCGGCGGCGAGCAGTCCGAGCGCGCCCGAGGCGGTGGCCGAGAGCGCTCGCGAGCGCGCGAACTGCCCCTGCTCGCGCGCCTCGCGCTTCTTCTTTTCGGTGGGCTGCTCGGTCTTCTCGGCCATGGTTCGCCCGTACTTCGCAAGGGCTGTGCCGCGCTCGTGCCCCTGGAGAGCCAAGCCCCACTGACCGTTCGGCGGTCACCCCTGACCGCCGCGCGGTCAGCCCATCCCCACCAGCGCGCCCATGGCCTGGACGCCCGCCGCGGCGTCGCCCAGGAGCCGGTCGCTCACCGCGCCCAGCGAGAGCAGGATCGCCGCGGCGCCGAGCCCCAGCTTCACCGGCGTGCCGGCATCCTGGAGGCGGAGCTGCGGCGCGGCCCGGGCGGCGAGGCCCATGCCCACGTCCACCATCAGCGAGATCGCGGCACACGGCGCGCCGATGGCAAGCCCGGTGGCCATCGCTGCCAGCGCCCCTGCGGCGCAGAGCTCCACTGCGTTCCCGAAGTTCAGGGTGCCCCCGACCAGCGGCAGCGCGCCGAAGCTCTTCACCACCGCCCCCAGCACCAGCCTGTAGCCGCCGCAGGCGAAGAGCATCGCGCAGAGCAACTGGTGCAGCATGCCCGCGGTGGCCGAGTCGGATTGGCCGACCTCCGGGAGCTGGGCCTCGGCGTTGGCGCTGCGGAAGGTGTCGAGGAGCCGGCCGCCGATGCGCGCGGCATCGAAGGGAAGCGTGGCCACGTAGCCCATCGCGATGCCGGCGAAGAGCTGCACAGCGAAGGCGGGCGCCAGGGTGAAAAAGCCGGGCTGAAAGCCTTCGGGGAGTCCGATGCCGCAACCGACATGGACGAAGAGCGCCAGCATCAGCGCCAGGCTCAGGCGCACCTGGGCGGGCCCCCGCGCGCCGCCGAACATCGGGCAGAGCAGGCAGACCGGGAGCACCCGCGCGCCAGCGAGCGCGATGGGCCACATGTGCGGGATGAGCGCATCGGCGAGGGGGCTGAAGTCGGGCATGGCGGCCTACAGGCTGGGCAGGACGGCGAAGAGATCCTGGGTGAACCGTGCCAGGTGGGCACCGATCCACGGCCCCGCGAGCACCAGCGCGCCCAGCGCGGCCAGCAGCTTGGGCACGCTCGAGAGCGTGCTCTCCTGGATCTGGGTGGTGGCCTGGATGAGCGAGGCGAGGACGCCGACCACCAGCGAGGCGAGCAGTGGCGGCGCGGAGGCGATGACCAGGATCATCAGGGCTTCGCGGCCGAGGGCGAGGAAGGCGTCGGGGTTCATGGCGTGTCTCCTGAGGGTTCCGTTTGCAGCCGTCGGGCCAATCAGCGGTACCCAAGGACCAGGCCCTGGGCGAGCAGGTGCCAGCCGTCGACCATCACGAAGAGCAGCAGCTTGAAGGGCAGCGAAACCTGCGTGGGCGAGAGCGTGCTCATGCCCAGGGCCATGAGGACGTTGGCTACGAGCATGTCGACGACCAGGAAGGGCAGGAAGATCAAGAAGCCAATCTGGAAGGCCGACTTGAGCTCGCTGATGACGAACGCCGGCACCACCACCACCAGGTCGTTCTCGGTCACCTCCTTGGCGCGCTCGGGGCCGCGGAGCTGGCGGGCGAGATCGAGGAACATGGCGCGGTCGTCCTCGTGGCCGTGCTTGAGCAGGAAGGCGCGGAGCGGGCCCACCGCCACGGCGCCGGCGTGCAGCGCCCCGCCGAACTCGTCGCCGGCGCTCGCCTGCTCGTAGGCGGCCTTGCCGGCGTCGTACATGTCCTGGGCCACCGGGAACATGACGTGCGCGGAGAGGATGACCGCCAGGCCGGTGAGCACCGTGGTCGGCGGCAGCGAGGGGCTGCCCAGCGCGTTGCGGGTGATGCCGAGCACCACGCTCATCTTCGCGAACGAGGTGAGCATCAGCACCACGAACGGCGCCAGCCCCATCGCCGCGAGCAGCCCGATCATCGCCATCGGGTGCACCGAGAAATTGAGCACGTCGGCGGTGGGCTGATGCAGCACCTGTTCGCCGATGTGTGTCGCCGTCGCAGCCAGGACCGGGTTCATGACGCGCTCTCCTTTCCCGCGCCCACCGCATCGAGCGGCAGCACGCGGGCAAAGCCATCTCCGTAGGCCACCAGCACGCGGATCCCGTCGGCCTCGACCAGCGCCAGCCCGTTCTTCGGGCCCAGCGCGGTCTTGCCCACCACCTTCAGCGCCGGTTCGAGCTTCCCGGCGCCCGCGCTGGAGAGGTTCGGCAGCTTGCGGATGAGCCAGAACGCCGCACCGGCGAAGCAGGCCAGCACCACCAGCATCCGCGCCGAGGCCGCGCCCACCGAGCCGTGGCTTCCGGAGCAGAGCTGGGCAACGGCCAGCGCCGCGATGCAGCCGCCGATGGCCCAGAGCTTGGTCCTGGAACTGGACTTGGCGGTGAGAAGGAAGGGCTTCATGGCGGGCCTCACTTGCACAGCCGGAGGATGCGGGCGCCGATCTCACCGTCGATGTCGACGAGCTCGGCGAGGGCGACCACGTCGTTGCCGACCTTGAGCTGCACCGGCTCACCCGCGCCGATGCGCAGCGCCACCACGCCGCCGGGCTGAATGGCGCCGAGCTCGGCGAGCGTCAGGTTGACGCGACACAGCTCCACATCCACTTCGACAGGAAGGTCCGCCGCGCGGACGACCTGGGTCTTGTCGCTCATGGCCTGCTCCTTGTGCAGCGTGAGGGTTTCCACCTGGAATCCGTCGCCACCGATGACACCGGTCATTGCGAACGTGGTGCCAACCAGCCGGGCGGTGCCGAGGATCGCTTCGGGGCTGCCCGAGAGGCCCTCGAGCAGCACCACATCGCCTTCCACCAGTCCCACCAGGTCGTCGACGTGAAGCGCCGCGCGGCCGCCGCGCACCGAGAACGGGAGGGTGACCGCGGCGATGGACTCCGCCAGCGGCGGCGTCTCGACCGGCGCCGATTCCATCCACGATCGCAGCACGCGCGCGGGGATCAGCAATCGCGCATCGGCGGAGACCTTCTCGCAGGTCACCCGGATCCGGATGGCCAGGTGGTTCTGGCGCAGGTCGGCGAAGGCGCAGAGCTCGGCCGCCGAGTGGAGAATCCGGACCAGCCGAGGCCCCAGCGCGCTCTCGGCCGGGCCCTGTCGGAGCGCAGTGAGCGCATCGAGAAGCAGCAGCGAAGTGCCCGCTTCCTCGGCTTCGGAGAGCGGCAGCGGCGCGCTCGGCTCGCCGGGGCCGCCAGCCAGGCGGTCGACGAGCGCCGAGCAGATCTGCGGCGGCAGCTCGAGCACCACGAAGCCGCCCACTTCATCGAGCCCGATGAGCGCGAAGGCCGCGGGGTAGGCCAGCGAATCCGAGCCCTGGATGGCGGCCTCGAGGAGCTTGGCCGAGAGCTCCACCGGCGCACCGACCCGCTTCGAGAGCGCCTCGGCGACCTGCGCGGTGGCCTCGAGCATTCCGCCGCGAACCGCGGGGCGCTGGGCGAGCGCCAGGTGGGCTCGGGTCAAGCTGCGGGTGGCCAGCCGGGTGAGCTTTCTGTGCTGAGGATTCGGGCGAACCATCGCGAGCTCCCGTCGATGGCTGCCCTCACTTCAAGGCCCGTGCCGCCCGCCATCCGCCCGTATTTGCGCGACGAAGCGAACCTGCTGACCGCGCCGCGGTCGGGCCTGACCGCGGCGCGGTCAGCTCCCGGCGGTCTTCAGCCACTGCGCGGCGATCGCCGCCAGGGTCCGCGCGAAGGCGGGGTCGGCGGCGCGGCTGGCCGAGAGGTGCGCCGCCTTGCGGGGAGCGAGCTCGCGGACCAGCAGCGCGGCGATCCGGTGGGGCTCCTGCCGCAGCCGCGCGTTGAGGCGCGTGGTGTCGGGCTTGGAATCGGCGGGCAGCTCGGCGAAGAGCGCGTACCGCTCCTCGGGCTCGAGCGCGGTCACCTCGGCGACCAGGGGCGCGAGGAGCTCGCGGCGCTCGGCGCAGAGCCCATCCAGGGCCGCCCGCGCCTGATCGCTGCCGAGCGAGACGAGCAGGAGCAGGAGCTGGCGGTCCACCTTCTCCAGCCGCCCCAGGCGCGCGCGGGGCGAAGCGGCGATCATCCGGGTCTCTCGCGCTCGGGCTTGCATGGCGGCGGCTCC
>Ga0164242_10003859_pt1 | contig 16955 bp, 14 predicted proteins | sample OricomgcompostMG_FD_108783 | JGI IMG/M metagenome (GOLD analysis project Ga0164242, IMG submission 108783) | Miracle-Growth compost microbial communities from Emeryville, California, USA - Original compost - Miracle growth compost (MG) ...
CCAGGTGAAGGACAATGCCGGGGACGTGGGACTGCCATAGCCGATGCCCAGCACATCGCCCACCAGGTCATAGGTGTAATAGATGTCGTTGGCGGAAGAGACCGGGTCCTGCCGCCAGGAGAGCCGCTCCAGCCCGTCATAGTGCAGCGTGAAGGTGCCGCCGCCGCGCAGGCGCTTGGTCGTCAGGTTGCCGAAATTGTCGTAGCCATACGCTTCATAATCCGAAGTGTCGATCGTATGGGCTGCGGAGGCGCTGGGGAAATAGAGATGATCGAGACGGTTGTTGCCGTCATAGGCATAGCCGCTGCGGTTGCCCTTGCCGTCTTCCACCCAGTCGATCCGGCCGGTGGTGTCGTAATGATTGGTCAGCGCGGTGATGGCGGCGCCGGAGTCCACGCCCGTATCGACGCTGGTGACGCGGTTGGCAGCGTCATAATTGGTCTGGGTGATCAGGTCCTTGTTGCCGCTGGACTGGGTGCAGGCGCTGGACGGCAGCCCGGACAGGTTCTGCCGGACGGCGGTGCAGGTCGGCCGCTGGCCGGAATCATAGGCATATTGGGTGATGGACTGCGCCGTGCCGCCGAGGCTCCCCGTCACCTGAGTCCGCAGGCCGGTATAGGAATCGTAGGCGGTTTCGGTTTCGACAAGAGAGGTAAAATTGCCGTCAAATGCGGTGCGGCTCTGGCTGGGCACATAGCCCTGCTCGACCTTCGTCACCCGGTTGGAATCGTCGTAGGTGATCTTCGTCGCCGCGTAATTGGCGGTGCCGCCACCACCGGACAGCGGCTGGACCGACCCGACCGGGCGCTGGTCGCCATCGTAGAAATAGACGGTCTTGTCGCTGGTGTCGTTCACCACCGACGTGCTGGCGACATTGCCATACATGTCATAGCTGCTGGTCACCGTGGCGCAGGTGGCGGACGGGCAACTGGCGTTGCCGGCCTGGTTGGTTACCGTGAGGTTCTGGAGGTTGCTGGCGGTGCCGGAACCGCCACTTTCATAGCTCAGGACGGTTTTCCTTTCGTCCGCCGTGCCCGAGCAGCTTGAGGTGGAGTTCATGCAGGTGGAAACACCCGTCAGCATGTAAACGGGCGTTGGCGCCTGTACGATGGTGCCGGCACTGTTCTTGTACCAGGCATACAGGGCCGTATAGCTGTAGGTGGTCAGCGGCCTGACCCCATTGACGGCCGCCCCCTCCGCCGTCGCCACGTTCCCGCTGTTGGTGTCGTAGGTATAGTCGGTGGTGTTGCCGTTGCCGTCGGTGATGGCGGTCGGCTTGTTGCAGTATTTGTAGTTCGAGCCGTTGCAAGCGGTCCCGAAAGTCGCCGTGGTGCTGAGCGACTTTCCGGTCCCGGTCCGTTTCTCGTAATTGAGAACCCCGGCACTGGTGTACCCGAACTGCGAATAATCGCCGTTGCGTTCCGTGATGCGATCTGGCTGGCCCGCCGAGACGTAGGTATAAGTTTTCTGGGAAGCAATGCCGGCAGGATCAAGCGTGTCGGTAAGGGGATTTCCCGTGGCGGCCTGGCTTGTGACTGTGCGAACGACCCCATTTGGTTCATTAGCGGTGCCCGTTGCGACGCCGGTCGTGGCATTGGTGTAAAAGGAATATGTCCAGTTATTCAGTCCGTCGTTCGCGCTCCAATTGCTCAATGCACCCGTATTCTCGTCCTCATCGAACGCGTGCACAATGGCTTGCCCGGTGGGCGATGTAACCGTCACCACCACGTGATAGGTGGGCGATGTCGCCGTTGACGTTGTGACATTGGTCCAATGGTGGCCCAGACTATCCGACACAATAGCCTGATAGTATCCAACCGCCCAGCTAATGGTCCAACTTATGGAAGGCCATGAATTGCTGAGACTGCAACTTGAGACCGAAGGATCGCAATATTCCACGGCGTTGTTTATGGCGGTGACGCCGGTGGTCGCGCAGACGGTGCTGCAGTCGATACTGAACTTTAGCTGATATCCCAGATTGTTGTTGACCGAAGACAGCAGCATCTGGGATGTGCCCGGCCGCCACCAGGTATAGGTCAACGCGGTCCCGTCGGCATAAACGGTGCTGGCAGCTATCGCCTCGGTCGTCCAGTCGCCGCTTCCCATGGGTGTGATGCCGGTGAATTGGGTCACGGTTCCCGCGACGTCTGTATAGGTCAAGGCCGTCGTAAGCGTGCCCCCGCCCGTCGTACTCACCCAATTGCTACCGTTGAAGGTGAATTCCTCATTCCGCCCCAGAACGGTTACATAGACATGATTGTAATTTCCTCCAGCGTATTTGATGGTTCCCTGATAAACCTCCATATCCTCGTCTGATACGCCGAACGTGTAGCCCCAGGAGAAGCCGCCATGGCCCTGCGGCCCGATGTGGATGGAAGGGCCGGGAACCTGATACCAGCCGCTCGCAACTGTTGTTCCTGTTAGATTCGATCCCAGAACGTCCCGCACACTATCGAATGGCGGCGGCGGCAGCGACGGATCGAACGCAAAAGCCGATTGCAAGAGGGCGAACAGCATTGCGACCGTAAAAACGGCACTGCGCGCGAAGTGCGCTGCGGGACCGAAACCGGGTTGAAACCTTGCTTCGTTTTTCATCCGCGCTGTCCCCCAATAGAGTCCCCTGGCAGCTTGGAAGTCCTTTCAAGGACTTTTCGCCTGCACTGCCCGGTTTCCGGCATCGTCGTAGCTGTAGGTCACATAACCACCAGCGCTGTAATCCACTCTGATGAGGCGGCCTTGGGCATCGTAGGTGTAGGAGTCGGCCTTAGCCGTTACCGGCATCGCCAAACCGATGCCAATGGCGAACAAGGCTATGCGGTTATGCGGACGTCTCATCATTTTCCACCCCTAAAGCAGATACAGATCGAAATGCTCTACTTTGAAGCCGTTTTGAGCCTTTCGCGGCGCTCAAGCTTTTCCAACCGCGCCTCTAGCCGGTCGATATGCGCACTTTTCTCCTTCAGGCGCCGGTCGAGTTCCTTGATGGCATTCACGCTCGCGGCCAATATGGCGGTGGTATCGAGGGAGTAGTAGCCGTCCTTCTGAAGCGCGCTTGCCTGTGGGATAACGGCTTTCACTTCCTGAGCGATAAACCCTGCGTGAACAAAAGCTTCGGTCGGGTTATTCTTCGTGGGCTTATAGGTGAAAAGAATTGGCCGGATGCGCGCGATCTCCTCCAAGCCGTCAATGTAACGGCCTCGGATTTTCTTCAAGCGCGCATCGGAACTGCAAATAATGTCGCCGGAGCTATTAACGGCAAGCGTTCCTGCCGTTGTGCAACCGGACTGACGAATTGTTCCGGCGACATCGAGCAATTGGCCCGGCGACGCCGTGCCGATACCGACGTTAGCGGAAGACTTGACCACAAAGCTCGCTGTTCCAACTTGGAATGGGTTTTGCGGTAATCCACCCGCAAGCCCTATGCCAACATAGCCATCATTTACGCCCCCGCCACCGTTGTTGGCACCGATGCTTATGGCGTCGGTCCAGGTTGTACCATCGTGACTCGCCTGGATTGTCGTAATAACAGAACCCGTGACTAAGATGCCCGCGCCTCCAGCGCCTGTTCTCTCAAGTTGCCATGTGGGGCCGCTCGCCGAACTGATGGTAAGATTTGCACTGGGCGTATTCGTGCCAATGCCGACATTGCCTGTGAACACTGGGCTAGCTACCGACGCCTTGCAATCGAACCAATTCATGACTTGGGTGGCATCCGCCGTGGTGCCGTTGGCGAGTGGAGTACTAGGACAAGCGGCACGCGACACCGCTATGGAACACAGAAGGCCCAGAAACATCAGCATCACTATTAAACAGAAACGGTGCATACTCCCCCCGCAGTTAAAGAGCTTGAGATTTCACCGCTTGACCACTTTGCGTTCGATTAAGTGGCCCCGGAGGTCGCTCAGTTCTACCCGCAGTTGACCGATCTCCTTCCCTTGATTGTCAGCTAACTTGTGGAGTTCTTTGATTGCGTTCACGCTCGCGGCCAAAATCGCCGTCGTGTCGAGGGAATAATATCCATCCCGTTGCACAGCGCTGGCTTCAGGAATGACAGTCCGGACGTTCTGCGCGATAAAGCCAGCGTGTACGAATTTCTCAACCGGATTTGCCGGGGTCACTTTATAAGTGAACCGCTGCGGCGTTAATTGCATAATGACGTCCAGGCCGCCCGAATAAGAGCCCAGCACATTTTTCAGGCGTGCGTCGGAAGTGCAAATAATGTCGCCCGAACTATTGACCGAAAGCGTACCTACCGTGGTGCATCCCGCCTGACGAATTATACCACCAACATCAAGCTTGCGCTGCGGGTTATTATTCCCGATGCCGACATACCCCAATCCCGAGAGTCGGAAACCTTCCTCAAGGGTATTATAGACATCGGTATAATAAAACATCATGCGACTTGCGCTATTGGTGCCCTCCCACTCCGTTCGAATTTGGCTTTGAGCTCCGTTATTGCCAATCATGTGAACCTGACTTTGGCCGCTATCACTAACAACGAGGCTGCCGTTAAAACTCGGATTATCCAACGACGCCTTGCAGTCGAGCCAATCCATAACCTTGGTTGCGTCGGCTATCGTGCCATTGGCGAGTGGGGTACTAGGACAAGCAGCATAAGCGTCGCTGGCTAAGCCGACTGTACAAGCAGCCACAAATGCCAGCATTCTGAAGAAAGCGCGCATAATCACACCTCTCCGAAAGCCCGCGCGCTTGCGCAAGGCGTTCACCAATATCAGATATGAATGGGATGGCTGCTACGCTACATTACGCGACGCTACGCAACTTTCTGGATGATGGCGCAAATTACACTTTCGTCAAGCGCCAAGACATCAATAGCGGCGATGCGCCATCTAATTCTTCGCGACATCGCGCTCCAACTTGGCTTGCCGTGCTTGGCGAAAAGAAGCCGAAGCCATAGCGTGTTCTAGTTTGCCGAGGCGAGATCGTAACTGCTTGATCTCCACCGCCTGGCTTTCGTTCATCGCCCTGAGCTGCTTTATCGCGTTGACGCTCGCTGCGAGGATCGCCGTCGTGTCCAAAGAATAATAACCGTCACGCTGCCGCGCGCTTGCCTGCGGGATGGCGGCTTTGACATTTTGCGCAATAAACCCCGCGTGAACAAATGTCTCTTTGGGATCAACCCGAGTCTGCTTGAAGGTGAACAGTTTGGGGATGATTTGCGCAAGCGTATTCAGGCCGCCCTTATAATCGCCCAGGATATTTTTAAGCCTGGCGTCGGAACTGCAAATAATGTCGCCCGACCCATTCACAGCGAGCGTTCCGGCCGTCGTGCAGCCGGACTGGCGAATGGTTCCGGCAACATCAAGCCTTTGCGCCGGAGCAATCGTTCCAATTCCGACCCCGCCTCCATTGAGCTGAAGCACCAGAGGGTAGTTCACCGCCTGGTTGGTGGAATCATGCACCTGTATCCATGCGGCAGCTATGTTGGGCGGATTATATTGCCCCACATCTATAGCGATATTCGATCTGTCATTTATCCGCAGATTGCCGGCCACGGTGACTCCGGAATTTGTCGGCAATCCATTCCCGATTCCAGAGCCAAGGATCGATAAACGTGCGTTTGATGGGTCTACTATCCCAACACCAACGTTACCACTTGGCCAGATATTCACTGCCGAAATGTTCGGCACCGCGCCCAGCAGCAACGGGTTGGCGGAACTATCGGTCCAAAAATCGCTATATAGCCGTGTCGCGTTGATGGCCGTGACCATTGTAATCCCTCGCGCACCGGAGGGATCCAGGAAGGTTGCATAGTCACCGTGCGCCATTAAAGACCAGCCTGAGCCGGTATTGGCTGTCAGGGCCGTGCTGCTGGCTGCGTTTATGGAGACGTTGCCCGTAAGTGCCGCGCTGTCGAGCGGCGCCTTGCAGTCCAACCAGCCCATGACCTGATCGGCGTTCGCAATCGTTCCGTTAACGAGAGGCGAGCCGGGGCAGGCCGCATATGCAAATGTCACCCAGAAAACCAGCGCTGACGCAATACTCATGGCCAATACCGAGCTTTTCACGAGCATCCCAAAACTCTCTAGTTCGAGGTCACTTTTGTTGCAGGCCGATGCTCCAATGCTCGCACTTTTGTCTCTAAAATTCGGACAGCATCGCGCTGGCGGCGCACTTCGATCGCGCGCGCGTTTCGCTCCAGTACAAGCTGGCGCTGCAGATCCTTTATCGCGTTTATGCTTGCCGCCAATATCGCTGTCGTATCCAGCGCGTAATAGCCGTTCTTCTGCTTTGCTACTGCCTGCGGGATGATCTTTTCCAGATCTTGGGCGACGAATCCCGCATGCTCAAAATCTCGGGCAGGGTTGCCCCGGTCCGATTTGTACCGGAATCTCACGGGTATCAACCGGGCAATTTCCGGCAGCCCGCCATTGTAACGCCCATAAATTTCCTTCAATCGTGCGTCGGACGGCGTACAAATTATGTCGCCGGAAGTTGTCGCCGATAGCGTCGTTGCGGTTGTGCAACCTGATTGGCGGATCGTGCCGGCAACTTCGAGATTTTGTGCCGGCGTGACGGTACCAATGCCAACCCTACCATTCGCATCTAAGACAAATTGGGGCACCATCGATCCATTGGCCGCCAAGCCGATGGCACCATTCGCACGCATGCCTAGGTCACCCGACCCAGACGGTCCGCTCGAAAATAGGGATCTACCGCTTCCAAAATAACCGCTGAATGTGGTGCCGGATTGATAGATATTCATGTATCCGCGCATCGTGACCCCACCGGCTACATCAAGCGCGTTGTCGGGTATTACCGTGCCGATACCAACCCTGCCGTTAGAATTCAGAACGAATTGGGGTGTCATCGATCCATTGGCCGCCAAGCCGATAGCCCCATTCGCACGCATGCCGAGGTCACCCGAACCAGATGGTCCACTCGAAAATAAGGATCTACCACTTCCAAAATAGCCGCTGAATGTGGTGCCAGACTGATAGATATTCATATACCCACGCATCGTGACGCCGCCGGTTACGTCAAGGGCATTACTGGGCGCCAGGGTGCCAATGCCGACATCGCCAGTGAACACCGCCCCCTCTAACGAAGCTTTACAATCCAGCCAATCCATCACTTGGTCAGCGTCTGCGATGGTGCCTTTGCTTAGGCGCGCGTTAGGACAGGCGGCTCGCGCCGCACCAGCGACGGAAAGAACGCAAATGGCCGCTACCAAGGCAATCTTGAAATCAACGCGCATGGACACACCTCCGGATTCCGCCACTATGCGGCTTCCATATAATGTCAGCACGAATGAGGTTTCTGTTACGCGACGCACACTACGCAACTGTCGGGAACGATATGGTCTCACCCGCCTTAGCAACGTCGAAATCATTTCATGCCATTGGCCCAAGTTGAATGCCGACTCATGCTCATTTCGCGGCAGACTGCAGCATCTTGGTGTGTTCGAGGTGAGTAACTCTTTTCCGCAGGCCAGTGGTTTCAGCTTCCAACTTCCTGTTTGCCCTGATCAATTCCTTGATCGCTTCGACCAAGACCGGTACTACTTTGGATTCTGACACGCTCATAGTGCGATCTTTATCATCCGCTGTACTTACTGCCTCTGGCAGCACTCCCTTTAGCTCCTGTGCGATAAAGCCGATCTGGGGTCTGCCGACGGGGAGGTTCAATTCCTTTCCAATAGAGCGCTCCCCGGCACGCTTCCAACTGAACCTGACGCCCCGTATACGCTTCACCATATCGAGCGCGTCACGTATCTCGGCAATGTTTTTCTTAAGACGCACGTCCGAAAGATTTACATACGCGCTCGTGCCTGCAACAGAGCCATTTACTTCCAGAGTATAGCTAGGATGTATCGTACCGATGCCGACATTTGATGTCGGCAATATATTGAGGTCGCCGTTCGAGCCATCAAATAAGACGATGCGGCCACCATCCACGCGATCCAATGCTAATAAGTGTGATACTCCGGTGGGAGCTTCTACGGTAAGGGGATTATCCGGCGACGTAGTGCCAATGCCGACGTTGCCAACGCCGTCGATGAACAGGCGAATGTTAGACGCATTGGGAGTCGCAGACCCCGTTGCCAAAGCAACGTTGTAGTAGTTGGACAGATACGTCGTTGGATTGCCGTCACCGCCGAAGGCATTTTTCAAACCAAAAATCTGTCCGCTGCCTTCGCCATTATATATGGTGAACGGCTGAGAAGCATCCCATCTGTTTATAAGCGAGGTGTAATAGGTACTGGGAGCGTTGGTGACATTGAGCTTCAGGGTTGAAATGTCTGCATTGGTTATGACCAAATTCGCGTCAGGAGACGAAGTACCGATGCCTACGCTTCCAGTGAAGTGCGGGTTTGCGAGCGGGGCCAAGCAATCAAAGTTATTCATTACCTGATTGGCATCTGCCGTAGAGCCGTTTTGCAGCGTCGTCCAAGAGCAGTCCGCATAGCTTGGCAAGTAAGAAAGTACAGGGAGAAAAAACCCCAAGAAAGCCGCCCGACGCATTGACACGATCGCCTCCAGCCTAATGCTCAGAAATGAACTTCCCTTTGGCCATACGTTCTTGAAGTTCGGCCACCTCATGGTGAAGCCGAAGGATTTCCAGCTTCTGGGAATCGCTTTCTGCTTTCAGCTCCTTCAGCGCGTTTATGCTCGCAGCCAGTATCGCGGTGGTATCGAGGGAGTAGTAGCCGTCCTTCTGAAGCGCGCTCGCCTGTGGGATAACGGCTCTCACCTCTTGCGCGATAAAACCCGCATGAACGAAGGTTTCGTTCGGGTCCTTTTTGGTAGGCTTGAAGGTGAAGAGAACCGGCCGAAGGCGCGCGATCTTCTCCAAACCGCCAGTGTAGCGGCCTCGGATTTTCTTCAAGCGCGCATCGGAACTGCAAATAATATCGCCAGAAGCGTTGACGGCGAGCGTTCCAGCCGTCGTGCAGCCGGACTGCCGAACCGTTCCGGCGACATCAAGTTTTTGTCCAGGCGCGATTGTTCCGATACCTACATTTGAGCCTGGCCTTAACAAGAGATTGGCCGAAGCATCGATGTAAATGTTTCCAGTCTGCTCCTGAGTAATCGCACCTTGCTGACTTCCCCCAGTGCGAAGGGAGATTCCGGCATAATTGGAGTTGATTCCGACGGAATCTAAGACCAGCGCAAACTGTGTGCCGTCCGTGGCATCTGATGCGATACGGACAGGTATGGTGTTTGTGGGTGATATGACCTCCAACGGAAATGTAGGGCTTGGCGTGCCAACCCCTATGTTCCCGCCAGCAGTAATCGTGACGATCTTCGGTGATGTTGTTAGGCCGCCGGTAACAATGTGGAGCTTACCTCCGCTGGGTACATTCAGAAATGAATTTCCGGCGGTATCTGCAGCGACGATTGACGTCGTTCCGCCCGCTAACAACCAACCGCCGCCGCCTGACGCACTTGGAAGAGAAATATTGGCATTTTCGATAGTGCCTCCTGAGCTAAGGACTGCACACCTAAAGTTTGCCATTACCTGCATGGCATCGGCGGTAGTACCGTTGGCGAGACTGTATGGGTAAGATGTGCAAAGCGCTGATACTTCCGAAGAAAGGCCAACCAACGCGAAACCTGTGGCGATCACGCTGGCAGCAGCTTTCCAAAGCAGCGATCCGCCTTTTAAGATTCGATCGGTGTTCTTACGTCCACACGGTCTCGATTCTCCGACAGAGTAGATTAGGCTCCGTTCGACACAATAACTGTGGCGAGCATTTCCGTTCGCGAGATGTGTGCCGGCCGACACTCGATTCTGAGAAGCAAAAATAGCGGGAAGCAAGGACTTGAACAAAGCGCGCATGAACACACCTCGCAAGGACGCCGTTTCGGGGCGGCCCATTCTCTCGCAGGGATGGGATGAAGTGCTGTTACGCTAACGCGACACTACGCAACTCTCATAATGATGGCGCAAAACCTTTCGCCGTCAAGCGTGAAATATTTCCCTCTCATCCTACTGTATCATGCGGACACAAATCGTCTCAAAGCACCCTTTTGCAGCATGCTAGGAGAGATCGGAATTACGAGAAGGCTGCGGCCGTTGAACGGATAGCTCCAGTTGGCGCGGATCGAAATTAAAGCTAGCTAGTATCGCGACTATGGAGAGGTGGTTTTTGGCGCGGACCTACGCTCCAGAGCAGCCACTCTTGCTCCCAATTTCCGATTTTCCGCTACCAGCTCTTTCATGGCTTCGACTAGGACAGGCACTACTTTGGACTCTGCCACGCTCATGGTGCGGTCTCTATCGCTCGTCACGCTTACAGCTTCGGGTAACGCTTCTTTCAACTCCTGCGCGATAAAGCCAATTTGCGGTGTACCAACCGGCAGTTTGGCGTTTTTCCCTATCGATCGCTCGCCAACCGCGCGCCAACGAAACCGGATTCCCCGCAATCTTGTCACGATGGCGAGCGCATCGCGAATGGGCTCGACATCCTTCTTTAAACGCACGTCGGAAAGGCTGTTGTAGGCACCGACACCAGCAACGGAGCCGTTAACGTGTAGGGTATAGCTGGGAGAACTGGTTCCTATGCCAACATTAGCGCCGAAGGGATTTATGGCCAGCGGAGCAATCGAGCCGATAGAAGTCAGTGCATAAACGCTTGGAATGGAGTTGAATGTTGTATTTGCGGCAATAATGAATTCGCCGGCATTCCCATCGAGTTCGAGCGATACACTGGCGGCAGCGCGTCCATTGACCCACAAAGCATAGGGACCATAACCGGGCGCATTAATTCCAACTTGCCCTGAAAATTCAGGATTCGCCGAAGGTGCAAGGCAATCGAAGTTGTTCATCACCTGAATGGCATCTGCCGTAGAGCCGTTTTGCAGCTTCGTCCAGGAGCAGGATGCCCAACTTGCTGCTGGCACTTGCAAGGCAAAGAACATGATCGCGCTTAAAACCTTTTTCATCCCCTCCTCCAAAAGGCCATTGGTGCATTCAGCAAGTCTCCGGCCGCCATTGGTGCATCGGAGCTCTATTTCGCCAAGATGCGTCCCGTCATCTCAACTATTTGGCTGTTGCCGGTACGAACAATCGCCCCCTTTTCACTAATAAGAAAATGCCCCCCAAGGTGGGGGCCCCAAAATGTTGATCGCTCCATCGTCACCTCCAATTGCGAACTCGAAGCGATTGTCTCCGCCGCCGCAAGCCTTCAGCGCTGCGCGAAATGCTGCGTCATCAGCAGCAATGACATTATCAGATAAGCCGAAGCCGTACCGTCATAGATATCTGTGCCAAAGCCCATTGCAGCTTCCTCAATTGGGAAAATTGACAAAGACCAGGAAGAAACACGGCAGACAACCGATCTTCCTTGACCACTGCTACTCGTCGCTAAAGATTTTTAGCGCCGGCAGGTCAAAGTGTGGGATTGCATGAGGAAGAACAGTAATGAAAGGTTTCGTGTCGTGCACCCGCTGATCGTGGGTGCTTAATTAGCCCAATTGCGAACACCATGTCTGTGTCATCTGCATAATAGTAGTTAGGATGTTCTTCGCCAACTTCAGCACTGGTGCCGCGAATGATGCGCGATACAGGGCGGGCGACCAGATGCTCCCCGCTCAGTCGTCCGACTGCCTGTATATGGCAATCGGCGCCCGCCTCGGCCGGATCGGCTGCAATCGTAGCCGCAACTATGGTGATGCGCCAATTATCACCTTCCTTAGTGACAGTCATGTCAGCAGCCGATGGATTGTCCCGATGGAACCGCAGGCTCGCCGGTGCAGCGGGAGGTTCTGGCAGCTCCGCGTCATCTGTGACAACTGGCTTAGGAGCTTCGTAACTCTGAGGAGATGAATTCTGCGAGACTGTCGACGCTATGGGCGTGCTGGAGCTGGAGTAGGAAACAGTTTCTTGCGACGTGACATTCAGATGGGAAATCACTCTCCTGGCAAAGACGGCAATGCCCTTTCTATAAAGGAATCCGAGCGAGGAAAGAATCACGACCACAATGGCGCCGCCGGCCAACAATATTCTGCGAGTGGTACGCAACCTCCGTTCGGATTCTTCTATCTGCGAAGGCGATGGCGCGCCTGCGAAATCACGTAGCGATATCTCTTCAGGTTGTCCAAACTTATTATCAGGCTCATTTAAGGCCGATGGCGCAATTGCGAATTCGCGTAGCAGTACCCGTTGTATTTCCTGTGACGGGATCTGCTAGAGACTTTTCACTCGGGAAAATCGCCCAAATCAGTCCAATTATCCAGCCGACACCGGGGGAAGAAGGTTGAATATGAAGATGATCCATCGATATGCGTGCCCCCTAAGCGCCCGCCGTCGAAATAATACACACTATAGTTGATAACAATAAACTATGTGGCCTGCTGACCTCGGCGCATGGACATGCGCAAGCTGGTCGGCGACAACGTCCGGCACTTTCGGCTGAAAAAGGGTTTGGGCCAGGAGAAATTTGCTGACCTCTGCGGCTTCAGCCAGCAGTACTTAAGCGGGCTGGAGCAGGGGAAGCGTAATCCGACAGTAGTGACTGTCTTTGAACTCGCAAAGGCCTTGGGCGTCAGCCACTTGGATTTGCTAAAAGAACGGCGTAGGGGCGATTAACGGTCCCCAGCTTCCCTTTCCTGCTCCGGCCTCAATCGAGTATACAGGAGTTCTGCGGGCGTGGCGGAATGGTAGACGCACCGGACTTAGCGAATTTCTGAGTGCCTCGGCGGGAAACCTCGGGAGTAGAACTGCTCAAATTCGGGGAAACCTTCACTGGTAATCCCGAGCCAAGCCCAGCAATGGGAAGGTGTAGAGACTAGACGGGCAGCACCTAAAGCGGGTTCGCTATGGTGAAGGGATAGTCCAGACCACGAACGCCTGTTAGGCGGCGGTGAAAACCGAAGTGGTATGAAAATCCGTTGAGCCGTGAGGCTCGTGTCGGTTCAAGTCCGACCGCCCGCACCAATTTCAAGGCACCGAACGGTGCCTAACCTTTGCGCCGCACGGCGCATATTCAGGGACGAGCCGAACGGCGAGTACCATCAGCCCGCACGGGCCATCTCCAACCGCGGGTATCGCTCGTCGGGAATTTCGTCCTTCGCTAAACCGTTCTGACGGAGCAGCTTCACGCTGGTGATGGCGCTCTCGTTGGCGTTTCAGGGGCTACCGAGCCATTTGCCTTCTGCACGGGCTCTCGCCAGTTCGGTATTGCTCGCGGATATTCAGGCATCTGTAGTTTGAGACGCCAATTGCCTGAGATCGGCGCGCAGCGCATTCAGCCAGGTTTGATTCTCGTGCCGAAACGCCCACTGCATTTCCAGAATTTCGCCGATAATTCTTGAGACGAGATTTGCAATTTCGGGGATGCCTGAAACTTCGATTGACCATCCCATCGGCTCGAAATGCGTAAATTGATTTCTAATTGAGCCATGGAAGCGCGTAAGCCAGGCATATTCGGCATCAGTTAGACGGACACCATAGGTATTACTGCCATCTCCGGCGGAGTGAGGCTGTCTTATGGCTTTCAATAGCTCTGGAAGCGCCATCAGATATGTCTTAGGCGCTTTAATCTTGGGATCAGTGCGCGACTTGTTGAAATATTCATTCCATTCATTTGCGTTTCGATTGGTCACTGCACCTGTTGGAGGCGCAGTGCCAACAAGATGGCAAACGCAAGCACCTTGAAGTGCGGAGTGCAGAGCTAGCGCTAGCCACTTCCACGCCTGATCATCTTGAGAGATAAGCGTCCTACACCGCAGCGCATGTCGCACCGATCCGGCTACGTCTTCGGCCTCGTCTGCCTTAATCCAGCGTTCCAAGTTCTGCTCCAACTTCAGCAACAGGATGTGGCGTTCGCTCACTCGAGGAATTACCCCTACCGAATGCTCCTAAAAACTCTTCGGGAAGCTCTAGTTGATCAGATGGCGAGTTAATCCGTACGGAGCATGGGGCGTCTCATGTGCGCTCCCCCGAAAATATTCGGACGTCCCGTAATCCGTGCGAAAATTAATTGCGGGCAGCTTTGGGTACTGACTGCCTGTTTTAGGCTAAAGAATCTTTTGGAAACAAAAGCCTGCCTTTTGGCAGACTACCCGATTTCGCTACCCGACACGGCTTTACGAGAAGAAATGTCTTTTATAGACAAATGGTTAAGTGGTAGCCGCGCCTGTACTTAAAATCCGTTGTTCCGCAAGGGACGTGTCCGTTCGAGTCGGACCGGGGCCACCATCGCATTCACGATTTCGGCGAGGGATTTTGCGGCCCGAGCAGGGTCGCCGGCAACGGCATAGCGACGGAGCGATATGGGCACCTGGCCCAGGGGCGACGCGCGACGACCGCAGGACGTAAAAACCCGCCGAAACAAAGAAGGGCCGTCACGCCTGCAAGCGCAACGACCCTTCCATTGTCTTCGCTGGAACGCGAGGCGCCCAGACCAAAACTGGTCAGTCGCGGACCCCGGTCGAAACGAGGATCCAGCTCGCGGCCATAAGATGACAATGAGACACTGGATCACCTCCTTTCAAAGCATTGTTGCGTGCGTCTTGTAGCACACAAGCGGCCGTAACGGTTGGAAATATGCGACGCGCGCGCTCAGGAAAACCGCCGCCGGATATCGGCGCCGGCCGCCAGCAGGGCGTCGTCGATCACGGCGGTGACGAAATCGAAGCCGCGCCCGATCATCGCCAGGGCGTCGTCGGGATGGGCGCAGAAAATGCCCGCCTTCAGCCCGGCACCATGGGCCACGGCGACCAGCCGGTCGGCGGCGGCCAGGATTTCCGGCTCCTCCAGCCGCGGGCGCGGCTTCATCCCCAGCGACAGGCGCAGGTCGTTGGGGCCGAGATAGAGCATGTCCAGGCCCTTGACCCCGGCGATGGCCGCGATGTTCGCCATGCCTTTGGCGCTTTCGACCTGGGCGATGGCCAGCACCGTGTCGTTGGCGTGTTCGGCATAGTCGGCGCCGGCGTAGATCTCGGCCCGCCGCGGCCCATAGGAGCGATAGCCCAGCGGCGCATAACGGCAGGCGCCGACGAAAGCCTCGCATTGCTCGCGCGTCTCGATCATGGGGCAGATCACGCCATAGGCGCCCGCGTCCAGCGCCCGCATGATGTCGCCCGGGTCGTTCCATTTCACCCGCACCAGGGGCGCGGCGTCGGTGGTGGAAATGGCGGTGAAGATCGCCACCATGGCGGCATGGTCGGCCTGGCCGTGCTCGCAATCCACGGTCAGGCTGTCCCAGCCCTGGCGCGCCAGTTGCTCGGCCGAGATGGCGCTGGGCAGCATCAGCCAGCAATTGGTGGCGGCCTTGCCGGAGGCCCAGATTTGTTTCAGCCTGTTGGGGCGCATCGGGCGAAGGTAATGGGGAGCGGCGGGGATGGAAAGCCTGACGACAGACTGCGTCATCGCGGGCGGCGGCCCGGCCGGCATGATGCTGGGCTATCTTCTGGCCCGCGCCGGCATCGATGTCACGGTGCTGGAGAAGCACCCGGACTTCCTGCGCGACTTCCGCGGCGACACGGTGCATCCCTCGACCTTGCAGGTGATGCATGAGCTGGGCCTGCTGGAGGAATTCCTGGCCCTGCCGCATGCGCAGATTTCCCGCATCGGCATCGATATCGGCGACCGGCATTTCCAGTTCGGCGACCTCAGCCACCTGCCCACGGCGTGCAAATTCATCGCCATGATGCCGCAATGGGACTTCCTGAATTTCCTGGCGCGCAAGGCCGGGGCCTTTCCCAATTTCCACCTGCTGATGCAGACCGAGGCCAAGGACCTGATCGCGCAGAAGGACAAGAATGGGGGCGACCGCATCTGCGGCGTGCTGGCGACCGGGCCCGGGAGCGTTGGCGAGAGCCAGAGCGACCAAATAATAAGAAGCGTTGGCGAGAGCCAGAGCGACCCAAAAAGAGTCAATATGCAGATCCGCGCCGGGCTGACGGTGGCGGCGGACGGCCGTCACTCCACCCTGCGCGTCAAATCCGGGCTGAAACTCACCGATCTGGGGGCGCCGTTCGACGTGCTGTGGCTGCGCCTGCCGGCCATGCCCGGCGATCCGGTCGATGTCCTGGGCCGGCTCAAGGACGGGCAATTGTTCGTGATGATCTGGCGCGACGCATACTGGCAATGCGCCCTGGTGATTCCCAAGGGCGGGCACGACGCCATCCGCGCCCAGGGCCTCAGCCGCTTCAAGGCCCGGCTGAAGGACATTGCCGGCTTCGCCGCGCCCCGGGTCGATGACGCGATCACCGATTTCGACCAGGTCAAGCTGCTGACGGTGGCGGTGAACCGGCTGGAGGAATGGGCCCGGCCGGGCCTGGTCTGCATCGGCGACGCCGCGCATGCCATGTCGCCGGTGGGCGGCGTCGGCATCAACCTGGCCATCCAGGATGCGGTGGCGACGGCCAATATCCTGGGTCCGGCGCTGCTGAAGGGCACACCGAAGCTTTCCGACCTGCAAAAGGTGCAGAAGCGGCGGCAATTTCCCACCAGGCTGATCCAGGGCTTCCAGCTTGTGGTGCAGAACCGTTTCCTGGCGCCGACCATCGCTTCGGGCACCACGCCCAAGGCACCGTGGTTCGTCAAGCTGATCGATGCCGTGCCGGTGCTGCAACGGATTCCGGCGCGGCTGGTCGGCATCGGCCCGAGGCCCGAGCATGTGCGGTTGAGCGCAAAATAAGTTGGATCCCCTTTCCTCGCCGCTGGACGCGGCTCGCCGGGGATGACGCCACGCTTTGGCGTGGCGTCACATCTGCATGGTCCAGCCTTCGACGCCCATGGCTGCCTGGCGCACAGCCTCGGTGAGCGTCGGGTGCGCGTGGCAGGTGCGGGCGATGTCCTCGGACGCCGCGCCGAACTCGATTCCCAGCACCACCTCGGCGATCAGGTTTCCCGCCTCGGGGCCGATGATGTGGCAGCCCAGCACCTTGTCGGTGGCGGCGTCGGCGATGATCTTCACCAGGCCGTCGGTGGCGGCGATGGTCTTGGCACGGGCATTGGCGGTGAAGGGGAATTTGCCGATC
>Ga0164242_10003860_pt1 | contig 16954 bp, 21 predicted proteins | sample OricomgcompostMG_FD_108783 | JGI IMG/M metagenome (GOLD analysis project Ga0164242, IMG submission 108783) | Miracle-Growth compost microbial communities from Emeryville, California, USA - Original compost - Miracle growth compost (MG) ...
CCGATTGGCGCTTGGCGTTGAGGACCTATCTCGCGCTGAGCGGGCATTGCGTGGTATCGTCGGCAAACGCCTCACCTACCGGGTCTCACCGGGCGTCGGAGGGGCATAGGAGGTCCTATGGACCATATCGTTATCACGATACGTCCTCCCTCCGACGAGGCGTTGCTGACAGTCAGCGACGCCATGCGTCAGGTTATCGATATGCTTGCAGTTTTCGAGGCCGCCGAACGCGGCCTTGGCGACCCCCACTCTGCTTTTGCGTGGCGGTTGGAAAAGGCGTCGACGAATAGCCCGTTTACGGTGGTAGCGCGGGCTGAACCGGAAGAGCCTTCGAGCCAGATTGCCGAGCACGTTGCCAGAGTAAAGACTGAGGTCGCGACGGGAATAAGAGGGCTTATTGAGCGCGGCATGCCGCCGCGTTGGATGGAGCCGTCCGATATCACGTCTCTGCGAAGCATCTTCTCGCGCAACCAAGCTGGCATTGCGTCCACCGATATCGACTTGGAGAACGGCAACGTCGTTTCGATAACGCCAGCGAGTGCCGATGCTGGGCTTCGGGCGCTGGCTGCTATCAATGCGGCGGTTGATGTTGTTGCCAGTCTTCAAGAGCGCGAAGCGTATGGCGAAATCGAAGGCGTGATGATCGCGGCTGGGCGTTATAGAAACCGCCCGGCTATTCAGGTTCGCTCCGAACTTTATGGGTTTTTCTGGTGTGTCTTGTCGAACACTCTGGTGGCGGAGTGGGGCAGTGAGCACAGCATGGCTGACATATGGGAAGGCAAGACGCTGACCATTGAGGCGCGCCTCAGTTACGGAATCGGGGGGAAACTTGCGAAGGCGGAGGCGCTTAAAATCCGTGAAGTGACGGACGTGCCGCCGATAGACCTAGAGTCAATTCTAGACCCGAATTTCACGGCCGGATTGGACCCGAGCGAATACCTTCGCAGACTGCACGATGGCGATCTCAGCTAGGCGGCTCTATTGGGACTCCTGCGTATTTCTTGGCCTGATCAATCAGGAGGCCGGGAAGGTGAATGATTCGACGGCAGTGTGGAGGGAGGCGGAGCGTGGCGAGGCGCTGATCTACACCTCTTTCTTCACCTTCGCCGAGGTGTTCAAGGTCAAGGGGGAAGGGCCGGCAAAACCTCTGACCGAAGATGAAGACAAGAAGATTGAGACGCTGCTTCGGCAGAAGTGGATCAGGCCGATTTTAGTTGATGAACGTATTGGCGTTCTCGCGCGGCGGCTGATGCGTTCACACCAAGAGTGCAAGAAGCCATCCGATGGCATCCACCTCGCTTCGGCGCTGGTGCTCAATGTCGATCAAATGCATACCTACGATAGCGCCGACCTCTTGATACTGGATGGCAAGGTCAGTCGCCTCGACGGAAAGATGTTGAACATCTGCCCTCCGAAACCCCGGCCGAAGCCGCCTAGCGACATCAGAGACATATTCGAGGACGAGAACGAATGACTGCGGCAAAATCAGGAAAATCGGCCCCGATTGCTCAAATCGACAAGTTCAAGGAAGCCGCGCGCGAGATTGAAACTGACGACGACGATAAGCGCTTTGACGAGCGGCTAAAGGAAGTGGCGCGGCAAAATCGACCTGCTAAGGAAGAGGGTCGGTAATCGCGATCTCAACATCTGTTGGGACCGACCCGGGAGGCTGCGGCGGCGGCGAATCGGCTTGATCGAAGCTGATATGAGCGGCAGTCAGTGCGCGCTCTACCGCCATCGCCTTTGGCCCTACGCCAGTTACCCGTATTCCGCTCTTTGGCGACGGTTCACGGCCCATAAACTCAGCATTTTGGACCGTCCAGCCCGAATCGCCAAATACAGCGGCCAGTTGCGCCTTTAATGTTCTGGTTTGCGAAGATGCCATATCGTGAACGATAGATGTTACGCCGGTCGTCCCGACAAGAGCCATCTTTATCAGCGCGATTTGGTCTGCAGTCAGTACACGAGGACCGATACCATTGACCTTGGTCTGAAGGTCGGAAACGGTGGATTGCAACGCATCCAACGTCGCCTTTAGGTGTACGGGGTCTAGGCCACTTGCCGCAGACTTGTATTCGTCGCGTTCCACCACCGCCACATGCTCGGCACTTTGCGCGTTTTCTACGTCCTGATCTTTTAGCGCAAGCCGCTGGCCATCAAGGTAACTTGCGACTGCGAACCCAATGACAAGCGCAATGAGTGCGCCACTCCAGAACGTGCCGGGCATTGCCTTCACGTCCTTGCCGCGTTTTTCAAAAAACTCGACAATCTTTTGCGGGTCCATCCACAATTCATATCACGCACCCTTGGTGTGTGAAAGATATAATCCCCAGCGCGTTATAGGCTTCTTTGTCGGTGCCGATCTCAGCCGCTGAGAACTCAGTACCAGGGGGTATGGATCGAATGGCGGCCAGAGGCCCGCGCGCACGTGGGACAAGCACCGCCTCCAACTCCGCTATCCGTTCGTTCGCTTTGGCGAGCTTCGTCTCAAGCTCGTCGGCTTCGGCACGGGCAGACTCGGCAGCGCGGTGCGTGGCGCGGGCAATTGCTTTTGCCTCTCGCTTCTGGCGCTCGGCGTCGAGGGCGGATTGAGCAGGACGACGCGAATATTCCTGCCGAACCCACTCGTCGAGCGGGCCGTAATGAGCGCCCTTGGTCGTTGCGACACCCAGCAGAATCTCGAACCGACCGTCCTCGAACTCCTCGCGCGGGCGGACCCACAGCGAGCCGTCGTCGACGGAGCGGTAGATGGCGACCTCGCGCATGTCGACGGGCACCCACTGTGGTCGCGTATTAGTGTCTTCGTACCAATTATTCGCCTGCATCTTACCGTAGCCGACCAGCACGTACTCGGTGCCGCGCTCCTTGTGGCGATGGGTGGGGATCGGCGTCGTCGTTCCTGCATCCTCGCGGGTAGCGGCCCCCGACCTCGGCGGATCGGACGGAACGGTGGACGACGACGTCGTCTCGTCCAGCGCCGCGTCGCGTATTGCGGTGGACGGGTAAGGCAGGGCGACGCAACGATTCCAAGCGGTGGTCGCTTGTTCCTCTGTCGGATACGCATTGGTAAAGCAGTGGCAGTTCTTCCCCTCACACACGACCCTGAACCACTTCTCCCCGTAATATGGAGGACACGAGCGGCCATTCTTGTCTCGGTTATAGAGCCTCTCGCCAAGTGGGCGGATCATCTTGCCTGACGATCCGCAGAAGGGGCACGGCAGCAGCGCCGCTTCCGGCATGGTATCTATACTTGGCACGACGATTCTCCTCGGTCTAGGTTGCTGACACTGTACCTTACGCCCGACGCGCGAGGCGCGCAACTACTTGCGCTGTACTTGCGCCGTACTTGCGGGGCGCCACTGGAGGATCGGGTTGCGGCACGTCGTCGACCAGTCGAGCGCGCTCGGGTCGGCGTCGAACTCGTCGGTCCGGGTCCGAACCCGGACGAGCGGGAGGTCCGGGGGCTGGCCGTCGCTGTCGCGCCACGCGGAGTCGCTGGCGGTGGGGTCGTCCGCCGGCGCGGGTTCGGTCAGTGGCACGATCTCGACGACTCGGGCGAGCCGGACGAGGAATTCGCCGGTGGTCTCGTCCAGCTTCTCGACGGAGAGCTGCGGCCCGTCGGCGTTGGAGAGACCACTCCAGAGATAGACGAAGGTTCCGGCAGGAGTGACGACGACTCGCTGAACGTCCTCGGCGCGAACGATCGTCGTTCCGAGGGTCGTGCGGATCGGCACCATCGGGCCGGTGCTGAGCGGACGATGTGGTTCGGTCATCTGGAGATCCTCACGAAGGGGAGCGGGGTCGGGCCAACTAGATTACTCCGAGAATACGAAGAAGAAGCACGACGCCCTCCAGGGCGAGCCAGACCCCGATCCAGCCGAGAGCGGCCAGCGCGAAGATCAGCGCGGGACGCACGAGGCCAGCACCCGGAGCAGCGGATCGACGAGGGAGAGGCGGTCGGCGACGAGGTACAGCAGGTCGCCGAGTGCGAGGCCGGCCAGAAGCCAGAGGAGATCGTCGGCGCGTCTCATCGGGAAGGCCTCGTAGGTTTAGATCTGTTTTGGAGAAACGCATTACGGATCATCCGTCCCTCTTCGGTGCGGACGGGGATGTTCTGCAGGTTGGGTTCGTTCGAGGAAAGCCGGCCTGTGGGGGACTTTCTCATCACTTCGGCTCCTCCACGGTCACGAATCCGTGGGCCAGGTCCCACGCGACATCGCCGGGAGTCAGGCCGGCCGCGAGGGCATCGGCGACGGTGATTCCGGGACGCCAGTTCTCGAAGCGCATCGCGCTTGCGGAGCCGGGGCGCTTGGGGTTGGGGACGACGGTGAGCACGACGGCGGTCGGGGGGCACGGCAGCTTCGAGGAGTGCGACGAGCGCTGGCGAGGAGCGTTCCTCGCACCACGCGGCGAGCCCGACGAGTCGGGCGAAGCACCGGGGGGAGTCGCGGAGCGGCGCTGGATGGGCTTGCCGATCAGGGTCTCGATGGCGCGGACGCCCGTCACGGTGGCGTCGTCGCGCAGCGACAGGACGACGGAGGCGTGGTCCAGCTCGGCCGCGTCGCACATCTCGTACAGGTCGCGACCCGTGAGCGGAGGCAGGGCGTCGGGGTCGTCGAACTCGGGCAAGTGGAGGGCGGCGGCGATTCGCTGCGCCTGGTCGCTGCTGAGATCGTCGAAGCGGAGGGCGTAGTCGCGAAGGTAGGTCATGGTAGAGACTCCGGATTAGCGTTGCTGACGAGGGTAGAATAGCTCCGTTTTGGAGGCGACGCAAGCCGAAAAATGCTCGCGGCGGGCAAAAACCGGCCTTTAACGCACGCGCGCGCAGGGGGTCCCTTGCGGCAAGCATTTGCGACGGTATAAACGCATAAACGCATAATACCGTGGATACGGGGTTGTTTTTGCTGGAGTTTCACCTATGCCTTTGACCTATGTCCTGATATGTATTTTGCGGGGCGCGCGCAGGCAAACCGAATTGTGCATATTACTACGGGCGCGCGTGCGAAGACTGGGCGAGAGTCTGAGAGGCGGTTACGGCGGCGGAGGGTATAAACACATAGGCGCACATACGCAAACGCATAGGCGGGTGCGGCGATCGCCGCGCGGTCGGGTGCGGGTCGCGTCCGTGCGCTGCGCGCTCTCGCGCGTATGCGTGCGTCGTGGGCACTCGGGCCGGGCGGGATCGGGCACCCCGGACGAGCGCCGGATCGGCGCGGCGAGGATTTCGGGATTGGAGGATACATTCGGCGCAAAAAAGTGCTTGCAATCCCCGGCGGGGTGCGGTAGGTCTAGCGGCAGGTCGGCGGTGCGTCGGTCGTGCAGTCCGGTTGGGGATCTTCGAGATTGAGCAAGACTCGGGTTCAGGTGGCTGAGTGCAGATGGGGCGACGAGGTTCGCCTCTACGACGCTCTCGTTCCTCGGGGCTATCCGGTCTTTCCGCTCTCTCGCAAGGTCCAGTGCATCAACCATCGCACCAAGGCGTTCTATCAGCGGACTCAGCAGATCTTTCCGGGCTACGTGATCGTCGCAGGGAACCCCGATCTCAGGGTTCTCGCCCCTCGCATTCCGGCGAAGTGGATCGCCGACGCTGACGGCAATCCGGTGCGGATGGACGACGCGTCGGTGGAGCGGATTACGAAGCTCAGCGCCGAGTGCGTCGCCGGGATGCACGATCTCAAGCTGATGGGTCGGCGCAAGGTCGACCTCCCCCCGGCTGGGACTCGCGTCTTCGTCAAGCTTCTGGATCGCATGGGTCTCGTTCTTCGCCGCGTCGGTCACTATCTCGACGTGATGGTGGATGGTCTCTACGTGGCGGTCCGAGTGTCGTTCGACGGGTTCGAGCGAGTCGACGTGGAGACCGTCTGAGCGGGCTTTCTCTCGGAAGTTCCGACGGGTCTTGCAGGGAGAGGATGCTCTCTAGCAATCTCTTTTTGTCTCAAAATGCCACGTTAAGTGGCATGTCTATTCTTTAGAAGGTGAATCAGTTGCCTGGCAGGCTCGGTCGTCCACCAGGGCGCTTGTCCAAAGCGAAGCGAGAGATGGCAACGCTCGCGAGAGCGCACGCTCTTGACGCGTTTCGCGTTTTGCTCGAGATCGCGATGGACAAGAACGAGAATCCCAACGCCCGAGCCTCTGCCGCGAATTCGATCCTCGACCGCGCCTACGGCAAGCCGGTCCAGGGGATCGCGCTCGAGAGCCTGGACGACGAGCGTCAGAATCCGATCGAGACCTACGAGAAGATCGTCGACGCGGAGACCGGCGCGAAGGTCTACATGGCCCTGATGGACGAGAACTCGCCGATCTAGGCGAGTCCCTCGAAAGGCGACGACACGAGGGGAAGACCCTTGGCACGGCGCTGCTTGTTGCGGATGATGAGGTAGAGGTTCTCGCAGTGAGCGCAGCGCTGATCGGGAGCAACCTTGCGGAACTCCTTGGCCGACACGACCTGCCCCGGGAGGTGATCGTAACCCCGTGCATTCTCGGCGCAGGCCGGGACGTCCTCGTGACCCTGGTCGTTGAACCGGCGAACGTGAATTTTCATGACGGACTCCTGCGTTGCTGACAGTTATGATCATAGCACGAATCGCTGACGGGCGCAAGTGAAATCGTACGAATGCTCGTAGAAAACTTCGACTGGCGTAACCCCGACTACCTGTCCGTGTTCCGCAGGCGCGTGTCCAAGCTCAGCCTGATCCGCGAGGATCCGGACAGGATCGTTCCGCCACTGCTCGCGTACTATCGTGACAAGCCCTGGCAGATGATCACGGACTGGGGCTGCACCAGCGACCCTCGGAACGTCGAGGTCGGGCTCCCGGCCGTCGTGCCGTTCGTCCTGTTCCCGAAGCAGGTCGAGTGGTGCCAGTGGGCCTACGAGTCTTGGCGCAAGCGCCGACCCGGCGTGACGCCCAAGTCCCGCGAGTCCGGGCTCAGCTGGCTCACGGTCGCGTTCTCGGTCTGCATGTGCATTCTGTACGACGACCTGACCATCGGGTTCGGCAGTCGCTTGGCGCGCTACGTCGACGAGATCGGCGCGCCGAAGTCGCTGTTCTGGAAGGCGCGGGCCTTTCGCGAGCTGCTGCCGAGCGAGCTGAGCGGCGACTACGACCCGACGCGCGACGCCCCCTCCATGCGGATGCAGTTCCGCAAGACGGGCAGCGCGATGACGGGCGACGCGGGCGACCAGATCGGGCGCGGCGATCGCACGTCGATTTACTTCGTGGACGAGGCGGCGTTTCTCGAACATCCGGATTTGGCCGACGCGGCGCTCAGCCAGACGACCAACTGCCGCATCGACGTCAGCACGCCGAACGGTCTCGGTAACTCGTTCGCTCGCAAGGTCGCGGACTGGCCCGCCGAGCGCGTGTTCAGGTTCCACTGGCGGGACGACCCCCGGAAGGACGAGGCTTGGTACGAGAAGCAGAAGAGCGAGTTGGCTCCGATGATTCTCGCGCAGGAGGTGGATATCGACTTCGCGGCGTCGGTAGACGGCGTTGTGATCCCGAGCACGTGGATTCAGTCGGCGGTCGACGCGCACGTCAAGCTCGGCGTGCATCCAACCGGCGCGCGTCGCGCGTCGCTGGACGTGGCCGACGAGGGGACGGACTCCTGCGCGATCGTCGGCGGCTACGGATTCCTGATCGACAGTCTCGCCGAGTGGTCGGGTCGCGGCGACGATCTGTTTGGTACGACGACGCGGGCGTTCGACTTCTGCGACGCGAACTCGTGCGACGAGCTCAGGTTCGACGGCGACGGTCTCGGGGCCGGCGTGCGCGGCGACGCTCGCGTGCTGAACGATCAGCGGCGCGCTCGCGGTCAGTCGCAGATCCGCGTTACTCAGTATCGCGGCTCGGCCGCCGTCGCCGACCCGACGCGAAGCGACGTGACGGGACGGAAGAACGAGGACTACTTCGCCAACGCCAAGGCTCAGGCGTGGTGGAACCTGCGCCGTCTGTTCGAGAACACGCACGAGGCCGTGACGCGCGGCGCGAAGTTCGACGCGGACGAGATCATCAGTCTGTCGAGTCGGCTTCCGCAGCTCGCGAAGCTGCAGATGGAACTGAGCCAGGCGACCTACGGAATGACGACGACGGGAAAGATGCTGATCAACAAGAAGCCCGACGGCGCGCGGTCCCCGAATTTGGCCGACGCCGTCGTGATTCAGCGAGCGCGGATGAAGGACCCGATCCGTATCAGCGACGCGGCGCTGCGCCTGGCGGCGCGCGGTTGATGTGGCCTTTCGGACGCGCAAAGGCACCGCCAGCGGCGGGGGAGCTGCCCAGCGTGCAGGTACCGCCTGCCCGCCCTAAACGCCCGCTGGTGAGCTCCGACGCCTCGCTGGCGGCCTCGCGCCGCGTAGGCCCGGCCGCGCCCGTGTTCGGCGCGCCGAGTTTTCCCCCCGGAGTTGGGCCGAACGCGACCCGGACCACGGGCGCGAAGATGGCGCTCGACGAGAACGTCGGGGCCTACAACGTCTGGGCCAACGCGGCGCTGTCCGGATTCTGGACCGAGGGCGTAACCTTTTTGGGTTACCCATATCTCAGTGAATTGGCTCAGCGGCCCGAGTACCGGGTAATCTGCGAGACGCTGGCGGACGAGATGATCCGCAAGTGGATCAAGTTCGTCTCCAAGGACGACGACGAGGACAAGTCCGACCGGATCAAGGAGCTGCAGGAGGAGTTCGAGCGGCTCAACGTGCGCGAACTGTTCGGTCGCCTCGCGCAGCAGGACGCCTACTTCGGTCGCGCGCATCTCTACGTCGACACGGGCGACACCGACGATCCGCAGGAGATGGTCAAGTCGATCGGCTCCGGCTGGGACGACGTCAGTCGCGCCAAGATGAAGGGCAAGAAGATCGTCGCGCTGCGCACGGTCGAGGCGGTCTGGTGCTACCCGACCGACTACAACTCGAACAATCCGTTGAAGGCGAACTGGTATCAGCCGAACGTCTGGTACGCTCAGGCGACGCAGGTCCACCGGACGCGGCTGCTGACCTTCGTCGGTCGCGAGGTGCCTGATCTCCTGAAGCCGACCTACAGCTTCGGCGGTCTGTCGCTGTCGCAGATGGCCAAGCCCTACGTCGACAACTGGCTCGCGACGCGGCAGTCGGTCAACGACGCGATCTCGGCCTATAGCGTGATGGTTCTGATGACCAATCTCGCCGAGTCGATGCAGGACGACGGTCAGCAGCTCTTTCAGCGCGCCGACTTCTTCAACAAGGTCCGCGACAATCGCGGCCTGATGATCGTCGACAAGGACACCGAGGACCTGAAGAACGTCGCCGTGCCGCTGGGCAGTCTGGACCTGCTCCAGGCGCAGGCGCAGGAGCACATGGCGGCGGTGAGTCACATCCCGACTGTCAAGCTGCTCGGCATCCAGCCGGCCGGGCTGAACGCCGACTCCGAGGGCGTGATCCGCGCCTTCTACGACTACGTCCATTCGTATCAGGAGCACTTCTTCCGAGGCCGGCTGCACGAGCTCATGGGTCTGATCATGATCAGTCTGTGGGGCGACGTGGACGAGAGCATCGACTTCGAGTTCGAGCCGCTGTGGGCCATGGACGAGGAGCAGATCGCGACTCTGGAGAAGAGCCGGGCCGACATGGACGTGGCCTACGTCGATCGGGGCGTGCTCTCGCCCGAGGAGGCGCGTCAGCGCCTGGCGAACGACGAGTATTCCGGATACGGGTTCATCGACGTGGACGACGTGCCCGATCTCGAGGCGGAGGAGCTCGGGGGTCTCGAGCCGCAGAGCGGTCGCCCGAATCCCGCCGCCGTCGAGAGCGAGGAGACCGAGGAAGATCTACCCGTGGAGAAGGAGAAGGCGGCGTGACCGCCCACGCCCGCGTCGCCGAGAAGACGCTCCGCCCCGTGGTGCCGAGCTACCCGATCGAGCAGCGCTATCGTCGCAGGCTCCGCGCCCTGATCGACGAGATGGCGAAGTCGGTCCTCTACTGGACTCGTGCCGCGTGGCGCTCCAGCCCCCCGGTCCTGGCACAGGACGAGACTCCGGCGCAGACGATTCAGCGCGCCATTCGGCGCTTCTCCAGGCGCTGGATCAGGCGCTTCGACGACATGGCGCAGCGGATCGCCGACGCGTTCGAGCGCGAGACGCGTCAGCACGCGACGCGGACGATGCAGTCGATCATGCGGGAGGCGGGGTTCACTGTCAAGTTCGTCATGACTCCGGCCATGCGCGACGTCGCGGAGGCCACGATTCAGGCCAACGTGGCGCTCATCAGGTCGATCCCGCAGAAGTACCTGACCGAGGTCGAGGGGATCGTGATGCGCGGCGTGCAGCGCGGCGGGGATCTCGAGCAGATATCCAAGGATCTGCAGAAGCAGTACGGCGTGACGCGTCGGCGCGCGGACCTCATCGCGCGGGACCAGAATCGCAAGGCCACGGCGGCGTTCGCTCAGGCGCGGCAGCTAGAATGTGGGCTGACTGAAGCTGTGTGGGTTCATTCGCACGCCGGCAAGACGCCGCGTCCGACGCACGTGAAGGCGGGACGCGAGAAGGTGAGATTCAAGATTGCCGAGGGCTGGTACGACCCCGATCCGCGCGTTCGCAAGCGTATTCTGCCTGGAGAGCTCATCTCGTGCCGGTGTCTCGCCAAGCCAATCGTGAAGGGATTCTCGTGATGTCTCACATGCAGGACTACGCGCACCATGTCGTGTCGAGACACGGACCGCTGCACGTTGGCGAGATCTACGGATCGTACGTCGGAGCCGAGTGGCAGGTGCCAGGCGCGACGATCGAGGACCAGCGTGACAAGTTCCGCGCCGAGGTCGCCGCCGACGAGCGCTTGAGCGTCGACGACGAGACGGGGATGGTCGCACTGACTCCGAGGAAGGATCGCGAGTGACCTTCTCGATCACGAATCTCAAGCGCGATCTGGCCGTGGACGAGGGGTCGCGGGCCACGCGCTATCGCGACTCGGCCGGACACTGGACGATCGGGGTCGGTCACAATCTCGACGCAAGTCCGCTGCCGAGCGGCTGGCGCGAACCGCTGACTCAGACGCAGATCGACGAGCTGTTCTCGCGCGACGTGTCCCGGACGCTTGCCGGACTGGATCAGCATCTCCCCGGCTGGCGCTCGCGCCCGGAGCCCGTGGCTCGGTCGCTGGCGAACATGGCCTACAATCTTGGAGTCGCCGGTCTGCTCGGGTTCACGACGTTTCTTCGGCTGATCTCCGAGGGGCGCTACGCCGACGCGGCCAGCGACCTGAACGGAACGCTGTGGGCGCGGCAGGTCGGTGCTCGCGCGACCCGCATCGAGGCGCTTCTGAGGAGCGCGAGATGATGCTGACCGCGTGCGTGATTCTGCTGGCCGCTGTCGTGTTCTTCGCCGTGGCCGGCTACGTCTGTCAGAGGATCGCGCGCTACTTCGGGACGATCGACTGATGCCTAGCGTTTCAGCTCGCCAGCACCGCGCCATGGAGGCGGCGGCGCACGGTCACTCGAACATAGGAATTCCGCGCGGCGTCGGGGAGGAGTTCTCCGAGGCCGATCGCGGCAAGCACTTCGGTCGCGACGCCGACGATCCCGAGACGCCCTCCTCTGCCCAAGGCGTCGCGGCCGGAGTCCTGTTCTGCGCCCCGGACGGCGCGGTTCTTCTGCTGCTGCGCAGCGACGCGGAGCCCAACTACGGTGGGTACTGGGCGCTGCCGGGCGGGAAGGGCGACGAAGACGAGACGCCGCTGGAGTGCGCGCTGCGCGAGGCGAGCGAGGAGATCGGAGACGCCAGCCGGCACGCCTGGGTCGGCGAGCCGACGGTGCTGAGTGAGGTGGACACGCCGAACGGCTTCGTCTACACGACGTTCGCCCAGCCGACGCGCTATCGCTTCGAGCCGGAGCTGAACGCCGAGCACTCGGGCTTCGGGTGGTTCGACCCGTCCAGGCCTCCGACGCCGCTGCATCCCGCCGTGGAGAAGTTGCTGAAGAGCATGACCGACGTAAAGAAGCCGACTGCCACCGACAGCTACGCTCTCGACCGCGCCAGCGTGCGCCGTGAGGACGACGACGGGCACCTGCATGTCGAGCGCACGCCCATCAGCAAGGCCAACGTCTGCGAGTACTACGGTCGCGAGATTCCCGACGGCGTCGAGAAGCTGAGGCTGGAGCCCGATCGACTCTACAAGTTGTGGCGTCATCCGGAAGAGCTCGAGAAGGCCGCTAGCTCCTTCGCCGGCAAGCCGCTGCTCCACGTTCACACGCCGGTCAGCGCGGACGAGCACCCGAGGGAGAAGGTCGTCGGAACCATCGGCGACGAGGTCAAGTTCGACGCTCCGTATCTCACCGCGCCGCTGCACGTGTGGGACGGCGACGCGATCGACCGGATCAAGAGTGATCAGCAGCGCGAGATCTCGTGCGGGTATCGGTATCGCGCCTACATGACCCCCGGTCGCACGCCCGAGGGCGAGGCCTACGACGGTGTGATGCGCGACATCGCGGGGAACCACGTCGCTTTGGTCGAGGAGGGCCGCGCCGGTCCCGACGTGGTGGTCGGCGACTCCGCATCAAAGAAGACGAGGTATGATGTGACGAAAATTGCGAGAGATGCCGCGAGTGGCAAGCTCGACGAAAAGGAGCAGTCCGTCGCGAATCGCACTCCGAAGGAGCGCGAGGAGACGCCAGCGAGCGTATTTCTCGAGCCGGGGTCGCGGAAGTACCCAGTCAAGACGAAGCAGAGTGGCGAGTGGAAGTACGACCGTGATCTACTGCTCGCCGCCGCGCGCCGCGCACGCATGAACGATAACGAGTCGCTGGCGGCCCGCGCCGACGCGATTCGCAAACGGGAGTTCAGTGGAGCACAAGACTCCAAGTTCGAGGAGTCAAAACATCCGCGTGCCGAGAATGGCCAGTTTGGAACCAATTCAACACATTCATCTGGACCGCTGAAACTGGACTTGCACAAGCCATTTGGCCCGCAGTTTGTTTCTAAAGGAATGTCTAAAGAGGATGTTGAATCTTTTCTAAAGAACTCTAAATACAATGATGCACAAAAAATACGAATTCGTTCATCTTATGAACGAGCATTAAAGAAATTCGGTACCAAGAAGGGTGCCGAAGACAGCCGAAGCAAGGAGCTTTCCATGGCTATGAAGAAGGGACAGTCCCGGAAGGCCGCTGCGGCCGAGGGTGCTCTCGTGGCGTATCTGCTGCCCAAGCTGGGGCAGGACGCGAAGATCGACTTCCGCGCGCTGACGCGCGGAGTCACCGACGACAACTTCTCCGCGAAGAAGGGGCTGATCGCCTCGCGCGTTCGGTCCGCGACGAAGGGCCAGCTGGCGCAGGACGCCAGCGTCGGCGACCTCGCCGAGCTGCTCGACGCTCTCGAGGCGCACGAGGACCTGGTGGAGGACGCCGAGACGACCGAGCCCAGCGCTGGTCCGCCGAACGGAGCCGAGGAGTCCTCCAAGGAGCGACTGCGGAAACTCATCGGCGACAAGCTCTCGCCCGAGGACATGGAGGCCTGCGACGCGATGCTCGCCGACTGGAAGGACGAGGATCAGTCCGCCATGGACGAGGAGGACGAGGAGGCCGAGGACGAGGAGAAGGACGAGGCCATGGACGAGGACGAGGAGAAGGACGAGAAGGTGGACAAGAAGGCCATGGACGCCGCGATCAGGGCGTCGAACGACGCTCTGCGCGAGCAGCTTCGTCGCGAGCAGCGCGACACTCTCGAGGCGCTCCGGGTCGTGCGTCCGCACGTCGGCGACCTCTCGAATCTGGCTCTCGACTCGGCCGAGGCGGTCTATCGCACCACGCTCAAGATGCGCGGCGTGAAGGATCACGACAAGCTCCCGGTCGCCGCGCTGCGCCCCATCGTCGACAATCTTCAGACCCCCGGCGCTGCACCGTCGCAGACTCCGACCATGGCGGCTGACTCCGCCAAGGCCGCCGAGGGGTTCCTCTCCCGCTTCCCGCAGGCCGCCGATCGGGCGGTCGCGTAACACTCTCCCTCACGAAGGAAGACCAAGATGGCCAATGGCTTTCAGACTCAAGTCGGCGTCCAGCCGGCTCCCGCCGTCGAGGGGGACTTCGCCTCGACCAATCCGCGCGCGACCGTGCTCGCGGGACCCGGCGCTCTCGTCTGCGGTCTGCAGGGGGTGACCGTCGGTCGCTTCGCCTGGACCGACTACGAGAACGTCGACGCTGACGGCGCTCCGGGCGTCGCCAACAACTTCGGTGTCGGCGCTCCTGCCGGCTTCGTGCATCGCGAACAGCAGGCTCTCATCCCGAACTATCTGGGATACTACAGCATGCTGGTTCCGGCCGGGTTCCCGATCACCCTGTTCGACTGGGGCGACTTCTGGGTACGCAATGCTGGTTCCGGTCAGGCTTTGCCGGGCCAGAAAGCGTTCGCCAACTACGCGGATGGCACGATCTACTTCGCGGCGGCTGGCGCGACTCCTGGGGGCGGCTCCGGCTCCGCGTCCACCATCGCGGCCGAGACGAGCTCGGTCACCGGGTCCATCGCTGGCAACGTGCTCACGGTCACCGCCGTCGGTTCCGGCACCGTGTATCCGGGCACCACGATCTCGGGCACTGGCGTTGCTACCGGCACGCAGATCGTGTCTCAGCTCAGCGGCACCACGGGCGGGGTCGGAACCTACGCCGTCAGCATTCCCGAGCAGACGGTCGCGTCGACCACGATCTCGGGCACCTATGGCCTGCTGACTGTGGGTGGCACGGTCACCGGCGCGTTCGGCGTCGGCGACGTGATCACTGGCACGGACGTCGTCGCCGGAACGCAGATCACCGCGCTCGGCACGGGCACGGGCGGCGCGGGCACCTACGTGGTCAACAACAACACCGCGGTCAGCTCCACGGCCATCTCGTCGCAGACTGCGATCGAGACCAAGTGGTACTGCCGCTCCTCGGGTCTGTCGGGCGAGCTCGTGAAGATGAGCGCGTGGCCGCAGGGCTGAATGGTCTGAGCAAGGAGCAGAACAGACATGGTTAAGTTCAATACTCACGCTCAGGCGATGGAAGCCTGGGCTCAGGACCGCCCCTACTTCGAGGCGCGCGGCGTGATTCTTCCCGGCGTGATGGGATACGTTTGGGAGGAGGCGAAGCGCAACGTGCTCGCTCTCGACGCGGTGCCCACTCTTCAGGCGACCGCGCCGAACTCGGGCATTCCGTCGTGGCTCACGACGTTCATCGACCCGGACATCTACCAGGCCGTGTTCGCGCCGCTGCGCGCGGCGGAGATCTTCGGCGAGAAGCGCGAGGGCACGTGGGTCACGCAGACCGCGATGTTCCCCATCGTCGAGCAGACCGGCGAGGTCTCGTCGTACGGCGACTACAACAACAACGGACGCGCCGGGGCGAACATCAACTGGCCACAGCGCCAGTCGTATCTGTTCCAGATCTTCTGCGAGTACGGCGAGCTGGAAGTCGAGCGCGCCGGGCTCGGGAAGATCAACTGGGTCGGCGAGATCGACAACTCGGCGATCGGCATCCTCAACCGCTACATGAACCTGAGCTACTTCAAGGGCGTGTACGGTCTGCAGAACTTCGGTCTGCAGTCGGATCCGAACCTCTCGGCCGCTCTCACCCCGGCTCCCAAGACGTACGGGGGCAACAAGTGGACCAACAACGGGGTCATCGTCGCGTCGGCGAACGAGATCTTCCTCGACATTCAGTCGCTGTGGATCCAGCTCGTCAGCCAGACTCTCGGCGTGACGCAGACCCCGGACCAGATCGACGCCGACGCCAAGATGACTCTGGCGCTCGACCCGGTCAGCATGACTGCGCTCACCGCGACCAACTCCTTCGGCGTCAATGTCAAGGCGCTGCTGAAGGAGAACTTCCCGAACCTGAAGGTCATCTCGGCCTCGCAGTATCAGGCGCTCAGCGCTCTCAATCCGCAGGGCAATCCGGCCGGCAATCAGGTCCAACTCATTCTGGACTCGGTCGCCGGACAGGACGTCGGGTTCTGCGCGTTCAACGAGCGTCTCCGCGCTCATCCGATCGTGCGCGAGCCGTCGGCCTGGAAGAAGAAGATGACGTCGGGCACCTGGGGTGCGGTGATCCGCTTCCCGGCCGGCATCTCGCAGATGGTGGGGATCTGATGATGGCCGAGAAGACTGGAGAGACCGTAACCGTCGCCTGCAAGCTGCCGCACGGACTCGTTCTGCGCATTTTCGAGAAGCGGAACGTGCCGGTGCAGGGACCGAATGGGGAGGTGCGAGTCGAGCCCATGAGTCGACCGATCCAGGGCAAGTCGCATCAGATCCGCGGCTACGCCGAGAAGTACGATCCGGCGTTTCCTCCGCCGATGAAGACGAGCTCGTTCGCCTTCACCGACGGCGTGCCGAAGGACTTCTGGGACGCGTGGCTGAAGCAGAACACGGATCTCGACATGATCGAGAACAATCTGCTCTTCGCCATGCCGACGCCCGAGGCCGCGCGGCGTCGCGCCGCCGAGCTGGAGGGCGAGACTCGGTCCGGCTTCGAGCCGATCGTGCCGTCCAAGGACCTCCCGAAGGCGATGCAGGCGGCCTGACCCGATGGGCGTCGTCGTTCAGTTCGATCTGGCCGCGTGGCGCGCGCTGTATCCTCAATTCAGCGCCGTCACCGACGATCAGATCGAAGATCTGTGCCTTCCGATCGCCGAGGTCGCCTGTCGCAACGACGGTGGCGGCCCGGTGACGAAGGCGTCGATTCAGACGACGCTCCTCAACCTCATGGTCGCGCACGTCGCTCAGCTCAACTTCGCGCCGACCGCCGCCGGGATCACCCCCGGCGGGAGCGGCGTGGTCGGGCGGGTGAACAGCGCGACCGAGGGCAGCGTGAGCGTTCAGGCGGAGATGGCCGCGACGCAGAACTCGCAGTGGTATCTCCAGACGCAGTACGGCGCGACTTACTGGCAGCTGACGGCGCCTTACAGGACGATGCGCTACGTTCCCGGATACCCGCGCGTCATGAATCCGTGGAACATGACCGGA
>Ga0164242_10003861_pt1 | contig 16952 bp, 21 predicted proteins | sample OricomgcompostMG_FD_108783 | JGI IMG/M metagenome (GOLD analysis project Ga0164242, IMG submission 108783) | Miracle-Growth compost microbial communities from Emeryville, California, USA - Original compost - Miracle growth compost (MG) ...
ACGCGCTGGGAAGTGCTGGGGGAGAGCGCGACCCACTCGCTGCTGAAGGTCGAACCGCAGACCGGCCGTACGCACCAGATCCGCGTGCACCTGAAGGCCATACACCATCCCGTCGTGTGCGACCCGCTCTATGCGCCGAACCATCCTTGCGACCTCGGCTTCAACCGGCTCGGCCTCCACGCCTACCAGCTCGACGTGCCACGGCCCGATGGCGAGCGCCTCATCCTCACCGCTCCGCTCCCGCCCGACCTCGAACACGCCGCGCAGGCGTTCGGTTGGCGGAATGAGCCGCCGAGAGCATTCGGTACTTAGACGGAGAAAAGGCCCCTGAAGACGCACGGAGCGTGCAGGCCTCGAGCGAGTACGTCTTCAGGGGCCTTTTCGCAGTCTTTGCGTACCAGAATGTCCTATGGTACATTTCGACAATCATGAACGCAGTCATTACTCCGGTTAGCACCCAGGAGCGCGCGAAGCTTGGCATAAAGCCGGGCGATACCGTGCGCGTCCATCAGAAGATCGTCGAGCGCGGGAAATCGCGCACGCAGACCTTCGAAGGCCTCGTCATTGCTGTGAAGCACGGCACCGAGGCAGGCGCGACGTTCACCGTCCGCGCGACCATGTCCGGCATCGGTGTCGAGCGCATTTTCCCGCTCTACGCGCCGTTCATCGAGAAGATCGAGATCACGCGCCGCTCGAAGGTCCGTCGCGCGAAGCTCTACTTCATCCGCGAGAAGGTCGCCCGCCAGGTCCGCCGCCAGCTCCGCAACATGCGCATGGTGAAGATGTCGACCGACGACTTCAAGGAAGAGGAAGCTCCGATGGAAGAAGCGCCGGCAGAGGCGGTCGAGGAAGTGCGCGAGCAGGACCCGACGCAGACCCCTGAAGGCGGCGACATGACGCCGGCCGAAGAGGAGGCGGGCGCGCCCGAGACTCCTGAAGTGCAGGAAGTAGAGCCGGAGGCTCCCGCCGAAGCCGCTCTCGCTGAAGAAAAGCAGGACTAAATATAAAATCTTTATAAAGCAAAAGGCCGGTTATAACCGGCCTTTTGCTTTATTCAAGACATACCGGAAAGAGATAGTAAATATATGCCGGAAAGAGGCGTAAAACCGAAGAGAAAGGAGGTCTCATGGTCACCGAGGCTTGCGTATGCAGTAGGGCTTATGGCAACTGACGGATGTCTTTCAGTAGACGGTCGTCACATAGACCTCACTTCCAAGGACAAAGAGCAGTTGGAGAATTTCATGCGCTGCATCGACAAAGAAATACCCATAACGCATAAAATCTCCGGATATACGAAGAAGCCTGTCACACGAATCCAATTCAGCGATGTGGGACTTTACAATTTTTTCGTCTCGATTGGTCTGACTTCCCGCAAGACAAAGACTATTGGCGAATTAATTATTCCTGACGACGTATTCTTTGACTTCCTCCGAGGGCACCTAGACGGTGATGGCTGTTTTTATAGTTATTACGATACTCGGTGGAAGAATAGTTTTATGTTCTACCTACTGTTCATGTCAGCAAGCAAGAGTCATGTTGTTTGGATACGCGCCACGATCCAGCGACTCTCCGGCGCTCGTGGCCACATAACGCATGCCGGCAAAAAAGGTCGGGAAATCTACACCGTCAGATACGGGAAAGCTGCCAGCCTTGCCATATGCGAACGCCTGTACGCAAACCCAACAAGTATCTGCCTCACGAGAAAGCGATTGAAAATAGTCAGGGCATTAGGTATAGTTGGTCTGACCCTGCCCAAGGGCAGGGGCGAATGAGGCCCAGGTGATGAAATTGGTATACATGCATCCTTGAGGTGGATGTGCCGCAAGGCGTGGAGGTTCAAGTCCTCTCCTGGGCACCGATTTCAAACGATAGAGCTGAAAGAAAAGAGGCCGGATTCCCTTGGGAATCCGGCCTCTGCCGTTGGGTGCATCGCGATGCATCGACTCGGCGCATCAGTGATGATGTCCGCACGACGCGTCGTGCGCCTCTCCCGACCAGAGCATCCTCACCGTGAACCAGCCGACGATGGCGACGACGCACAGCGAGGAAAGCGGGTCGAGCCAACTCTCTCCGGTCACCCAGACCAGGCCGCCAGAAACAACGACGATCGCGCTCGTGAACAGGTCGCCGAGCACATGCAGCCGCTGGGCTCGCGCCGTCACCGTATGGTCGTGCGGCACGAGCTCGTGCTGGCCGGCGTTGAGCAGCATGCCCACACCGGCGGCGAGCATCGCCACCCAACCGACGACCGGCTGCGGATGCGCGAAGCGGCCGACGGCCTCTATCGTGATCCAAGCGAGCGCGAGGAGCAGGATGCTTCCGCTTACCCGCATCCAGCGCGTCCGGAAGCGGGCCGGCTCGGCATGCGTGCGAACGCGGTACGCGACGAACATCGAGATGAGCGCCGCCGCGCTGTCGAGCAGTACGTGCGTCATGTCCGCGAGGAGCGCGAGGCTCCCCGAGAGCGCATTGCCGACGAATTCGACGGCGGCGATGAGGAGCGTGAGGAGGAAGATATACCCATATCTCCGCACCTCGCAGTAGCAGGAATCGGTGGATGCGGCGCGGCATCCGGCGAAGTGGACGGAATGCGGCATTGCTGCCTCCTTTCAATCGTTCTATCCGCGTACATATGACCACAGATGCCGGCCTGAAACAAGCCTGGCGCGGATTGGTATACTTCTCGCAATGCTCTACACCGGAAAAGGCGACGGCGGCACGACGAAGGCCTTCGACACGGCCTCGGGCGTGCGCATCTCCAAGGCGTCCGAGCTGCCGGAAGCGCTCGGTACGCTCGACGAGCTGAATTCGTTCGTCGGCCTCGCGAAAGTGCGCGCGCTGAACGGTACTGACCCGAAGGTGCCGCTTGGCAGGGCGGCGAAGCGCTCGCGCCCCGTCTCGGCCATTCTCGCCGATGTCCAGGAAACGCTGTTCATCGTGCAGGCCGAAGTCGCCGGCTCCGCCAAGAGGGTAGGGAAGGCGAAGGTGACGCAGGCCGAGCTCATCATCAATACGCTCGAGCAGCTCATGCCGCCCATCACGACCTTCACCGTCGCCGGCGGCACGGAACTCTCCGCGACGCTCGACGTGGCGCGCACGCTCGCCCGCCGGGCCGAACGCCGCATCGTCGGCATAACGGAACTCGGCCTGCGGAAGGTGTCGCCGAACACGAAAGCCTACCTGAATCGTCTCTCCTCGCTCCTCTTCGCCCTGGCGCGCTACGCGAACGAGTCCGCCGGCATCGCCCGCCAGTCGCCGAAGTATAAATAAGGCGCGTTCTGTGGTATAACGCGTGGTATCTGCGATGCAGATGCGTGGCGGCCTTAGCTCAGTTGGTAGAGCATCGGTTTGTGGTACCGACGGTCGTGGGTTCGAGCCCCACAGGTCGCCCTAAGGTAAAATAACGATATGAGAACCTTCTTGCAGGAATTCCGGAAATTCATCATGCGCGGCAACGTGCTCGACCTCGCGATCGGCGTCGTCATCGGTACGGCCTTCAACAACATCACGAATTCGCTCGTGAACAACATCATCACGCCGCCGCTCGGCCTCTTGCTGAACGGCATCGATTTCAAGAGCTGGGCGCTCAACCTGGGCGGAGACGTGAACATCCAGTACGGGCTCTTCATCCAGGCCATCATCAGCTTCCTCATCACGGCGTTCGTGCTCTTCCTCATCGTGCGCTTCGCCAACCGCATCGAGAAGCTCGCCAAGAACGACCCGCCGGCCGAGCCTCCGCCGCCTGCCGCCAAGAGCCCGGAGCTCGTCGTGCTGGAGGAGATACTCAGCACGCTCAAGGACGGCGCAAAGACCTAACGCATACTGGCATGAAACAGCTTTTCTTCTTCGTCGTACTGCTCGTCATCCTGGGAATCGCGGGCTTCCTGTACCGCGCGACGATGGAAGCGCCGCTCCACGATACGAACTCGAGCGGGAATACGGCCGCAGCGTGCCCCGCTGATGCGAAGGTATGCCCGGACGGCTCGTCCGTAGGACGGAGCGGTCCGTCATGCGCCTTCGCCGCCTGCCCGCTCCCGAACGTCGAGTTGCCGCAGTTGGGCATCGGCTTCGTGCTTCCGGCGACGTTCACCGCGAACCTGGATGCCGTCGCGAGCGCCGGCGCCGACGACTCGCTCATCGCTGCGTACGAGAAGAGCGCCATCGCGAACGCGACCAGCACGCAGCCCGACAGCATCGTCGTGCGCCGCTACGCGATACCGGCAGGGAAGGACGCGAATGCGGTGATGCTCGCGCACACCATGTACGAATCGTCCGGCATGCAGCCCGGCTCCATGGAGGCGTTCACGCCCGTCATTATCAACGGCAAGACCTACCAGATGATCACCGTCGAACGGTTCGAAGCGCAGGTGCACGTGCTGTACTATCTCCCGCGCGACACGGATGTCCTCCGCTTCGAGGCCACGGAGCATAACGTGAACGATTGGACGGACGCGAACCTCGACGTGCGCGCGCTGCCGACGGTCGCCGCGCTCGAGAAGATGCTCAGTACGCTTACGGATACGTCAGGAGCGCAGTAGCGCAAGAAAAAGGAGCTAACCGGCGATGTGGATCGCTGTGTAGAGCACCAGCGCGCCCGCGAGGGTAAGTACCGTCGTGAAGGCCTTCGGATGCGAGTGATGGCTTTCAGGAAGAAGGTCCGAGGCACCGATGTACAGGAAGAAACCGGCAAAGACGGCCAGGATGAGGGAGAGCACTCCCTCGGATACGGAAAAGAAGAGCGTAGCGGCGGCGCCCAGGATGGGCGCCGCCGCGTCCACGAGGAGCCAGCGGAAGGCGAGCACGCGCGTCCCGTTGTTCTTGAGCACGAGGTTCACCGTATTGATGCCGTCCGAGAAATCATGCGTCAGCACGGCCGCGGCGACGATGGCGCCGACGGCCGGCGATGCCTGGAAGGCGAGCCCGATAGCCAGGCCGTCCAGGAAGCTGTGCGTCGAGAGCGAACCGGCGCCCATCGTCGCGCGTCCGGTCGCTCCCTGCGCCATCTCCCCGGCCTCGTCCGAATGCGTATGGAGCGACGTGAGGCGATCGAGGACGGTGTACGCGAAGAAGCCGAGCGCCGTGAACGTGAGCAGGGTAGGGATGGAGTGGTGGCTCGTGCCGAGCTCCAGCGATTCAGGAAGGAGGTCGAAGAAGGCGACGGCGATGATAGCGCCGGCCGAGAAGCCGAGCACCAAGTGCAGCTTATCGCGCAGGCGCAGGGCGAGCATGCCGCCGACCAGCGTGGCGCAGCCGGCGACGCACGTGATGAGGAGAATCGAGAGTGAGGACATAGAAAATGGTTAGGCGCACGACGTGCACCGGCCGTAGAAGGTCGTCGAGTGGCGTTCGAGGCTCTTGAAGCCGCGCGCGTCCTTGAGCGCGAGCCGCGTGAAATGCGGCGTATCATGGGCGGGAATATCCTCGATCTTCCCGCACGTCCCGCAGACGGCATGGTGATGGTGCGGCTTCTCGTGCGCGAGCTCGTAATGGGCGTGCCGATGCCCGAAATCGTACTCGATCACCATTCCTTCCTCGATGAAGGCCTCGAGCGCGCGGTAGAGCGTCCCGCGGTCCAGCTGCGCGCCGAGCTCGCGTTCGAGGTATTCCGCCGTCACCGGCGCCACCTGCAGGGCGAGCAGCTCATACAAGGCGACGCGCCCGGGCGTGCCGCGGAACCCGTACAACGCAAGCACTTCCTTCGTTACCGGTTCGCGTTTGTCCATATGTCCCATCATTTCATAAACGCGACTGAGTCGCAATAAGAACAAGTGGACAGAATACGGGGTAAGAAAGGTGCTACCATAGCGTCATAGTGGTCATAGCATTTCACTTTACTTTCACGATATGAATGACGAATCAATCCGCTCCTTTATGAAGGGCCGCCGGCCGGTAACGATCGCCGCAGCCGCTGCGCTCGGCATGCTCGCGCTCTTCCTGCTCGTGCAGACCGCCGACAGCATCGCGCGCTTCGGGCAGGGAAGCCAGCCGCAGGTCAATACCATCACCGTGACCGGCACGGGCACAAGCTCGGCGACGCCGGATATCGCGAAGATATCGTTCAGCGTCCAGGAGCAGGCTTCGACCGTCGCCGCCGCGCAGGACGCCGCGACGAAGAAGGCCAATGCCGCGCTCGCCGCGCTTAAGGATTTCTCGATCGCCGATACGGACGTGAAGACCGCCGGCTACTCCGTCTCGCCGCAGTACGCATCGGAGCAGACACCGTGCGCTCCCGGCATGTACTGCCCGACCGTCCGCACGACGAACACCATCACCGGCTACCAGGTCATGGAATCGATCGACGTGACCGTCCGCGACACCTCGAAGGCCGGCGACATCGTCACGAAGCTCGGCACGCTCGGCGTCCAGAACATCTCCGGCCCGAACTTCACCATCGACGACGATAACGGCGTGATGAACGACGCGCGCGCGATGGCCATCGAGAATGCGCATGACAAGGCGGTCGAGCTCACCAAGGAGCTCGGCGTCTCGCTCGGCGACGTCGTGAGCTATTCCGACCAGGGCGGCTACCCGGTACCGATGTACGACCGCGCCGCGGGCACGGCCATGAGCGCCGCATCGACGCCGAATCTCCCCGTCGGCACGGAAGACCGCACCGTGAACGTGCAGGTGACCTACCGCATCCGCTAATCCCGAACGCCCCCCGCACTGCCTATGAGCGTCCTCTCCCGGTTCCGCATCATCGCGATGAGCGAGAAGAAGGCGGCGACGCACGAGCTCATCGAGCGCGCGACGCCTGACTTCGACTTCTTCTTCATGGTCGCGCTCGCCGTCATCATGGCGTGCGTCGGCATGATGCAGGGGAGCGAGACGGTCGTCATCGGCAGCATGCTCATCGCGCCGATGCTCTATCCGGTGCTGAGCGTCTCCCTCGGGCTCGCGACCGGCGACCTGGGCATCCTGCGCCGCTCGCTCGCGACGCTCGGCAACGCGATGCTGCTTTCCATCGGCGTCGGGCTCGTGGCCGGGCTCTTCGGCGCCGCGCAGCCGGTCGCGCGCCTGCTCACGCCGGAGATCGTCTTCCGCACGGAACCGACGCTTTTCTCGCTCGCCGTCGCCGTCGTTTCGGGCCTCGCCGTCGCGTACGCGCTCATGCGCCCGCGCCTCTCCGAGACGCTCGCCGGCATCGCCATCTCCGTCTCGCTCATCCCGCCGCTCGCGGTGGTAGGGCTCGGGCTCGCCTGGTTCAACCTCCCGGTGGCCGTTGGCGCGCTCGCCGTCTTCCTCCTGAACATCGCCGGCATCATCGCCGCGGCGCTCATCGTCTTCGCCCTCACCGACCTTACGGGTATGGATAGGGAGGCCCACGAGGCTGTGAAGGAAGAGGAGGAGCGTATCCGCAAGGAGGCGGCCAAGCTCGAGAGGCTCGACAAGATAGAGACCGCGTAGTATCATTGCAATTAAAGAACCCCGCAGGGGTTTTTTAATTGGGGCGTCTTACTTCACTGACCCTACCATCATGTCACTCGCCACCTATCTCAAAAGCGTCCGCGCCGAGCTCGACCACGTCGTCTGGCCGCGCCCGCGCACGGCGATCATCCACGTCGCCCTCATCGTGCTGGTCACCATCATCACCGCGCTCGTCGTCGCCGGCCTCGACTACGTCTTCTCGCACGTCATCGAGCACGTCGTGAACGCGGGCTAGCCCCTGCCCGCTCTTATCCGCTCATTCTTTCGTTATGGATCTACGCACCGTTCCGGAATTCAACGATGAGGCCGCAAACGCGGAGCCTCGCTGGTACACCATCCACACCTATGCTGGCTACGAGAACGCCGTCGAGCGCAACCTGAAGCAGCGCATCGAATCGCTCGGCATGGAGAACAAGATCTTCGAGGTCGTCGTGCCGACGGAGAAGAAGATCCGCGTGAAGGCGGGCAAGCGCGTCGTCGAGGAGGAGAAGATCTACCCGGGCTACATCCTCGTGCGCATGATCGTCGATGAGGATTCGTGGTTCGTCGTCCGCAACACCCCGCGTGTGACCGGCTTCGTCGGTTCGGGCGTGACGCCGGTGCCGATGGAGCAGGCCGAGGTGGATACGCTCATGAAGCGCATGGACGCCGAGGCGCCGAAGCACCGCATCGACCTCATGAAGGACGACCCGGTCGTCATCATGGACGGCCCGTTCAAGGACCTCGAGGGCAAGATCGGCGAGATCGACGAGGAGCGGGGCAAGGTGAAGGTCATGGTCGCGATGTTCGGCCGCGAGACGCCGGTCGAGCTCGACTTTTTGCAGATTAGGAAACTTTAAGGTACAGTCGCATCACACATTCATATGGCTAAAGTAGTAAAGAAGATCAAGCTCCAGATCCCGGGAGGGAAGGCGACGCCGGCGCCGCCGGTAGGTACCGTGCTCGGCCCGGCCGGCGTGAACATCGGCGATTTCGTCAATAAGTTCAACGAGGCTACCAAGGACAAGCCGGGCGTCATCATTCCGGTCGACATGACCGTGTACGACGACCGTTCTTTCACGTTCGTCCTCAAGGTGTCCCCGATGCCGCGCCTCATCCTGAAGGCCCTCGGCATCGACAAGGGCTCCGGCAAGGCGCCAAGCAAGAAGGCCGGCACGCTCACCAAGGCGCAGGTCCGCGAGATTGCCGAGACCAAGATGCCCGACCTCAACGCCGGCAGCATCGAAGCCGCCGAGCGCATGGTGGAAGGCACTGCGCGCTCGATGGGCGTCGAGGTGAAATAAGGCAAAAATAAAAACCTCCTCCGTAGCCTAAGTGCTTTCGCTACGGAGGAGGTTTTTATTTTTGTTCAAGTGTGGCACACTGCCCGCAGTCAACGATCTTTAGGAGACGACCCATGAAGGGACCTGGAACCGGCGTGCTCCCGCGCCACCTATTGCGCGAACTCACGGCGTCCGGGTTCATAGCCGGCGTCGACGAGTCGTTCCTCAACCCTGCATCCATCGACCTCCCGCTCTCGGACGAGGCGTATCGCCTGAACAGCATCTTCCTCCCCGCGAAAGGGGAGCACGTCCGGACGCTGCTCATGGAGGTCGGCGGGTGGCGGCACGACCTCGGCATCCCGCTCGAGGTCGGCGTCCCGTACCTCATCCGCGTGGAAGGCGAGTGGAGCCTGCCGAAGCAGGTGTACGGCTACGCGAACCCGAAATCCTCGACCGGGCGGCTGAACCTGTTCAGCCGGCTCATCGCGGATAACGTCGAGATGTACGACACGCTCCCGTCCGGCTGGACGGGAGAGATGTGGGCGCTCGTCCGCGCGGACAGCTTCCCCGTGAAGCTCGCCGCAGGGAAGGCGGTCTCGCAGGTGAGGCTGTTCGACGGGAAATCCTTCCTCGACAGCCTGCGCATGGAGCTCGCCATCAAGCGGCACGGCCTCATCTTCGACCGGGACGGGCAGGCCTTCAGTTTCGAAGACATGCGCGCCTGGCGGGATGCGTTCATCCTCACGCTCGCCGTCGGCGATGACTTCGGCTGGGAGTGCCGCGGCACCAACCTGCCGCTCGACTATTCCTGCGAAGGGTTCTACCGGCAGGAGGAGTTCTTCGAGCGCATCGCTCCCGTGAAGGGCGCGTTCAAGCTCCGGAAAGGAGGATTCTATATCCTCTCGACGAAGGAGCGCGTCATGGTGCCGCCGTACCTTTCGGCGGAACTCCGTGCCATCGACCCGCGCCTGGGCGAGTTCCGATCGCATGCGGCCGGGTACATCGACCCGGGATGGGGATACGGCAGGCGCGGGGAAGCCCGCGGGCGGCCCATCACCCTTGAGGTGATACCGCACGAGGACATGTTCGTCCGCGACGGGCAGGCCATCGCGCGCGTGCGCTACGAGCACATGAAGGAAGAGCCCGACGTCTCGTACGACGGGGCGGGAACGTCCCACTATACGAAGCAGAGCGGGCCGCAGCTCTCGAAGCACTTCAAGGGTTGAACCACGCATAAAAATAAGGCCCGCCAGCGAAGCTGGCGGGCCTTTTGTAGTTGTAGGGGTATCACGCACGCTGCACGATATCGTGCTCGCCGCGCTTCACGTTGAACCGGTCGGAATTCGGTTCGAGATGAAGCGCATACCCGTACGGGCTGAGCGCCTCGAGGAGCGATTCGCCCATCTGGGATGCCCGGCGCCGGAGCGTCGGGTGCACCACGGAGGTCGCCCGCAGCTCGATGAGGTACGTATGCGCGCGCAGGTCGCCGACGATGCGGTTCGAGACGCGCAACCCCATCGGCCGGTAGTACTGGGCCGCGAGGCCCGCCTCCAGGCAGTGGGTCGCTGCGCGGTTCTCGTTGATGAGGGCCGCGCCTTCCTCGTGAAGGGTGTCCGGCAGCTGCAGGAGATACCACGCTTCGAAGCCGTGATCGTCCGTGAGCAGCGGCATGAGCTGCGCGACCGCCCGCTGGCGCTGGATGTCCCGCCATGACCTGAAGTCGAGCAGGAAATCGAAGCCGACGACGCCGCACTCGCGTATCGCGTACGGCAGGTCCGCCTTCGGCGGCCGCGCACGCATGATGCCGCGATACGCGGAAAGCCGGCCGATATCCAAGCCAGACAGCTCCATCCGGAAGTCAGGAGTGCCGGAATTGAAGTAATACCCGCACTCAGGCTGGCAGTATGCGTAGTACGCTTCCGTCTCAGAGTACCGCTTGGCGAACCCTGAATGCGGATACTCTGCATGCAGGACGTCGCTGACGGCTTCGCCGAGCGTGCGCACTTCCGCAAGCGGATGGGTGCGCAGCCATTGAAGCCGGTCGGCGAAGTGCCGCAGCTCGCCGAACCAGCACAGGTTCGTCGAGCAGCCGGCCGGCAGGAATGAGCCCATGATGTCGAGCGCCCGCGCCTTGATGGCTTTCTCGTAGACGGCTTCGCCCTCGCCTTCGTTCCGCGGATAGCGGTTCACGAGCGCGGGAACGAGCTCGTCCGTACCGCGCAGGTAGAACGAGCGCCACCGTTCCTGGATGGCCGCGCCTTCTTCCGTCCCGGCAGGGTTCAGGAACCGCTGCTTCGAGAAGTCGATGTACCGTGTGGATGATTCCTGCCCGTTATAAAGCGGGGGATCCTGGACCGCTTTCGCGGCGAGCATCGAGACGCCTTCGATGAAGACGGCGCCCCAGCCCAGGTCGCCGATGGACTTATGGCCATAGCCGACATAGAACTGGTCCATGAAGGCATCGGAGCCCTTCTTCGAGAGCGTCTCCAGGTGCCCGCGGATGCCGCCGACGGAGCGGCTATGGAGCGCGCCGAGCATCGCCGCGGCCTCCTCGGAGATGGCCGCGCCCTTGTTCAGGGCGATGACCTCGCCGCCTCCCGGCAACGGTACGCTGTGGTGTAAAAGATCCTGTACCGAACGCATGTCGAATTCCTTTCCTGGTCGTTGCGTTTCTGGCGTGAGAGTACCTTGTATCGGCGGAAAGCGCAAAAGTTGTGCTTTCGCGCCGCAGCGTTTAGAGTTAAACCAGACCCAGTAACGCACGGAGGAACATTATGGCATTCATCGCGATCGAAGGCATCGACGGGGCAGGGAAGGCGACGCAGACGACGCTCTTGGCGGACGCGCTCGAGCGCGCAGGGCGCCAGTGCGCGACGTTCGCGTTCCCTGCGTACAACGAGAACACGTTCGGGCAGCTCCTCGCCGAGCTCATGAGCGGCAAGCGCGGCGATTTCTCGACCGTCGACCCGCGGCTCGGCTCGCTGCCGTATTCGCTCGACCGTTTCGAGTCCGCAGGGCTCGTGCGCAAGGCTCTCGCGAAGGGAACGTTCGTCGTTTCCGACCGGTATTCCGGCTCGAACCAGATCCATCAGGGCGGCAAGCTCACGGACGAAGCGGAACGCATCGCGTATCTCGACTGGCTCGACCATACCGAGCACGGCATCCTGGATAATCCGGTTCCGGACCTCGTCATCTATCTCAAGGCGCCGGTGGAGGTCAGCCTGAAGCTCCTCGCCCAGAAACGCGCCGCGAAGAGCAGCGAGGTGAAGGACGGCGAGCTCGACCAAGTGGAGCGCGACCTGGAGTACCTGAACAACAGCCACGCGATGGCGAACTGGCTCGCCGGCTATTACGACCATTGGCGCGTCATCGATTGCGTCGACGGGAACGGCGCCATCCGTTCCCGCGAGGATATCCATGCGGATGTCTGGAAGGCGGTCGAGATACTGCTCTGATACTGAGAGTTCGGTATGCATAGGCCCCGCGATGCGCAGCATCGCGGGGTTCTTCTTTTTGCGCTAGGATGCGGGTATGGAAGATGGCTCTGAATACCCGTTCATAGAGCGCGAGGATCCTGAAGCGTTCGCTGCGCTTTCCGGCGAGGACATGCGCCAGGCGCGCGGTTTGGAACTCATCCCTTCGGAGAACTACGTCTCGAGCGCCGTGCGCGAGGCGATGGCGAGCACGCTCACGAACAAGTACGCGGAAGGGTATCCGGGCAAGCGCTACTATGGCGGCCAGGAATTTACGGACGATATCGAACGGCTCGCTATTTCCCGCGCGAAGGAGCTGTTCGGCGCCGGCCACGCGAACGTGCAGCCGCTCGGCGGTGCGAACGCGAACATCGCGGCGTATATGGCGCTCATGGAGCCGGGCGACACCATCCTCGGCATGGAGCTTTCCCACGGCGGGCACCTCACGCACGGGCACCCCGTGACGTACATCTCGAAGATATTCAACTTCGCACGCTATGGGATGAAGGACGCGGACACGGGAGAGATAGATTATGACGCGCTCGCTTCGCTCGCGCGCGAGCACAAGCCGAAGGTCATTCTCGCCGGCTTCTCCGCCTATCCGCGCACGCTCGACTGGAAGCGCATCGCGGACATCGCGCACGAGGCGGGCGCGTACGCGGTCGCGGACATCGCGCATATCGCGGGGCTTATCGCCGGCGGCGCGCTCGAGAACCCGTTCGCGGCCGGCTTCGACGTCATGACGACCACGACGCACAAGACGCTGCGCGGCCCGCGCGGCGGCATGATCCTCGTGAACAAGGAGGTGCGCCGCGGCGGAGCCGCCGCGCCGGACGCCGCGGTCCTCGCGAAGAAGATAGACGCGGCCGTCTTCCCGGGCCTCCAGGGCGGCCCGCACATGCACCAGATCGCGGCGAAGGCGGTCTCCTTCAAGGAAGCGCTCGCGCCGTCCTTCAAGCGTTATGCGCAGCAGGTCGTCGAAAACGCGCAGGCCATGGCCGATGAGTTCGCGAAGGCCGACGCGCGCGTCATAACGGGCGGCACGGATAACCACCTCGTGCTCGTGGATGCCGTAGCCTCCTTCGGCATCGGCGGCAAGGAAGCGGAAGCGCTGCTCGACCGCGCCGGCATCACGCTCAACAAGAACACGATTCCTGACGACGCGCACGGCCCGATGGACCCGTCCGGCATCCGCTTCGGCACGCCGGCGCTCACCACGCGCGGCTTCGATGCGGACGCATGCCGCGAGGTCGCGCAGCTCATGCTCGACGTGCTCACCAAACAGGACGAGGCCGCGGTCGAGAGCGTCCGCATTCGCGTCGAGGACCTCGCCCGCGCGCATCCCATCCCCGAATCGTTCGCGTAATTATTTGATGCTAATCACTATGTATGCAAGGTAAGATCTTAAAGAAATCAAGACGAACAAAAGCAGCAATTATTATCGGAATATTTTTATTGCTGCTGTTGATTGCGGCTACGGGAGCCTACCATTGGTGGAAGGGAACGCCTGAATATTCTATGCGACAGCTCTCGCACGCCGTTCAGCAGAAGGATGTTACTGCAGCAGACGCCTATATTGATTATGACAGCATCTTTGATTCTTTATGGAGTCAGGTAACTGCCGAAGCTACATCGCAACTTGGAGAGAATCAGAACGACCCATTTTCTTCTTTTGGAACCATCATAGGACTCGGGCTATTGGAAAATATGAAGCCTACACTGAAGCAGCAGATGCGTACAAGTATCGAGAAAAGTATAGAAGGAACAGAAGATGCGACGAGTACGGACGCAACGACGACCGAACAGACGTTCGTTTCTCTCGCGAAGCGCAACTACTCGATAGTAAAGGGAGATAAGATATACATCTCACTAGATAACGGGATTAAGCTCATCTTGAAACAACAACCAGATCGACATTGGATGATTTCGGAAATTGAAGGACTTGATTTAACTGATGATGATGCTTCAACTACAAGCAAATAATTATGCCTAAGCCTAAGGACGGCGCGTACGACCAGATGGATGAGCGCATCCGCAACGTCCTCACTGCCCTGAACCGGTATCGCGCCGACGACCTGGAGAATGCGCGCATCGAATCTATCATGACGCAGCTCGAGCAGGTCGCCGACGCGCTCGATGCCCGCGAATCCTTCACGCATGCGCAGCTGCGCGATTTCGACTTCTCGCTCATCGAGGGCTTGCCGTTCGAGGACGACGAGAATCTCGTTCGCGAGCTCTACAGCATCCGCAACTTCATCGAGCATCTGCCGAGCACGCTCTAGGAGGCACGAGTCCTCGCGCCGGCTTTCTGGTATAGTCGCCATATATGGAAGAGAGGATCCGGAAGGCGATAGAGGACGCGCTGGCGCAGGCAGGCGCAGGCAGCGTTCCCTTCGTCGTCGAGCGGCCAGGCGATATGGCGCATGGCGATTACGCCACGAACGCCGCGCTCATCGCCGCGAAGCAGCTCGGGAAGAATCCGCGCGAGCTCGCGGACGAGCTCGCGCCTCGCCTGAAGGACGCGCTCGGCGCGCATGTTGAGAGCGTGAGCGTCGCCGGCCCGGGCTTCATCAATATCATGCTCTCGCGTCAGGTCATCGCGCATATCATCGAAGCGGCAGGGCGCGAGGACTGGGGGAAGGGAACGGCGAATGCCGGCAAGCGCATCATGGCCGAGTACACGGACCCGAACCCGTTCAAGGAGATGCATATCGGCCACCTCATGAGCAATGTCATCGGCGAGGCCGTCGCGCGCGTCACGGAATACTCCGGCGCGGACGTCATGCGTGCGAGCTTCCAGGGAGATGTCGGCCCGCATGTCGCGAAGGCGGTGTGGGCGCTGCAGAAGAAAGGCATCACCGACCCTGGTTCCGCGAAAGAAATAGGCGATGCGTACGCGCATGGCGCGCAGGCATACGAGAAAAGCGAGGACGCGAAGAAGGAGATAGACGCTATCAATACTGCGCTCTACGAAGGCACCGACGAGGCGCTCATGGAACTCTGGCGGAAAGGCCGCGACGTGTCGCTCGACGCGTTCGAGGACCTGTACCGCATCCTCGGCACGAAATTCGAGTACTACTTCTTCGAGAGCGAGACGGCCGGCATCGGCACGGATATCGTGAAAGAGCATATCGGCACGGTATTCACGGAGAGCGAAGGCGCCGTGGTGTACGAAGGCGAGAAGAAAGGCCTGCACACGCTCGTCTTCATCACGAGCCGCGGTACGCCGACCTACGAGACGAAGGACATCGGCCTGGCGTTCGCGAAGGAGGAAGCCTGGCCGTCGGACGAGTCCATCGTGCTCACGGCCGCGGAGCAGATCGGCCATTTCAAGGTGATGCTCGCCGCCCTCGAGGACATCGCGCCGGCGCTGGCGAAGAAGACCGTGCATATCCCGCACGGGTTCCTGCGCCTTACGACCGGCAAGATGTCGTCGCGCGAGGGAAATGTCATAACCGCCGAATCGCTCGTACGCGATGTCACGGAGCAGGCGCTTACGCGCAACGAAGACCCGGTCATTGCCGGGCAGGTCGCGTTGGCGGCCATCAAGTACTCCATTCTCCGGCAGTCGGCGGGCTCGGACATCATCTTCGATTTCGAGAAGTCCCTTTCGCTCGAAGGCGACTCCGGCCCGTACCTGCAGTACGCATACGTGCGTGCGAAGAAGATCCTTTCATATTCGGACGGCAGCGGCGGGAGCGAAGAGCCGGATGCGCCGTACGCGCTCGAGCGCCTCATCATTCATTTCCCCGAGACGGTCGCGCGCGCGAGCCGCGAGCGCGCGCCGCACCATATCGCGCAGTACCTCACCGAGCTCGCCGCGCGCTGGAACTCCTTCTATGCGAGCGAGCAAGTGCTCGGCTCCCCCGAGGAGGAATACAAGAAGCGGATGGCCGCGGCCTTCGCGCGGACGATGCAGAACGGGCTCTGGATGCTCGGCATTCCAACGCCGGAGAAGATGTAGTAAGGTGGGGGACAGAGGCTGTTCATGGGGAGCAGCCGAAACTGGGGAGAGAAGGATGATTTCTCTGGAAGCGAACGGACATGCATGGCGACCCTGCATCTGCGGGGCGATCGAATGCGGCCACGACTACGACGAGAATCAGGTACGCGAATTCTTCGACCAGGCCGCGGTCTGGGCCCGAAGGAAAGGCTACTTCCTCGAACCCGGGGTAGACTACGCCGCCCGCTATCTCGCGTCGCGCGACCGGCCCGGTCGCGAGCCCGAGATACCCGAGCACGCACGGCTGTTCAGCGCCGAGAAGAACGACCTTAAGGTCGCCCGGCACGAACGGCCCGCATCGCGCCATGAGGGAGATGCGCGCGCGACGAACCGTCCCATCCGGCGGCAGAAAGCCCCGCACCGTCCGGTCATGACGATCCGGGCGTGAACCAGACGGACCCGGCGCGCGAAGCGCGCCGGGTTTTTCTTTTGTCCCGAGAAACGCTAGGATAGCTATATCATGGCCGCGAACGAGAACAGCGAGAAGAAGCCGGCACGTTCCGAAGCGGCGGAGCGCGAGGAGCGCGTGCTCGGGTTCTGGAAGGAGAACCGCATCTTCGAGAAGAGCCTCGAGAAGGAATCACCGGAAGGCGAATTCGTCTTCTATGAGGGGCCGCCTACCGCCAACGGCCGCCCGGGCGTGCATCACCTCGAATCGCGCGCGTACAAGGATGCCTTCCCGCGGTACAAGACGATGCGCGGGTACCACGTGCCGCGCAGGGCAGGGTGGGACACGCACGGCCTTCCCGTCGAGCTCGAAGTCGAGAAGCAGCTCGGCTTCTCCGG
>Ga0164242_10003862_pt1 | contig 16948 bp, 15 predicted proteins | sample OricomgcompostMG_FD_108783 | JGI IMG/M metagenome (GOLD analysis project Ga0164242, IMG submission 108783) | Miracle-Growth compost microbial communities from Emeryville, California, USA - Original compost - Miracle growth compost (MG) ...
ATCCCCGCGATCAAGGCGCAGGACGGCAAGACGCCGGTCGCGGTCGAGACGGCGCCGGTCTGCGTCACCGCCAAGGGAGCGAACAAGGCTGCGGCCCTGAAGTACTCGAAGTGGCTGATGAGCCCGGCTGCGCAGTCGACATGGTCGAAGGCGCAGGGGATCCTGCCCTACAACCCGAAGGCGAAGGCCGCGAACTCCACCCTTCAAGGGTTCGGTCAGCAGGTCACCGACGCGTCCAAGTACACGACCTACCTCCGCTACTACGAAGCCGCGCCGGCGCCCGTTCTGACGGCCGCCTTGAACAACTTCACGGGGTTCATGACGTCTCCCGGCGACCCGACGAAGTACCTGCAGGGCATCCAGAGCGCGTCATCCCAGTACTGGGCCAGCAACAAGTAGCACGCGCCAGTGATGCTTTCACGATCAAAGGGATATCAGCGATCCGCCTGGGCCTTCATGGGCCCAGGCGTGGTCCTGGTGCTGCTGGCGATGTACATCCCCGTGGTGTACACGATGTATCTCAGCCTGACCGACTCGAACGGTCTGGACACGCCCCGGTTCGTCGGCTTCCAGAACTACGTGACGATGTTCTCGGATCCGTCGTTCCTCGTGTCGCTTATGAACACGGCGATCTGGGTGGTCGGCACCCTCATCATCCCGGTGGGAGTCGGTCTGCTCGTCGCGTACCTCTCCTTCGGGCTGAAGTGGGCCGGAATCTTCCGGATTCCGTTCCTGATCCCGTACGCGCTCTCCGGTGTGGCCATCGGTGTCGTGTTCAACTTCATCCTGCAGAACGGCGGAGCGCTTTCGCAGGCTCTCGCGTTCCTGCACCTGCCTGGCGCGCACACGCACTGGCTCGAGGTCGCACCGCTCAACACGATCGTGATGATCCTGGCCTCGTCGTGGCAGGGGATCGGCGTGAACGCGCTCCTGTTCATCGTCGGCCTGCAGTCGATCCCGAAGGAACCGCTGGAAGCGGCACGGATCGACGGAGCCAACGGATGGCGGCTCTTCACGAGCATGATCTGGCCGTTGCTGCGGCCATCGACCACCATCGTCGTCGGACTGTCGATCGTGAACAGCCTCAAGACGTTCGACATCGTCGAGACGATGACACAGGGCGGCCCGAATCGCGTGTCCGAGACCCTCGGCGTGACGATGTACACCGACACCTTCCAGAGCAGCCAGTACGGGCTGGGCGCAGCGGTGGCGATCTTCCTCACGATCGTGACGGTCGCCGCATCCGTGCTCTACCTGCGCCGACAGCTGGCGATCGGCGACTCGTCGGGCAGCGGAAAGGTGACCGAAGCATGATCTCCCGCGTCGCGCGCTATGTGGTGCTGGGCATCCTCGGGCTGCTGTGGCTCCTGCCGATCTACTTGCTCCTGGCGAACGCGAGCAAGTCCAACGCCGAGTTCTCCGGCAGTCAGCTGTGGACGACGGGGAACCTGGGCGCGTTTTGGGGCAATGTCGTCGACGTCTTCACGACGACGAATGTGCCGGGCGGACTCGGCGTCTCCGCGGTGTACGCGGTCGTCGCTCCCGTGATCGCGGTCATCCTCGGCGCGTGCGTGGGGTTCGCGGTGATCGTGCTGAAGCTCAAGCACGGCTTCACCTGGTTCTTCCTCGTCTTCTGCGGCACGGTCTTCCCGATCCAGATGATGGTGATCCCCTGGTTCAGCTTCTCGGCGAACACCGGGCTCTACGACACCATCGTCGGGATGATCATCATCTACTCGATCGTCGCGCTGCCGTTCTCTGCATTCGTCATGCGCAACTTCTTCACGGGCATCTCGGAGTCGGTGTTCGAGGCAGCCGTGGTCGACGGAGCCAACGTCTGGCGGATCTTCACGCGCATCTACCTGCCGATGAGCACGAGCGCGCTGGTCGTGGTCTTCATCCTGCAGGCGACGTGGGTGTGGAACGACTTCCTTCTGTCCTTGATCCTCACCCAGACCAGCGCTCGCCCGGTCATGCCCCTGCTGAACGCGCTGCAGTCGACGGAGGGCGGCGGCCCGGGTTACACGGTCACGCTCACGGCGGCGCTCCTCGTGTCCATACCGACGGCAGCCCTGTTCCTGTTCACCCAGAAGTTCTTCCAGAAGGGTCTCGCGCTGGGTCAGTACTGATCCCTGATCCTCCGCCCCCACCGACCCCTCGATCAGCCACTACCGAACCTTGTTATGGAGATAGGTCATGTCCTCACCGAAGCTCGTCGCGACTCGCCCCTGGGATGACCAGGATGCCAGGGCCGGACTCATCGACCGCGCCGTCGCTGCAGAAGGCCTCATCGGCTCGACGCACATCTCTGTGCTCCCTGAGCCGCTCCTGAAGACCGTGAACGGCACGCGCACCCAGTCTGTGCGCCTGATGGGAGACGGAGCACCCCTTTCCGGTCGGGGGTTGCGGCCGTCGCTGACAACGGACGACGGCGCCGAACTCGTAGTAGCCGTCGAGGACGGCCCTGCAGGCAGCATCAGGATGCTGGTCCGCGCGGTCGACGACACCGTTCGATCCAGCGTCGGCATCCCCGAGCTCGGCCAGGAGCGAGTGGAGTTCGAGCTGCGCCATCAGCGCGAGTGGACCATTCATCTCGTGCACCACTCCCACTTCGACTTCGGTTACACGGACCGCCAGACGGAGGTCTTCGCTGCGCAGCGCTCGTATCTCGACAGCGCACTGGACCTCATCGACGAGACGTCCGAGTGGCCGGAGGAGGCGCGCTTTCGCTGGAACAGCGAGGCACTGTGGGCGATCACGGACTGGCGCCGACAGCGCCCAGCGACGCAGATGGAACGACTCGTAAAGGCCGTCAAGGAGGGCTCGATCGGACTGAGCGCGCTTCCGTACAACCTGCACACCGACGTCTGCTCCACCGACGAGCTGCACGAGCTGCTGCGCGATGCGCGACGGCTCCGCGACGAGTTCGGCATCCCGTTCCGCTCCGCCATGCAGACCGACGTGCCCGGCCAGGTTGCCGGCCTTCCCGATGCGCTTCAGGAGGTCGGCGTCAAGTACCTCTCGGTCGCACATAACTGGGCGGGCCGCTCCCAGCCGCACACCACCGGCGCACTGAACCTGCCTCGCCTGTTCCGGTGGCGCTCGCTCGCCGGAAACGAGGTGCTCGTCTGGATGACGGACAGCCCCCACGGCCTTGCCTACATGGAGGGGCCGATGGTGGGCTTCACCGAGGGGATCGAGCAGGTCGAGAACTACTTCCCGGCATACCTCACGGCGTTGTCCACGAAGGGCTACCCCTTCCCGCCAGGGGTGTTCGGAGCGCACGGCGAGTCCTTCGAGGGCCGAGACCCCTATCCGTGGGACGTGCTGCACCTGCGCATCCAGGGCTATATGGGAGACAACGCGCCGGCACGTCTCGCCTTGCCCAGCATCGTGCGGCAGTGGAACGACACCTGGGAATCGCCTCGCCTCCGGGTCTCCCGCAACGAGGACTTCTTCGTGGACGCGGAGTCGCGCATCGGCGACGAGCTCGTCACCGTCGAGGGCGACTGGGGCGACTGGTGGGTCGAAGGTGTCGGCTCCGCTGCCGTCCCCATCTCCTTCATGCGCAAGGCTCAGGCCGAGGTGGTGGATGCACGCACCATCTCTCAGCTCAGCGCTCTCACCGGCGGGGCTGCGGTGTGCGAGGAGCCGACCCGCTCCTCCGAGACCTACGACGCGATCTCCATGTTCAACGAGCACACGTGGGGCGCAGGCAACTCATGGACGCACGGCGACGAAGGCTTCTCCTCTGGGGAGCTGCAGTGGGAGTGGAAGGTCGCACAGAGCCTCATTGCTCAGCAGCGCTCTTCCGAGCTCCTCGAGACAGCGCTCGTCTATCTCGGACAGACCGTCGTTCGAGGGAGCGGGGCCGACGTCTCGTACGCGGTGGCCAATCCCACGGGTTTCGAGCGCAGCGGTGCCGTGCGCTTCCTCCTCCCGGAGGCACTCGTGCCGCTCGACACGACCATCACCCTGACGGATGCGCGCGACGGATCCGCCCTGCCCTACGCGATCGAGCCACAGACGAATGCCGCACACCGAGAGGCCGGTCGCTGGGTCATCGCACGCGTCGAGAACGTCCCGGCAGCGGGATACGTGCGTATCGATGTCACGTCCACGCACGACACGGCGAGCTCGATCGACAGCGACGCGTCCGCTGAGACCTCCCGCAGCGCTTCAGGACGAAGCGATTACGGGCTGCTGTCGCTCGACGATTCGGGCCGTGAAGAGGGTTCGGACCTCAGCCGGCGACCGCGTGCCGAGCTGTTGACGCTCGAGAACGAGTACCTCCGGGTCACCGTCGATGAGAACACCTCGACCATCGCGTCGATCATCGAGACGCGAACCGGCCGCGAACTGGTCAACGAAGAAGCAGTCGTGGGATTCAACGGTTATGTCTATGACGAGTACGCGAGTTCAGGAGTCGGGTTCAATCATCTTGCAAACAAGCTCGCAGTGAGCGAGCGCTTGGAGATGCTCGCAACCCGCACGGTGGCTCGTCCTTCGCGCATCGTGGCGAGGACCGACGATGCCCTCGGCCAGACCCTGGTCTACGAGTACCAGGCGGCGGGCGTCGACTGGGTCAGAGTGACGCTGCGACTGCCGAAGGGATCTCCCTGGCTTCTTATCGAGAACCGGCTCTCGAAGCCGTCGCGGCTGGTGAAGGAGAGCGCGTACTTCGCATTCCCGTTCGCCGTCGAGGACGCACGGATGCGCTTCGAGGTCTCCGGAAGCGTGACCGGCGACGGCCTCCCGCACATTCCGGGAGCTCCGCAGCACATGCGCGGTGTGCGGGACTGGATCACCGTCGAGAACGACGAGCTCGCGGTCGCGTGGGTCACGAGAGATGTGCCGCTCGTCGAGCCGCACGCCATCGCGGTGCCCTATGCGCCGTTCCCCGCCAGCACGAGTCCTCGAGAGCCCGGCACCATCTTCTCCTGGGTGCACAACAACGTGTGGGACACCAACTTCCCGATCGAGCAGGGATTCGAGGCGACGTTCGCATACGCCATCGGCGTCCGCGCGACCGCCGGGGAGCCGACGAGCGAGCTCGCACTGCGGACCGCGGCCGAGCTGGTCCATCCGTTGCGCGCCGCCCGCGCCACGGGCACCGACGACACGCGGACGCATCGGCAGGTGCTGACCATCTCCGACCCGCGTGTGCAGCTGGTGGGACTCGTCCAGTCGGATGACGGCGCCACGATCGTCCGCGTGCAATCGTTCGCCGACGAGCCGACCGAACTCACGATCGGATTCGACGGGGAGATCGACAGGGCGGTGAGATCCTCCTTCCTCGGCGATGAACGAGGCGATCTCGAACGCGACGGGCAATCCGTACGCCTTCCGCTCGAACGCTTCGAGACCGCGGCGCTCAAGCTGGTCCCTGCCTCGACGATCTGATCGCCTGGATCCGAGGACGGGGTGCCGCAGTTGTTGTCATTCGGGATGATCGGTGCCTCGTCCATCGGTCCGGCCGCGCTGCTCGAACCCGCCGCGCGACGCGACGACGTCAGCGTCGTTCGCGTCGCGGCGCGGCGGGCCGGCGCCGCCGAGCGTTACGCGTCCGCCTGGAACGTGCCGAAGTCTTCGTCGCGATATGAGGACGTCCTCGCCGACCGCGAGGTGGACGCGGTCTACATCTCGAACGCCGCAGTCGATCACGCCCGCTGGACGATCGAGGCGCTCCAGGCGGGAAAGCACGTGTTGTGCGAGAAGCCGATCGCGGTGAGCCGGGAGGAAGCCGGCGCCATCCGCCGCGCGGCGTCGGCCAGTGGACGCGTGGCGATGGAGGGATTCCACTACCGGTTTCATCCGCTGTTCGGAGCTATCGGAGACCTCGTCAGGAGCGAACGCTTGGGACCCCTCGACGCCATCCGTTCCACGGTGAACGGAAAGCGAGCGTACGACCCCGCCTCGATACTCCAGTCGAAGCCTGCCGGTGGGGGCGCTCTGCTGCACAACGGTGTCTATGCGGTGCACTGGTCTCGGCTGCTGTTCGACGCGGAACCGCTGACGGCACGCGCTTCCCAGCGGCTGAACCCGACCGGTGCGGATTCGGACACGGCGGCAGAGCTGGAGTTCCCCGGGGGACGTTCCGCCATCGTGCACTGCTCGTTCGACCGCGACGACCCCGTTTCGGTCACGCTCTCGTTCGCGAGCGCGCAGGTCGTCGCGACGGGTGTCATCGCCCCTCATCTCGGACACAGTCTGCGCGTCGTTCCCGACGTCGGGCCGAGCACCGTCATGACTGTTGCCGGAGCCAGCAGCTTCGACTACCAGCTCGCAGAATTCGCGCGGAGGGCGGCAGCAGCAGCAGGCACGGGGCCAGAGCCGGCAGCGGCGTACGGCAGAGGCGACGACATCGAGGGGAATCTCGCCGCCATCGACGCGATCCGTCTCGCGGCGTCGACTGGCGAGGTCGAGGAGATCACCCCAGCTGAGGCCGAACGGGACGGCAGCTGAATCCGACGGCGCCGGCAGACACACCGCGTCGAGAAGCCGAGGCCGATCGCAGTCACAGCGTCACTTCACGTGCACGGTGACGCTCTGCCATCCGGTGGCTCCGTTGGGCGCGGGCGGCGCGGCGACGGAGGTCTGGGTGACGCCGTCCGCGTTCCTCGCCCGCACCTGGATGACGTGGCTACCGCCCGTCGCATCCCACTCCCACACCCACTGCCGCCAGGTGTCCGCCGACACGGTCTCGGCAAGACGCGCCTGCTGCCACGGGCCGTCGTCGACGCGCACCTCGACCGCACGGATGCCGGTGTGCTGATCCCATGCGACGCCGGCCACCGCGTAGCGTCCGGCCGCGATCGTGCCGCCGTCTCGCGGACGATCGATGCGCGACGCGGTCTTGACCGGGCCCTTCACCGACCACCCCTTGTCGCTCCAATAGCCCTGCGCCTTGTCGAACCTCGTGACCGTGAGCTCGCTCAGCCACTTCGTGGCCGACACGTAGCCGTAGAGGCCGGGCACGACCATCCGCACCGGGAAGCCGTGCTCGAGCGGCAGCGGCTTGCCGTTCATGCCCACGGCGATGAGCGCATCGGTTCCGATGTCGGTGAGCACGCTGAGCGGCGTCCCCGCTGTCAACCCGTCGACGCTTCGGGAGAGCACCATGTCGGCGGATGCCGACGGCCGCGCCTTGGCGAGCAGCTTGCGCACCGGGTAACCGAGCCAGGTCGCATTGCCGACGAGGTTGCCACCCACCTCGTTCGACACGCACGCGAGCGTGATGGTGTGCTCCTCGAGCGGCAGCGACAGCAGCTCGGCGAAGGTGACGGTGATCGGCGTACCGACCATGCCGCGGATCGTGAGCTTCCAGGTGTCGGGGTCGATGGCCGGGATCTGCAGGGCGGTGTCGATGCGATAGAAGTCGGCGTTCGGAGTCAGGTACGGCGTGAGCCCTGCCAGGTGAAGGTCGCTGCCGTGCGGGATGGTCGGAGCCGGCTTCACGGGCGCCGGCAGCTTCAGCGCCGAGCGCGCGGTCGCGATCGCCGTGCTCCCTGCATTGATCGTGCGGGCGATCACGCCCGCGACCACCGCAACCGCCCCGACGCCGATACCGAACGCGAGGAACGACCTCCTGGCCGGTCCCCCTCCGACGCCGGGAACCCGGGACGGCGCCGACGACCGCGTCCAGGCGTTCAGCCTGTCGACGGCCCGCACCAGCACGTAGACACCGACCAGCGTGCCGGCCACCGTCGGCAGGAGCCACCAGTAGGTGGCATCAGCGCGCGTGAACACCGCCACGAGCGCGACGAATCCGACCACACCGAGCAGCACGGCTCCGAACGGGCGCCTGACGAGCTCGAGGATGCCGGCAGCGGCCGCGAGCGCCGCCACGAGAACCCCCAGGCAGACGAACAGCACGATCTTGTCGCCCGTGCCGAAGAGGCCGATGACCCACTCCTTGAAGCCGGGAGGGGTGAGATCGATGACCCACGAACCGACGGCGAACAGCGGTGAGGATGCCGCGCCCACGAAGACGGCGAGAACTTCGGCCACGGCCCAGGCGGCGAGCGCCGCGACGAGTCCGGCCGCTGCCGCCGTGATGTAGAGAAGCCGCCCACGCGGAGCGGGGGCGACGGTCGGCATGAGGCACAGCATAGGTCCGTGGCCACAACGCCGGATGTGCGTAGGCCATGGGGTGCATCCGGGTCGCTCACCAGCAGGTGCGCAGATGCGGGACGGGATTCCGCGACACAATGAACTCATGACATCGGCAGGCGGAAGCGTTCTCGTGCGCTACTTCGCGGCGGCGTCCGAGGCCGCAGGCAGGGACGAGGAGACGCTGACCGTCGAAGATGCGACGGTCGGAGCGGTGCGCGCCGTTCTGCTGGAACGCTACGGGGACGCGATGTCGCGCGTGCTGGCATCCGGTTCGTTCCTCGTCGACGGCGTCGCCACGCGCGACGACGCTCGCCCGGTGCACGAGCGGATCGACGTGCTTCCGCCGTTCGCAGGAGGCTGAGCCGCCGCCGCAGAAGGCGCGGCGCCTGCGACGTCGGCAAGCGGGCAGGGCAGGATGGGGACATGACGATTCCCTCGGATGACCGCATGTCGCTCACGCATGTGCGCGCAGACGGCTCCGCCCACATGGTCGACGTCGGAGGCAAGGCGGTCACGGCGCGCAGAGCGACGGCCGAGGCGACCCTGGTCACGCGGGCCGACGTCGTGGCCGCCGTCTTCGACGGTTCGCTGCCCAAGGGGGAAGCGGTCGGGACGGCCAGAATCGCAGGCATCATGGCCGCCAAGCAGACGTCGTCGCTGATCCCGCTCTGCCATCCGCTTCCGCTCTCCAGCGTGGAGGTCGAGCTCTCCGCCGCCGATGACCGCGTTCTGATCTCGGCGTCGACCGCGACGACAGGGCAGACGGGCGTGGAGATGGAGGCGCTCACCGCGGCGAGCGTCGCCGCCCTGACCCTGTACGACATGATCAAGGCCGTCGACCGCGAGGCCACCATCGAGGGCATCCGCGTCGTCGAGAAGCACGGCGGACGAAGCGGTGACTGGCGGCGACCGGACGCTGGGAGCGCCGGCTGATGTCCGAGCACGGCCGGCTGATGTCCGAGCACGGCCACCGGATGTCCGGAGCCGCACGTCGGGCCGTCGTCGTGGTCGCCTCCACGAGCGCGGCATCCGGCTCGGCCGCGGATGCGACGGGTCCCGTGATCGCCCGCTGGCTCGCCGAGCACGGCTGGACGGTGGAGGCCCCGGTGGTCGTCGCTGACGGCCCGCCGGTCACGGCGGCGCTCCGCAAGGCCATCGCCGAGGATGCCGCTGTGGTCATCACCACGGGCGGCACCGGCCTCTCCCCCGATGACGCCACGCCGGAGGCCACGCGCGCCGTTCTCGACCGCGAGCTGCCCGGCATCGCCGAGGAGTTACGGAGGCGCGGAGCCGCGAGCACACCGCTCGCTCTGCTCTCCAGGGGTATCGCGGGTGTGGCGGGCACGACCCTCATCGTCAATCTGCCCGGATCCTCCGGCGGAGTGCGCGACGGCCTGGCCGTGCTGGGCGACGTGCTGGACCACGCCGTCGCGGTGATCAGAGGTTCGGCAGACCACGGGCGACGAGACTGGACCGTCTCAGATTCGTAATCAGAACGGAAATCAAGCCGCAGATGCGGCTGTAATCTCGTTCTCATGACGCACTATCGCATCGCCGAGGCGGCCGAGCTGCTCGCCGTGAGCGATGACACGGTTCGCCGCTGGATCCGCGAAGGCGCCATGCGGGGCGCGGTCGACGAGGCGGGCCGGCAGGTCGTCGACGGAGCGGATCTCGCGAGGCAGGCTGTGGAGATCGCGAAGACGCCTACCGACACCACCGGGGTGCTGCGCAGTGCCCGCAACCACTTCCCCGGCATCGTGACGAAGGTGGTCAGCGACACCGTCATGGCACAGGTCGAGCTGCAGTGCGGCACCTCGCGCGTGGTGTCGCTGATGACGGCCGAGGCGGTGCGCGATCTGGGCCTCGAGGTGGGTTCGCGCGCGGTGGCCGTCGTCAAGGCCACGATGGTCATCGTCGAGTCCCCGGCCGGCGACGCGCAGCACCGCGGCACTCAAGGAGAGTCGGCATGACCCGGCAGGCCGACCGGCGGATGCCGTCCCCGGCACGGCGAGCGGGCATCCTCGTCGCCGGGCCGGCCTTCGGGCTGGCCGCGGTGCTGACCGCCGTGCTGGCGGTGTCGGGATGCGCGGCGAGCACGCCGGCAGCATCGCGCTCCTCCGCGGGCTCCGCTCCGGCATCCGCGCAAGCGCTGCACGGCGACCTCACCGTCTACGCGGCGGCATCCCTCACCGCGTCGTTCAACGACCTTGCTGCCCGATTCGCCGCGGCGCATCCTGGTGTGACGGTCAAGCCGATCGACTACGACGGCTCCCAGATCCTTGCGACCCAGATCGTGCAGGGCGCGCCGGCCGATGTCTTCGCCTCGGCCGATCAGCAGACCATGGACACCGTGCGCACGGCTGGGCTCACCACCTCGACTCCTGTCACCTTCGCGACCAACCGGCTCGAGATCGCCGTGCAACCCGGCAACCCGAAGAAGATCACGACACTCGAGCAGCTCGCCGCGCCTGGAGTCCAGACGGTGACCTGCGCACCTGCCGTGCCGTGCGGCGCCTCCGCACACACACTCCTCTCCGCCGACGGCGTGAAGCTCACGCCCGTGAGCGAGGAGCAGAACGTGACGGCGGTCATCACCAAGGTGGCCTCGGGCGCCGCCGACGCGGGGCTGGTCTACGTGACCGACGTGAAGGCGGCCAAGGGCAGCGTGGCAGGCGTCAGCATCCCGGATGCCGGCAAGGCGATCAACTCGTATCCGATCACCGTGATCAAGAACGCTCCGGACCGGGCCGTCGCCAGGGCGTTCGTGGACTACGTGCTCTCCCCAGCAGGGCGGAAGGTGCTTCGCTCGTACGGCTTCGGCGCACCATGAGCGCACCCCGCTGGCTGATCGCACCGGCGGCGCTCGGGCTCGCGCTCGTCGTGCTGCCGCTCGTCGCGCTGATCGTGCGGCTCGACTGGACATCGGTGCCTGCAGCCATCGCCTCGCCTGAGGCCCTGTCGGCTCTGACGCTCTCACTGGTCACCGCAGCGGCCGCGACGGGCGTCTGCGTGGTGCTCGGCGTTCCGCTCGCCCTCCTCATCGCCCGAGCAGAGTCACGTCTGGCCGGGGTGCTGCGCGCCGTCGTCACGCTGCCGCTCGTGCTGCCGCCGCTGGTCGGCGGCATCGCCCTGCTGTTCCTGCTCGGACGCACCGGGCTGGTCGGCGCCTCGCTCGACGCCGTCGGCATCCGCATCCCGTTCACGACGGGCGCCGTGGTGATCGCGCAGTCGTTCGTGGCCCTGCCGTTCCTCGTGATCGCGGTGGAGGGCGCGTTCCGCACGGCGGGAGTGCGCTACGAGCAGGTCGCGGCGACACTGGGCGCCTCCAGGTGGACGACGTTCCGCAGGGTCACCCTGCCGCTCGTGGCACCGAGCCTCGTTGCGGGCATCGTGCTGTGCTTCGCCAGGGCACTGGGCGAGTTCGGCGCGACCGCTCTCTTCGCAGGCAACCAGGAAGGCGTCACCCGCACCATGCCGCTCGCCATCTACACGGCGTTCAACGGCGGCGGCATCGGCCAGAGCACCGCTATCGCGCTCTCCCTCCTGCTGGTGGCCGTCGCCATCCTCGTGCTGCTCGCGATGCGCAGCTGGCGAGAGGATGTCGCGCTGTGACCGGCCTCACGGCGAACGTCGCCGCCCGCCGCGGCGCCTTCACGCTGGACGTCGACCTGCACGCGCCGTCCGCGCGCACGCTCGCCGTGCTGGGCCCGAACGGCGCAGGCAAGTCCACGCTGCTCGATGTGCTCGTCGGACGGCTGCGACCGGAACGCGGCGAGGTGCGGGTCGGCGACCGTGTGCTCTCCGACGCGGCCGAACGCATCCACGTTCCGCCCGAGCGACGCAGGGTGGGTCTGCTCAGCCAGGCGCCGTCGCTGTTCCCGCACCTCTCGGCGCAGGAGAACGTGGCGTTCGCGCCGCGCGCGGGCGGGGCATCCCGCATCGGCGCGCGAGAGGAGGCGGTGCGCCTGCTGGATGCCGTCGGCCTGCGCGGACTGGAGGGCCGGCGCCCTGCACGGCTCTCCGGCGGGCAGCAGCAACGCGTCGCCCTGGCCCGGGCGCTGGCGGCGCGGCCGGACGTGCTGCTGCTCGACGAGCCGTTCTCCGCACTCGACGTTTCGACGGCCGCGGACATGCGGATGCTCACGGCCGAGACGCTCGAGAGAACCGGCACGACCGCCGTCGTCGTGACGCACGACGTCGTCGACGCTCTCTCCCTCGGGCACTCCTGCGTCGTGCTCGACGCAGGGCGGGTGGTCGACGGCGGCGACCTGGCGAGCGTGCTGGGCATGCCGCGGTCGCCGTTCGTCGCCGCGCTGGCCGGCATGAACCTGCTGGCCGGGGCGGCGGCAGGCGACGGCGTCGTGCACACGGATGATGGCCGGGTTCTGCGAGGGCACGAGATCGGCGTCCTCCGCCCCGGCGACCGCGCCTTCGCGGCCTTTCCACCGGCGGCGGTGCGGCTCGAGCACACGGGCGTGGTCGGATCGGCCCCGTCGGCAAGAGTGACGCACCTCGCGGCCATGGTCGAGGGATGGGAGCTCGGAACAGCGGGCATCCGCGTGCGGTTCCGCGACGGGCTGCTCGCCGACGTTCCGCCCGCCGAGTTCGCTTCCCTGCGGCTGCGGCGCGGCGATCGCGTGCGCCTCGTCGTGCCGCCGGAGGCGGTGAGCGTCTATGCGGCCGGTGAACCCGTCTGCGGCGCCGACGAGACATCCGCGACGGTGCACGACGTCGGGCGCGGGCGGTTACGGTGATGTGGTGGGTGCGGAACGGATCGGCGACCGGTACGGCCGTGAGCTGCGCGATCTGCGCATCTCGCTGACCGACCGCTGCAACCTGCGCTGCGTGTACTGCATGCCTCGCGAGGTGTTCGGCACCGACCACGTGTTCCTCCCCAAGGACCGGCTCCTCACGTTCGATCAGATCGAACGCATCGCACGCGTCGCTGTGGCCGGCGGTGTGCGAAAGCTGCGCCTGACCGGCGGCGAACCGCTGCTGCGACCGGGCGTCGTCGGTCTCGTCGAACGTCTCGCCGCTCTGCGCCAGCCGGACGGCGCACCGATCGACATCGCGCTCACCACGAACGCCACTGGCCTCAGTCGCCTTGCGGCGCCGCTCAAGGATGCCGGACTGAGTCGCGTGACGGTGTCGCTCGACAGCCTCGATCCGGAGACGTTCGCACGCATCAGCGACACGAAGCTGCCGCTGTCTCGCGTGCTGGACGGCATCGACGCGGCCAGAGCGGTGGGCTTCCCTGTCAAGATCAACACGGTCGTGCGGCGCGGCTTCAACGACGAAGAGCTCGAGGCGATCGCCGAGCGCTTCCGTGGAACGGGTGTCGCGGTGCGGTTCATCGAGTACATGGATGTCGGCGCGACCAACGGCTGGCGGCTCGACGACATGGTGCCCTCTGCCGAGGTCGTCGAACGGATCGGGCGGCGGCATCCGCTCAAGCCCGTCGGGCAACGGGGATCCGCCACCGCCTCCCGCTGGGAGTACGTCGACGGCTCCGGCGAGATCGGGGTCATCTCCAGCGTGACGGAGCCGTTCTGCGGCTCGTGCACGCGTGCGAGGGTCTCGGCCGACGGCCGCCTGTTCACGTGCCTGTTCGCCTCCGACGGCATCGACCTGCGCCCCGCCGTCGACGACGGAGACGAGGCCGTCGCCGACGCGCTGTTCGGAACGTGGAGAACGCGGGACGACCGCTACTCGGAGCTGCGCGGAGCCCAGACGATGGAGCGCCCGCGTCCTCGCGTGGAGATGTCGTTCATCGGAGGCTGACCGAGGCGGGCCCTGCGCTGCCGTGATCGAGGCCGACCCACTCGGATTCGCCGTCGGAGAAGCGCTGTCGCTTCCAGATCGGCACTCCTGCCTTGATCTCGTCGACGAGCGTCGCGCACGCGAGGAAGGCCTCCCGCCGATGCGCGGATGCGACGGCAGCGATCAGCGCGACATCGCCCACCTTCAGCGGGCCGACGCGATGGGCGGCGGCCACGCGCAAGCCGGTCGACGCCGCGACACGCTCGCAGCACTCACGCAGGAACCGCTCGGCGTCGGGATGCGCGGAGTACTCGAGGGCCGTCACCGGCCTTCCGCCGTCGTGGTCGCGCACCACGCCGAGGAACACGACGACGGCTCCGTCCGATGCGGCGCCGACGGCATCCCGCACCGCCGCCTCATCGAGGCGTTCGTCGCTGACCGACGCCAGCGCGACGAGCCCTTCGCCCGCTGCGGCGCTCATGCCCTCACCATCCCGGAGGAAGACGAACTCCGCCCTCGGCGAGCCGATGCCGAAGCCGCGTCGAGCGCGAGCGTTCCGCCCTGCAGCGAGCGCACTCCCGTCACTCCCGCTGTGGCGAGCGCGAGCACGGCGCGTGCCGAACGCACGCCCGCGCTGCACACGATCACCACGTCGGCGCCTTCGGCCAGCCGGCCGGCCAGCGCCGCTGCATGCCCGCGCAGCCGCTCCGATCCGGCTTCGAGCTCGGTCATCGGCACCTCGAGCGTGTCCGCCGCCTCCGTGAGGGGCCGCTGCTCGCGCTCCTCCGGAGTGCGCACATCCACGAGCACGGGCGGGTTCGCTCCGCCCAGTTCGGCGAGCAGGGCCTGCGCGGTGACGGTCGCCACGTCATCCGTGTCTGCGGAAGGCTCGCGGCGCTGGGGGCCGGATCCCCGACCGGTGTGGTCGGTGAGACTCGCGACCGGCGGCGCATCCGGGCTCGCCCGGAACTCCACCTCTCGAACGCGGGCCGATCGCGCGTCGTAGGAGAGCATCCTGCCGATCAACGGCTCGCCGATGCCCGTGATGAGCTTCACGGTCTCGGCCACCACGAGTCCTCCGATCACGGCGCAGACCGAGGGGAGCACGCCGCCGATGGAGCAATCGAGCACGTCAGCGGCGTCCGGAGGCATCGGGAACAGGTCGCGGTAAGTGGGCCCGGCCGGCCAGGAGACGCCGATCTGGCCGTCGTAGCGCAGCACCGCTCCCCAGACGAGCGGCATGGATGCGAGCACAGCGGCATCGCTGGCCAGGTAGCGGGTGGCGAAGTTGTCGCTGCCGTCGATCAGCAGGTCGTACTCGCGCAGCAGCTCCTCCGCGTTGTCGGCGCAGAACGTCTCGGGATGCCTGCGGAATCGGATCGCAGGATCGATCGCGGCGACGGTGTCGGCCAGCGAGTCCACCTTCAGCCGGCCGATGTCGGCCAGTCCGTGCGAGGTCTGGCGGTGCAGGTTGGACAGATCGACGCTGTCGGCGTCCACCACCCCGATCGTCCCCACGCCGGTCGCGGCGAGCGCCGGCACGATGGCGCTCCCCAGGCCGCCTCCGCCGATCACGAGCACGCGCGCGTCGGCGAGCGACAGCTGGGCAGCCGCACCGAAACCGGGCAGCACGAGCTGCCTGCTGTACCGTTCGCTCGCCTCGCTGCTGAGCCGTCGCGCGGCCTGCTCGCCGCCCGCCGGTGAATCCTGCTGGAGCATGTGCCTCCCGGTCGTCCGCCGTGTGACGATCCTACGAGCAGTGACGTCGCAGGGTCGCGCCTGGACTCCTGGCAGGTGCCGCGCGGGCGCGGGTGGTCGCCGCTAGCGTTGGCTCATGGTCCCGTCCGAGCACGCCGGCGATCCGTCGGAGGATACGTCGAACCTCCCACCTGCCGAGTCGCTCACCGCCGAGCCGCTCACCGTCGAGCAGTGGCAGGAGTGCGTGCTCGCCTCGGTCGGACGAACGGGCGATGAGACCGTGCCGCTCGCGGATGCCCAGGCACGCACCGTGGCGGTCGACGTCCGTACCAGGCATCCCGTTCCGCTCTTCGACAACTCGTCGATGGATGGGTACGCGGTGCGGCACTCGGATGTGCGCGGTGCGACGCCGGAGCATCCGGTGCAGCTCGTCGTCGTGGCCGATGCGCCGGCCGGCTCAGGTGCCGATCCCGTGTTGCCAGCGGGTGCGGCGGTGCGCGTCATGACCGGTGCGCCCGTGCCGTCGCAGGCGGATGCCGTGGTCCCGGTCGAAGACACCGTCGAGCACCACGACGCGGGCCGCTGGGTCGAGCCGACCGACCAGGTGGCGAGTGTGCACGTGCTCGCGGAGCCGGTGCCTGGCCGCTTCATCCGTCGAACGGGCGAGGATGCCGAGAGCGGCACGACCGTGCTGCACGCCGGTCGGGTGCTCACCCCCGCCGCCCTCGCCTCCATCGCCGCCGCCGGCTGGGACTCCGTGCGGGTGTCGCGGCGTCCCCGTGTGGTCGTCGTCTCCACCGGAAGCGAGCTCGTCGCCCCGGGAACGCCGCCTTCCCGCGGCATGATCCCCGACTCCAACACGGCGCTGCTCACCGCGCTCGTGCAGGATGCCGGCGGCGTCGTGGTGGATCGCGCACTGGTGTCCGACGACCCGGCTCGCCTGCTCGGCACGCTCGAGGCCCTCTCCCCCGATCAGGTCGACGCCGTGGTGCTGTCCGGCGGGGTGAGCGCCGGTGCCTTCGACGTCGTCAAGGCCGCGCTCACCGACCACGGGTCCGTCACATTCGCGCGCCTGGCCATGCAGCCGGGCAAGCCGCAGGGTTTCGGCCGGCTGGCATCCGGCATCCCCGCGTTCTGTCTGCCAGGCAACCCGGTGAGCTCTCTCGTGTCGTTCGAGCTGTTCGTCAGACCGGCGCTGGCCGCGATGCTCGGACGCAGCGTGACGCGGCGCGAGGTGCTGGAGGCCACGGCAGGTGCCGGCTGGTCGTCGCCGGCAGGGAGGCGGCAGTACATTCCGGTCAGCGTCGAGCACGACGGCGGCGCACCCGTGGTGCGGCCGTCTGCGGCAGGCGGATCCGGCTCGCACCTCGTGGCG
>Ga0164242_10003863_pt1 | contig 16947 bp, 18 predicted proteins | sample OricomgcompostMG_FD_108783 | JGI IMG/M metagenome (GOLD analysis project Ga0164242, IMG submission 108783) | Miracle-Growth compost microbial communities from Emeryville, California, USA - Original compost - Miracle growth compost (MG) ...
GCCGACGCCGGCACCGAGATCGTGCAGACCGTCAACCGGATCGGCGTGCCGGTGATCGTCGGCGCCGTGCTGCAGGAGCCTGCGCCGCAGACCAGCAACACCTCGTTGCTATACCTGCCCGACAAGGGCATCGTCGACCGCTACGTCAAGCAGCACCCGGTCCCGTTCGCCGAATACATGCCCTACCGCTCGTTCTTCCGGCACTTCACCAAGACCGTCGACCTGGCCGGCAACTTCGCGGCCGGCCACAAGACCGGCCTGTTCCGGATCCCCACGAAATCCGACGGGACCGTGAAGGTCGCACCGATCATCTGCTTCGAGGTCGCCTACGACTCGCTGACCCGCAACCCGGTCAAGGACGGTGCACAGTTGCTGGCCGTGCAGACCAACAACGCGACGTTCGGCTACACGGCCGAGTCCGAGCAGCAGTTGGCGATCTCGCGGGTGCGCGCCATCGAGTTGGGACGGTCCATCGTGCACATCTCGACCGTCGGCGTGAGCGGGCTGATCACGCCCGACGGCGTGGTGCACGACAAGACCGGTCTGTTCACCCCGGCCGCGCTCTCCGGTGCCCTGCCGCTGCGCTCCGGCGAGACGCTGGCCGTTCGTCTCGGTGCACTGCCGGAGTGGTTCGGCTGTGCGGCCGCGTTGCTGTTGTGCGCGGCGGCGATCGCCGGCAACCGGTCGTCCCGGCGCCCTTGCACCAGTCCCGAGGAAGTCCGAGAGCTTGTCTGACCCCGTCACCCACGCCCGTCCCGCCCTGGAGAAGCTCCTCGTCCTCGTCCCGACCTACAACGAGCGCGAGAATCTCCCGCTCATCGTCCGTCGCATCCGCGCCAGCCTCCCGGATGCGGACGTGCTGGTGCTGGAGGACAACTCGCCCGACGGCACCGGCGCCGTCGCGGACCAGCTCGCCGCGGGGGACGAGCGAGTGCGGGTGATGCACCGGGCCGGCAAGGATGGCCTCGGGAAGGCGTATCTCGCCGGTTTCGCGTGGGGCCTCGAGCGCGACTACGACGCCCTCATCGAGATCGACGCCGACGGCTCGCACCCGCCGGAACGACTGCCGGCACTGCTGCGCGCGGCCGCCGACGCGGACGTGGTCATCGGGTCGCGCTGGATCCGCGGCGGCAAGGTCGTCAACTGGCCGCTGCACCGCAAGGCGCTCAGCGTGGGCGGCAACCTCTACGTCAAGACACTGCTGGGTATGCCGGTCAACGACGCGACCGCCGGTTTCCGTGTCTACCGGGCCGGCGCACTGCGGACCATCGGCCTGGACGGCGTCGACTCCTACGGCTACTGCTTCCAGGCAGACCTGACCTGGCGGGCCATCCGCGCCGGGCTGCGGGTGGTCGAGGTGCCGATCACTTTCGTGGAGCGCGAGATCGGCCAGTCCAAGATGAATCCCGACATCGCCCGCGAGTCGCTGCGCAACATCAGTCGGTGGGGTTGGGAGTACCGCAGGGATCAGATTCGTTCTATCGGTGACAGACTCCTGCACCGAGCGAAGGACACCCCATGAGCACCGTCACCCGCCGCGCGCCGTTCTGGGCCCGGCTGCTCTTCGCGATCGCCGTGTGCCTGCCGATCATCGAGGTCGTCGTCATCGTCCTGGTCTGGCACCTCATCGGCTGGTGGACCCTGCTGGCCCTCGCGGCCTGCTTCTGCGTGGGGATGGTCGTCATCAAGCGCGCTTCGCTGGGTGCCACCCGCGAGCTGCGGGCCGCGATGGCCGAGCGTCGCCCGCCCGCCCGGGAGGTCGCCGACACGCCGCAGGCGCTGGTCGGGGGCATCCTGCTGCTGATCCCCGGCTTCGTCACCTCACTGCTGGGCCTGATCCTCATCCTGCCCGGCATGCGCTCGGTGGCACGGCGCATCGTCGCGCTGGTCGTCGGCCGCCGGCTCGGCGGGGGAGCTGTCCGGGTCGTCGACTACACCGCCACCCGGTCCGACTTCCGGCAGGGCGACCCCGAGGTCATCGAGGCCGAGGTCATCGACGAGGACCCGAAACGCCGCTGAGGGCGCGGGCGTCGGGCGTCATACCGCCCCCGTCATACCGACAAGGGAGCCGACCGGATCTCTCCGGTCGGCTCCCTCGGCTGTGTCGTGCAGCGTGCTCAGGCGGAACGCTTGCGGCGCGGCTTCTCACCACGCGAGGCGCGCAGCAGCGTCAGGCGCTCCTGCAGCAGCTCTTCGAGCTCGGGGATGGAGCGACGCTCGAGCAGCATGTCCCAGTGGGTGCGCTGCGGCTTGACCGGCTTGCGCTCCGGCTCCGGGCCGTCCTGCAACTTGGCCTCGGCACCGCAACGGCACTCCCACAGGCCCGGGACGTCTGCTTCCACGGAGAACGGCAACTCGCTCACGTGCCCCTGCGGGCACACGTAGCGCACGATCTGCCGCTCGCTGAAGGCGATGCCTTCCTCGGTCTCCAGCGACAACGTGCTGAGGTTGGTGCCTCGCAGTGAACGCTCTGCCATGACCATCACTTCTTTCTCGTGTCGGGCCTTCCGAGACCGTCCCCCCTCGGGTCGACCCGCCTCGGCGATCTATGTCGTGCAACGGTCGATCGGGGCCTGGTGTTCCCGAGCAATCGATGCCCGCGGCCGCTCGTTCGATCGGCGGCCGATGCATTCAAGACGCCGCAGGACCGGCAAAGGTTGCGGATGATACGTCGTGAGCGCTCACACCATGCCGGAAACCGGCAGAATTGTCACATCCGATCACCTCGGGCGTGACCAAGATCACGAGCCGCGGGTCCAGGCCGCGGGCGTCATACCACCTGGGGCGGCGTGTTCCCGGCCTCGATGATGCCCTCGCGCACCTTCACCCCGCGCAGCAGGACGGCGCCGACGCCGAAGAAGATGATCAGCGCCACGATCGAGTAGCGGTAGTCGCGGAACCACTGGAAGACCAGCCCGAAGACGAGCGTCCCGAGCCAGCTCGTGCCGCGCTCCATCGCCTGGTAGAGGCTGAAGAACTCCGACTCCCGACCGCCCGGCACCAGCCCGCTGTAGAGCGACCGCGACAGGGACTGGCTGCCACCCAGCACCAGCCCGATCCCGCTGGCCAGGAGCAGCCAGGGCACGAGTTGTCGCTCCGGGAGCAGGCAGGCGAGGCAGACCACGGCCGTCCACAGGAAGAGGCTGGAGTAGATCATCCGGTGCGCGCCGTGCCGAGCCGCCAGGCGGGCGAACGCCATCGCCCCGAAGAACGCGATGATCTGCACCAGGAGGATGGTCACGACCAGTTCGCTGTCGCTGAACTTCAGCTGCTTGCTGCCGTAGAGACTGGCGGATGCGATCACGGTCTGCATCCCGTCGTTGTAGAACAGGTATGCCAGCAGGAAGCGTTTGGTCTGCGGGTAGTGCCGCAGCGACGCGAACGTGGTGCGGAGTTGCTTCAGTCCACCGATGCGGTCCTGCGGCTTCTCGGGGCGGTTGCCGGACAGGCTGCGCAGGCCGCGCAGCGGGATGATCGCGAACAGGCCCCACCACACGCCGGCCGCGAGGAACGCGACGCGCACCGCGCCGCTCTTGTCCAGGCCCAGCGCCCCGTGCACGACCAGCAGCACCAGGGTCGCGGCGAGCAGGCTGCCTCCGCCGAGGTAGCCGTAGGCCCAGCCGCGCGCCGACACGTAGTCGCGGTCGTCCGGTGGGGTGATGCGGATCATGATCGCCGAGTAGACGATCAGCGCAGCGCCGAGGCACAGGTTGGCGATGATCGCCAGGATCACGCCGAGCTGCCAGTCGGTGCCACCGATGGCCACCATCGCGGCGGCGGCCCCCGCCCCGACATACGTGAAGCCTGCGAGATAACGCAACGGGTGCGTGGAGCGGTCCACGACGGCGCCGACGAAGATCAGCACGACCGCGGAGATGATGGTGGACACGGTCAGGATGTAGGGGACCAGTGATCCGGGTGCGATGCCGATCCCGAGCACGTGCAGGTTGTTGTTGCAGGCGATGTCGCTGGCCTGGCCGGGGCAGGCGACCTTGTTCGCGATCGAGGTCAGGTATGGCGAGAACAGCACCGCCGCGGTGACCGTCACGTAGGACGCGGCGGCCCAGTCGTACCAGTACCAGCTGCGTTGCAGGCGCTGCTGCTCCGGGCCGGAGACTCGCTCCACACGCGTTCGCAGCAGGGTCACGCGCGACACTGTGGCACATCGGTGGGACCGAAGGGTGGGAATCACCCGGCCCGCGGCGGATCCGTTACACGACCAGGCCGCTGTGCAACCGCCGCGCCGGGTCGTAATGGTGGCGGATCTGCGCCAGTTTGGACAGGTTCCCCGCGTAGTAGCGCTTGGCGGACTGTCCCGACTCGAGGTAGTTGACGTAGCCACCGGCGGAGAACGGCGCGAGCCGCCGGTGGGCATCGGCGATCCAGGCCTGCGCGCTGCTGTATGCCGTGCCGCCGGCATACCACTGGATGGACGCGACGTGGTTGCGCCAGGGGAATGCGGTCGCCGCGCTGCCCGGGTCCGAGACCGCGCCGGTGAGCGGGTCCAGGAGCGCACTGCCGGGCCGTCCGCTGCGTGAGCGGGCGATGACGGCGTCCCGGATCGCGGCCGCGGCCGCGGTGGAGATGGACGCCAGCACGTCGCTGCCGGCGGTGAAGCCCTGCCGCTTCGAGGTCGTGCCGCCACCCAGGTAGCTCGCGGCGTCCAGGTAACTGAACCGCTGGTACTTGGTGGTGGTCGGCGTGATCCCGATGGTCTTCAGCAACGACGCGGCGGCCGTGCGTTCGTCGCCGCTGCGCGTCACGCCGAGGATGCTCACGTGCAGGTTGCCGCCACCGATCGCGTCGACGTGGACCCCGGCCCACCGGGATCGCGGGGCGGAGCGGATCCAGTCGGCCCAGCCGGTCATCACTCGCACCGCGGACATGCCGGGGAAGGTCAGGGTGAAGATGCCCGTGCCGCCGACGGCGTGGGTGGCGAAGCGCATGCTGGTGACCAGGCCGAGGTTGCCGCCGCCTCCGCCACGCAGTGCCCAGAAGATGTCGGCGTGGTGCCTGGCATCCGCGGTCACCGTGCTGCCATCGGGTAGCACGATGGTGGCCGCGGTCAACCGGTCAGCGGTGAGACCGTGTGCCCGGGACTCGACGCCGAGGCCGCCGCCGAGGGTCAGTCCGGCGACACCGACCGTGGGGCAGGTGCCGGTGGGTATGCCGCGTCCGCGCCCGGCGAGATACTTCTTGACGGCATACAACGTGGCGCCGGTGCCCACCGCGACGGTCCGGTCGGCGGCGCGATAGCTGACCGAGTCCAGCGGCCGCATGTCGAGCACGAGGGTGCCGTTCGCCGCGGACGCGCCGACGTAGGAGTGCCCGCCGCCACGGGGTGCGATCTGCAAGCCGTGCTGGGCGGCGAAGTGCATGGCGCGCGCGATGTCCTCGGTGCGTTCGACGACCATGACCGCGGCGGGCTTGTTGCCGTCGTAGCGTGTGTCGAAGACGAGCTTGGCCCGGCTGTAGGGGCCGGTGCCGGGCAGGTCGACGGGACCCTTCACCGTGTGCGCGAAGTCGATCCAGTCCTGGGTCGTCGGCTGGCGCACGGCTGCGCGGCTCGTGGTCGGACTGTGCGTCGCGGCGCTGCTGCCAGGGGTGGCTGCGGCCGTCGTCCCACCGGTGGTGGCGGTCGAGGTGGTTCTGCCCGCACCGGTCGAAGCGGTCGAGGACCGCGCGCTGTTGCAGCCGGTGAGTGCGACCAGCAGGCCGCTGCCGGAGAGTGCGAGTGCGCCGCGCCGCGTGAGTGCCGTCATGTGGGGTAGGACGCCGCAGCAACGCATGTCGTTGCCCCCACCACCATCTCGGCCAGTGACGGCTTCCTCGCCGACTGACGGTTCCATCTCGCCGTCACTCGGTGAACTCGCCGTCACTCGGTGCCGGGTGTCGGGACCGCGCATCCGTCCGGACCGCAGACCGCACCCTCGGCTCCCTGCATCACCAACGGGTGTGACTCGCTCCATGCCTGCTCGAGCGCAGCGGTGAACGTCGCGGCCGGCTGCGCGCCGGAGATGCCGTACTTGCCGTCCAGGACGAAGAACGGCACGCCTTGTATGCCGAAAGCACGCGCCTGCGCGAAATCCTGCTCGACCTCAGCGCGGACCTGCGGATCCTCAAGCGCCGCAACAATGTCCGCGGCTCGCAGTCCGTGGCGTTCGCCGATCGCGACAAGGACCTCCTGCGCACCGATGTCGGCGCCCTTCTCGAAGTGCTCGCTGAGCAGGTCCTCCTTGACGGCATCCGCGACATCGTGCCGCGCGGCCAGATGCAGGAGGTGATGTGCCCGCAGACTGTTGGCCACGACCAGGTTGTCGAAGTCGTAGTGCAGGCCTTCGCCCGCTGCCTGCTGTGCGACGTGCGCGAACATCCGGTGGACCTGTTCGCGCGGCATACCCTTGCGCTCGGCGAGGTAGTCGACCTCGGCACCGTCGTAGTGCTCCGGCAGCGATGGGTCCAGTTGATAGCTGTGCCAGGTGATCTCCACCTGGTCGGCGTGCGGGAAGTCGCGCAGCCCGGCTTCGAAACGGCGCTTGCCGATGAAGCACCACGGGCAGGCGATGTCGGACCAGATGTCAACCTTCATGCATGACGCAACGGGCTGGCGTGCAGCCGCATTCCGCAGTACGTGCGCCCTGAGTGACGGCGAGCTCGTCGAGCGACGGCGACATGTCGCCGTCGCTCGACGAGGAAGCCGTCACTCACCGTGGGTGGTCTGGGCTAGCGTGCCGGGTGTGGCCGCACGACCGCATCAGCTGACCCGGGAGCAGGCACGACGCATCGCGGTGCGTGCGCAGCTGCTCGCGCTCCCTCGACCGGCAGCACTGCTCGACACCGTGCGGCAGCTCTGCTCGATACAGCTGGATCTCACGGCGGCCGTCGCGCCGAGCCCGGAGCTGGTGTGCTGGAGCAGGCTGGGGGCGGCATACCAGCTCGGCGGCCTGGACGACCTCTTCGAGTCGCGCGAGGTGATCGAATTGCGCGGACAGGTGATGGCGGCCGAGGACATCCGGCTCTACCGCGCGGAGCTCGCGGACTGGGGCGAGCATCCGCGCGTGGAGTGGCAGGAGTCCGCGGCCGAATGGGTGATGGCCAACGATTTGTGCCGTCGCGAGATCCTCGACCGTCTTGCGGACGAGGCACCCTTGCCGGCCGCCGCGTTCGACGACGCCTGCGACGTGCCGTGGCGCTCGACCGGTTGGACCAACAACCAGAACGTCGTGCGGCTGATCGACTTCATGGAGAGCAGGGGAGAGGTCGCGGTGGCGGCTCGCGGGGAGCGTGGTGAGCGGCTGTGGGATCTGGCCGAGCGGGTCTACCCCGAGACCGACACGGTGCCGATCGCCGCCGCACTGCAGGAGCGCGCGCGGCGTGCGCTGCGTGCACTCGGGCTGATGCGGCCCCGGGTCCACGACCTGGCCGGGATCGTGCGCAGGGACCTCGAGGCCCCGGGCGAGCCGGCCGTCATCGAGGGCGTCCGCGGCAAATGGTGTGTCGACCCCGAGCAGCTGGACCGGCCGTTCCGGGGGCGCACCGCTGTGCTGTCGCCGCTGGACCGGCTCATCTTCGATCGCAAGCGGATGGCCGACATCTTCGGATTCGACTACCAACTCGAGATGTACAAGCCGAAGGCGAAGCGGCGCTGGGGTTACTACGCGCTGCCGATCCTCTCCGGAGACCGGTTGGTGGGCAAGCTCGACGCGTCGGCCGATCACCAGCGCGGTGCACTCGTCGTGCACGCCATACATGAGGACGAAACGTTCTCGCAGGCGTTGCGGCGCCGTGTCGACCGGGAGCTCGCCGCGCTGGCAGCATTCCTGGGACTCGCTGTGCGTCACGAGTGATCAGCGGGGGGTGGATGGCCGGACGCCTGCCGCCTCCAGAACCGATACGGTTGGAGACGATCGAGCCCAAACGTATCCACCGAGCGAGGCGACATGGTGCAACCGAGCCCCTACACACCGGGCGCCGTCGCGCGCGAGACGCCCGGACGCAGGCGGCAACTGGCCGAGGTCTCGGAACGGCTGGACATGATGACTGCCACCGGCCGTCTCGTGCCGCGGATCAGGGTCGATCACGGTCCGCGCGGGGTCGGGAAGACCTCACTGCTGCGGCAGATCGAGCAGCGCGCCCACGCCAAGGACGCCGCGACGATCTGGGTGACGGCCGGCGAGTCCGCCGGATTGGTGCCGGCGCTCGCCGATGGCGCCGAGCGACTCGTGCGCCGATGGCCCGCGAAACTGCGGGACAAGGTGGCCACGGCGCTGTCGCACCTGGAGGTGAAGGTGACCGGCGGGGTGCCCGGTGTCGCGAGCATCGAAGCCGCGTGGGGCAGGTCGGGTGGCCGGCGAGCTCGGGGAGCAACGCGTGAATTCGAGGATCTACTGGTGGCAACCGTGGAGGCTGCCCAGGAGCGTAGCTACAGCGGCCTGGTGTTGCTGATCGACGAGATCCAAGCCGCCGACCCGGCCAGCCTGCGCACGATCTCCTACGCCTGGCAGCACTTCCAGTCCGAGCGCCGGTTCCTGCCGGTCGCGCTCTTCGCAGCGGGCCTGCCCGAGAGTGTGAGCGTCATCAACGCTGCCGTGAGCAATTCCGAACGGTTCGCCTACCGGCAGTTGAAGGACCTTCCGCCGGATGCGGCGGCAGTGGCCCTGGCCGGACCGGCTCGCGAGCTCGGCGTCAGCTGGAGCGCGGACGCGATCGATGCGGCGGTGCGGTATGCCGCCGGTTATCCACACACTGTGCAGCTGATCGGCGAAAATGCCTGGCGGCACGCTGGATTCCCGAACGCGGGGGCCACGATCAGGCGGGAGCACGTGGAGCAGGCGGCGGCTGATGTCGAGGAGGATCTGCGCGAGCTGTTCACTGCCAGACTGTCGAAGGTGACGCGCCAGGTCGAGCTCGAGATGGTGCACGCGATGGCCCGCCTCGGGGACGGCCCGGTGCGCCGCAGTGAGATCGCGGCGCTGATGGGCAAGCCGACCGATGCGCTCGGGGTGCCGCGCAGCCGGCTGATCGGTGCGGGAATCATCACCGACAGCAGTCACGGCTACGTCGAATTCACCGTGCCGGGTTTCGCGGCCTTCGTCCGCGAAACACATGACCTGGACGGCCCGGAGAGCTGATGGAGCGGGGCGCTCACCGGCTGTCGCGGGCGTGCAGCACGCAGTCACCGCACAGTGACCCGGTCGCCCGATAGACCAGGCAGCAACTCGCCCGACAGAAGCCCGGCCCGGCACGCAGCTGCCCGCGGTCGATGAGGGGATCGGCAAGCAGCTCATCGGCCGCCGCGCGTGCCGCCTCGACGAGGTCGGGACGGGCGGCTCGAAGCAGAGTGATCGTGCTGTTGGCCGCCGAGCCGACGTTGCCCCAGAGGACGTGAGCGCTGACGCCATACAACTGTTCGATGCGACGAGTGAGCACGGTTATTGCGCTGTCCCGCAATGGTTTTGCCGCTTCGCCGGTGAGTGCGAAGGACAGCTGGAGCCAGCCCGCTCCATCGAGTCGCCAATGGATCGCGCTCTCGTGCAGGTCGACGGGATGGCCGAGGGCGGTTGCGCACAGGTGTGCGGCGACCAGACGAGCCACCAGTCCGAACTGTTCGGTCGAGGCGGCGGTGCGTGCGTCGGGCCGTGTCCGTCCGTCGATGGTGAGTGCGTCCCGGACCTGGTCGACGCGCCGGCGCAGCGCAGCGGTGCTCAGTCTGGCGGTGAGGTCTTGCCAGTCACCGGTCGGGGGAGCGGTGGATTCGTGCAGGTCGAAGGCGAGGGCGGGGCCGAGGTGGAGCGGGTCACTCATGCTGCGGCGATCCGCTCCACCAGTTGCAACAGGGGATCGGGCACCTGGGCGGGGTCCAGCGCTGCCGAGAGTGCGGCGGCCAGAAGCTCCTTGCGACCGGACGCCACGCCACAGAAGCGGTGCAACTGGTCGGCCAGCGGCCGATCCTGCCACGCCGGTTGCTGCCGGAGGGTGTCGAGCTTGTGCCGCAGGCCGAGCCGTTCGATGACACGGACCGTGCGTTCGTCGCCGAGCGCGCGGATGAGCTCATCTTCCAGATCGGCTCGGCAGACGAAGAAGCCGTGTGCTGCAAGGTCGCTGGAGTTGCGGACGACGCGCCCGATCCGACGCAGAGCCTGCTCGACGAAGCGGACTTCGGGTGCATCACACAGGCCCAGCACCTCGACCTCGCCGCGGACACCATGCAGTTCGACGAGCGCACGTCGGACGTTGGTCACCCCACCGAGGTCGACGAGCTCGACGCCGGTCAGTTGCACGTTGCGCGTCGCAGCAACCGCCGTCACCGCAGCGATGTCGCTGACTCCTTCGAGCAGAACGACCTGGCGAACTCCCGTGCGCACAGTCCCACCTCCTGACTCGACGACCCCGACTCTACGCAGCGCCGGCCCGGCGAATCGTGGCGAGGCAGCAGGGCGACCCGTTCGGCGTGCCCACGCAGTGGCGGCTACGTCGAGGTGTGGAAGCCGCCACTGCTGTAGAGCACCTGGCCGGTGATCCAGCCGCCGGAGGGGGAGAGCAGAAACGTGACGAGGTCAGCAGTGTCCTTCGGCGTGCCGAGCCTTCCGGCAGGAGTCTGGGCGATGCCGTGCCGGCGGATCTCGTCGTCCATCCAGCCGGTGTCGATCGGACCAGGATTGATGCAGTTCGCTCGGATCCCTCTGTCTGCCAACTCGATCGCTGCAGCGACGACGAGGCGGTCGAGTGCTCCCTTGCTCGTCCCGTAGGGGAGGTTGTATGCCGAGTGGTCACTCGTCAGCGCAACAATCCGGCCGGCTTCGGCGTCCCGCACTGCGGACGGCAGCTGCTGCGCGAATGCCTTGATCAGCAACCAGTTGGCTCGCGCATTGACTGCGTAGTGCCGGTCCCAGCTGTCGATCGTGGTGTCCAGGATGCCGCTGTTCACACCCTCGGTGTGCGCGAGGACGATCGCGGTGAGGTCGCCGCGGTGGTTCGCCCGACGGATCAGGTCATCAGGAACTGTCACGTCTGCGAGATCGGCCGAGACCACCGCCGTCTCGGCCCCCAGGGCACGACACTCCTGGGCGATGTCGCTGGGGTCGTCGTGCCCGTGCCCCAACCCGACGCGCTCGTCATACGGGAGCCAGTGGTTGAGGGTCAGGTCCCAGCCGGCCGCCGCCAGCGCCACGGCGAGACCTGCTGCGATGCCTCGGCGCCGGCCGACCCCGGTGATCAGGACCGTTCCTCGTGACATGTGAGCGTCCATTTCGCGTCAGGTGATTTCCTCGGACCTTACGTCTTGTGAGCTCACCGCGCCGGATCCCACACGGCGTGGTTCAGAAAGTGGTGGTGGGTGGGGTGATTCGGATTGCAATATCCTTCGACACCCCACTCACGATGAGAGGTCGAGCACGCGAGCGATCATCTGGTGTCCCTGCGCCTCGAACTGCTCGTCCCCGACGAGGTGCGCCCACACGGCAGTGTTGATCGCCTCCCGCAGCCGCTCTCGGAACCACACGTCAGGCTCGCGCGGGTCGGCGCCGTACCCGTCGACGAACGCAGTCTCCAGGGCCGGATCGTCCCGGAAGTCTCGTGCCTCCAGTCGAACCCAGTCGGTGATCGCGGGCCGCAACGCGGCTCGCCCGAAATCGATGACGCTGATCCACCCGTGGTGCGCGAGCCAGTTGCGTGGCTGCCAGTCGCCGTGCGTGGGCACGAGTGAGACAGGATCGGTCGGCCAACCCGCGACGATGCGACGCAACTCGACGACCACGTCGGGGGAGATGCGGTGCGGTTTGTCGAGGTTGCGCAGGACCTTGGTGTTCTCGTGAGCCTCGTACGCCGCGTCCGTCCTGCTCTCCTGCGCGTGCAACTGCGCAAGCAGTCGGCCGGCTTGCCGAAATGTCTCAGGATCTCGCTGCGTGGCCGAGCCCAGCACGAGACGGCCTGGAAGATATTCGGTGACAATAATTTTCGCGCTCCGATCGCCTGCCACCAGACGTGGAGCACGGCCCTGCGAGACCCACGGCCGCAACCATTGCTCGTGGGCATCGAGCTCACGCGCGATGTGATGATTCGTCTCGCCATCCGCCTTCACCACGAAGCGCCCACCCGCTGCTTCGACCTCCAGCACGACGTTGTCGACCAGGCCCCAGCTGTGGTCGTGCAGCACCCGGAGATCCGGAAGCCAACGACATAGCAGCCGGCGCTGCATTTCACTGAGCGACAACAAACGGTGGTCCATTCCCGAGACGGTAGCGTTGCCGCAATGCCTACCAACACCCCGCGTCGATGGCTGACAGCCGGCCTCGCTGCTGCGGCGTTGGTGCTGGCCGGCTGCTCCGGCAACGGCTCCAGCGCCTCGACGTCAGTGCCGCGCACCGCGTCGACGACCGCCCGATCCGGCAGCCCGACGACCACTCCGAAAGCGCCTACGTCCAGCACCCCGACACACACCGCGCGAGACCCGTTGACCGGTCGGGCGCGCAACGACAATCCGGTCATCGCGGTGAAGCTGGAGAACACCGCTGCCGCCATGCCACAGTTCGGCCTGTCGGCCGCTGACCTGGTCTTCGTCGAAGAGGTTGAGGGCAGCCTCACACGCCTCATGCCGATCTACCAGTCGACCTTCCCCCGCCGCGTCGAACCCGTACGCAGCGTTCGCAGCACGGACATCGATCTGCTGCCGATGTTCGGCAAGCCACTGTTGGTCTATTCGGGCGTCGCGCCGCAGGTGCGCTCCAAGCTCCGGAAGGCGCCGATCAGAGTGGATTCCGCAGGTAGTCGCGATCCAGGTCGGCCGGCGCCGCACAACCTCTACTTCAACCTGGCGACGCTGTCGAAACGCCACGGGCTGTCGACCTCACGGGACATCGGCCTGCGCTTCGGGCCCGCCGACTCTGCGACGCCAGCCGGTCCTCAGACGCATTTCACCGTGCGGGTGGGCGGTGACCGGTTCTCCTTCTCCTACCAGGGCTCTCACTATCGACCGAGTTGGAACGGGCGGCCCTACACGGACAGCGGCGCGGGTGGCAAGCGTGTGACAACGCGCAATGTGCTGGTGCTCAAGACGCGCACGGTGTCGGACGGATACAAGGACCCTGCAGGGACGCCCGTCTACAAGACGCTTTCCGTGGGCACGGGCTCCCTGACGCTCTACCGCGACGGCCGCCGATGGTCCGGCAGCTGGCGTCGAGGCGCATCGAACAAGCCGTTCATCCTGCGCGATAGTCGCGGTGCACAGTTGCGTCTTGCTCCTGGCAGGACCTGGATCCTGTTGGAGAGTTGACATGGACGGGATGGAGCCGCTGATGACGGACAGCGAACGGGAGGCGCTCGGCACGGCGTTGGCGCAGTCATCGTTCATGGGCCTACTCGGCGGTGCGGGCTTCGGCTGCATCTCGTGGTTGCTCGCCGGCGGGCTCCTGACAGTGGTGCTGGGCAGCACCTGGAACCAGGCGGAACCCAACCTGCCGTTGGTGAACTGGCGTCTTGTCGTGATCGGCTGGGTGGCGGCGATCGTGGCGGTCGTTGCCGGTGCGGTCTACCTGAGACGATTGGTGCGCTTCTTTCGCGATGTCCGCACCTGGTCGGTTGCCGAAGTCCGGCACCGGATGGAGGTTTTCACTCCGCCGAGTCACCTCGAATCGAAGTTGTCGAGCTTGTCGGTCCAGGAGGGGGCCGGCCCGAGTGTCGTGTGGGCGCTGGGTGCCGGCCTGATCCCTCCGTGCGGCGTGGTCGCTGCCCCCATCACTCTGCTGGTCATCGGGATCATGGTCAGCGACGCGCGCTCCGGCCAGCTCACCCTGTCTGAATTCGACAAGATCGAGTTGGTGGTCGCCGCCGTCGCGGCGGTCTTCATCAGCTCGATCATCATCGTGGTCGCAGCGGGTTTTCAGAAGGCGGGTCGGCGCCTTCAGCGGTTGAATGCGGGATGGTGACTCAGCGACCGGCCTTCGGCATACGCAAAAACACCGAAACCACCAGTGCGATCACTGGCAGCACGAGGAGGACCGTGAGCGCCATACGCAGGCTCGTCGCGTCAGCGAGCCAGCCGACCAGCGGGTTGGCCAACCCGCCGACGCTGACCGCCAGACCGACGGTGACGCCACTGGCAGTGCCGATCCGGTTGGGCAGGTAGTTCTGCCCCAGCAGGACGAACACGCTGAAGGGGATGTATGTCGCCACGCCGGTGGCCGCAATGCACACCATCGCCACCGGTGCCGAGGACGCGAGCAACGCTCCGGCCAGGGCCGGGATCGCGAGTGCGAAACCGGCGCGGATGCTCACGATCGGGCTGAACCGGTCACCCAGCCAGCCACCGATCAACGTGCCGACGGCCCCGGTCACCAGGAAGACCGTCAGCGCAGCGTTACCGGTCGCTTTGGAGGTGCCGAGGTGGTGGATGAAGTAGAGCGCGACGAAGGACGTCACCCCGAAGAAGAAGATCGACCGGACGATCACGATCGCGGTCAGCGTCGAAAAGGCATGCCAGTCGTCGACTCCGGAAGGCATCCGGGACCGCGACCGGTGTTCCTCCCGGTGGTCGAGGGTGCGATTGAGGGTTCGCGACAGGATCAGCGCCATCACCACGGCCGGCAGCACGAGCAGTCCCGTCCCGCGCACGCCGAGCCACAGGAGGACGGGAGTGGCGACGAGCGAACCGAGTGCATACCCGGCGTTGCCACCGAGTGCGAAGACACTCATGGCGGTATTGCTGTTGCCGGCCGCCTGTCGGGCGCTGCGGGCGGCCTCGGGGTGGAAGGCCGCGATGCCGAGGCCGGACGCGGCGACCACGAGCCAGGTGAGCGCGTACGAGGGCATCAGGCCCGCCAGTGACGCGCCGATGCCGGCGAGCAGCATGCCGCCCGGCACCATCCAGCGCCGGGAGCCGCGATCGGCCAGCACCCCGAAGGCGGGTTGGGCCACCGAGCTGAGCACCGTCGCCGCCAGGGTGATCCCCGAGATGGCGGCGTAACTGTAGTTGCGTTGTGACACCAAGAACGGCAACAGGGCTGGAATCACGCCCTGGTAGAAGTCGTCGACGACGTGCGCACTCGACACCAGAGCCACTCCGCGGACGTTGACCGGTGTCTTCTGGTGCACCCTTCGACGTTAGAGGCGGTCTGCAGAGCATCGCAGCCGGGGTGACCGTGAAGGACGCAACGCTCAGCCCTGCGCCCGTAGCACGTCGAACTCGCAGCCGGGGGAGTCGGGGTCGAAGCCGTGCGTGATGAGCCAGCGGGCTGCCGACAGGCTGCGCACCGACCACCAACCGCGTATGACGTCGAGATCGACGGGTGTGCCGTAACCCGCAAGCAGGTCGTGGAGCCGCTCCGCATGCCCGAGCGACAGTGTTGCGAGGTCGCCGAGCGGGTCTCCCTGAGCGCCCTCTGACCAGTCGAGCACACCGGTGACCTCGTGGTTGTCGTCGACGAACACGTGCGCTATCTGCAGATCGCCGTGCACGAAAGCCGGCGTCCAGGGGCGCAGCGCGGCATCGGCGACCCGACGATTGCGCCTGACCAGGTCCGCCGGAAGCACCGCGTGGGCCACCAACCAGGCGCATTCCTCGTCGAGTTGCGCACCGATCTCCTCGTGGTTGCTGCTCACCCATGGCGGCAGCGGTGCGTCATGCAGCGTTCGTATGGCGGCGCCGGCCGCGCGCCAGGCTGCGGGCGGCGCGCTGGTCGGGTCGCCGAGCTTCCCGAGTGGTCTGCCCGGAAGGGTCGCGAGGGCGATCACCGAGGGCTGCTGCCAGAGGACCCGCGGTGTCGGGATCGGGGCGAGTTCCATCACCGCGACCTCTCGTGCGATGCGTTCGGGATGGGCGTCGACCTTGAGGAACACGTCGCCGACGCGCAGGGTGGTCCGCTCCGAGTGCGCAACGACGATCTCGATCTCATCCACGATCGCCAGCGTGTCGGAGTGGACGACCGGGCGCAACGCCATTCGGGCGGCAAACACGCGGACAGCTGCGCGGCCGTGCGTCAGTAGCGTGTCGCGATGCCAGTGGGCGCCCATCGCTCGAGGTCCTGCAGTTGAGCGGTGAGCTTTGCGCGGATGCGATCCACCGCCTCGGGCCCCAAGGGGATTCGTAATGGGGAAGCTTCGTCCGTGACCGCGTCGACAATGATCTTCGCGCCGCGCCTCGGATCGTTCGGCTGCTCGCCGTCCTGGTCGCGGAAACGGCGCCGAACGACGCCTGCGGGGCTCTGGTCGTAGTCGCTGATCGGTGCGGCGAAAGCCATTGATCTACCTGCGAATTCAGTCCGAAACGGCCCGGGTTCGACGATCAGGACCTTGATGCCGAAAGGTGCTACTTCTCCGACGAGTGCTTCCGACATACCCTCAAGTGCGAATTTCGATGTGCCGTAGATGGCGTGTCCAGGAGCGACAGATCGATCATCTCGTCGAGCACGGTCTCGGTGGCCGTCAGCCGCGATCGCAGCTCGGACATTGTCTTGCCGGACGGCCTCTCGGCGTCCGGCTCCACCCTGGGGTCCTCGCTCATCGCTCGCTCCCGGCCCTCGGGTCGAGCGGGTTGATTCGGATTGGTTGTCCGTGGCCGATCTCGAGCAGTTCGCCGCCGAGGGAACGGCAGAGCTCGTCGTACGACTGCGCTGCGAGCAGCTTGGCCAGGCGCGCCTTCCCGTGACCAGGCTTCCCGAACGTGACCGAGTCCGCGCTGGTTGCGGCACCACTATCGCTGCTCTCGCTCCGTCTTGACCGAGAACCGGAATCTGTTGCCATGGTTCACCTTTCGCTGGTGCGCCCCGTTCTGGTTCGGTTGCGCTTTGCTCACCAGAGGGGGCACGCGAGCTGTTGGCGCCCACGTACTGGACGAGCATTGTGGGCCGCCTGACAGCCGCCAAATACGTTCCACCTGAGTGCGGGGAGTCGGCCCTCCGTTCCGATGCGCGTCCAGGCACCTCGATCCGCGGTGGCGCCGAACGCGGTCTGCTA
>Ga0164242_10003864_pt1 | contig 16945 bp, 22 predicted proteins | sample OricomgcompostMG_FD_108783 | JGI IMG/M metagenome (GOLD analysis project Ga0164242, IMG submission 108783) | Miracle-Growth compost microbial communities from Emeryville, California, USA - Original compost - Miracle growth compost (MG) ...
AAAAAAAAAAAAAAAAAGGGTGTGATGCCACGGTCACATCAGACGCGACCGACCGCAGATGGCTGGATGCCGAGACGGTGAACCAGGAGAATGAACACCCGTCGTATCATTTTCCCGATTCGTATTCTCACGCCGCCGTACCGCCCGCTATCATATAGTAGCTACCCTCGGGGTAGAATTCGTGACCGAGCAGGCAACGCCAGTGCCGTCCCCCCCCCACCAAATCTGGCCAATATCGAGCTCTCTGGGCGGAACATTTTCCATCCACGCATCCCAATCGAGTCTCGACTTCACACCGAGGTATATGCAGGCCATATTAAGGAGGGCAAGGGGGCCGAAAAGAGGAAGCAAACCCTCCCGTGGGACCGCCAGCTTGGAAATCCCATACCCAAACTTCAGCCAGGTTCGCTCCCTTTACCCGGCTCAAAAGGCACGGCACGGCCGTCCCACCCGCAGCGAATCGATAGCCCTGCTTGGTCCCGCCACTCGAGACTGGGGCGGCGGCTATCTGCAGGAGTGTTGCTTTACCGTTTCTGCCTGTGAGAGTCCGATATAAGATATGAGAAAATCTCAGCCTTTTCCTCGTCCATAACCAAGCCAGTGTAGCCTACAGGTTTCACTAGCACCATAACGGTACGTGAACCCGACCGGCTCTCGCTTATGTCCAGTTGACAACCAGGACGATACTACGCCCGACAACACACCGCAGGGTGTGTATATGCCACTTCTGGCGAGAGGTAGCCAATGCTTCCCTTGAGCCGTCCTCGTCTATCGTCCTCATTACTCCCTAGAACTTATGCGCGCATCCACGTATTGCACACACGCAATACACACCATCATACACACCACCATCATAGATACCGAGCCTCATTACCCGTCCTCAGTGTGGAGAGGGATTGTCAAAACGAAACTTTGGTTTGCCTTGTGTTACCCCTGACAAACAAGGTCCACAACGGTCCCGCGCCGGGAAGTTCCAGACGGGTCGTCGTAGTATATCCACATGTTTCATGTGCAAATGTCGGGAACCCGGCAAACTGAGAGAAGTTATGGTTCAACACGGCTCGCATTGGGAACGGTGTGGAGTAACCCGATGAGGGCGGCACTGCCGGGCCGCCCTGGGGGATCTCCCAGTTGCCCCATGTTCCTAGAGAACATGAAGCGAGCTAGCAACAAAACGGCTGTTTCTGCTGCTTCTCCCAAACTAGACTGATATCTGGTGGCATGACCCAACGTGGCCCAACTAAAAACACGGTCCGCCTTCGCCGGGGGGTGGGGCGGGCTCGGGCCATGCTTCTGTAGGTACCTAGTCAAGCATATTGGCCGCTGACGTAGACATGAGAGAGAAAAAGGTAGCAGCAACCTCTCGAAGACTCGTTGCGTATTTGGGGCATCATCGAGAGGTTTTTCGAGGGCAGTCTGCCGCCCTGTGGCCCGCCTGGCCGCAGGTGTAGCACTTCATTGAGCCTAGCCCTGGCCGCGAGGAACCTGAAGAGGATATCGACGTCAGTTGGTTCAACTTGACCTCCTTCTTCCGTCGCTTGCCGGCGAGCTGGAGTGCCTTGGCCTGCTCTTCTTTCCGCTTGCGCGAGGTCAGGGAACCTGAACGTCTCCGGTTCTCAGAGCTTGATCCTTGAGGAGTACGACCACTTCGATCTTGACGGGCGGGGGATGAGGGCTCGTCGGAATCGTCGTCGGAGCCGGAACTGTCGCTGTCTGCCGACGAAGTTGTGCTAGGCTTAGCACGCTTCTAATACCGTCCATTAGTATGTAAACTCTATAAACCCGGAGGGCAAATCTGTCTCGAACGTGCCTGGGACTTTTTCATGTTAAATCGCCGAAACTGGCTCTGAGCTGTAAGTCCTTGTTCTTCAGTAGTGCTTCCGTTCGCGCCTAACGCTGCTGGAGAGTCAATCTGAGCAAAGCCAACTTGCACAACATTCAGTGGTGAATGCGACGCGGTCGCCGCCGAAGGAAGACGCGCAGGAAGCACCCATCGCGCGTCCCCGAGCTCCAAGGCGCGCTTCTCTATCGCGGCCTCGCGCTTCTTATCCTCTTCCGCGAGCGCGGCCTCCACGGCCTTTTGGTCGTACAGCGGCGTGCTGGGGGACTCCGCCGCCGCCGAGGACGCGTGGGAGATCTTGCGCCTCTTCTTTGAGGAACCCTCGTTCTCCGACCTCGGCGTCGTCGGCGAGCTCGACTCGGACGCCACGCCGCGCTGCATGAACTTCATGGTCATCAGGCGGGACGACATGGTTTTGGGTGTGGATTGCGCTGCCATGGTTGGCAGCGCCGACAACTTTTGCTCCATCTTGGGGGAAGTTGGCGGTTGTGAATCTGTCTTCTTGCGCGTTTCGGAAATTTAGAGGTTGCTGGACGTCGTAGATATGGAGTTTTTCTCTAGTACAAATTTACTATCGCATGAGATTCGCGCGTGCGTCCGGGACACGGTTCGAGATGAAGAGTATAATTATCACTTGACTCAAGGTTGCAGCAAGCTTTCACTCCTAAAAAAAAAGTTGGAGCTCCCTGGCTAGGTTGGGTCTCGGAACTTTGTTGAGCCGCAAGGTTAAAAGCCGGAGATCAACCGGGCGAACACCCGTCAAGCTCGACGACATCTCATTCACCCGTTCTCGATTCCAAGGGCCGAATTCCCTCGATAAAACACCCAAAATCGCCAACCCGCCATGATGTCCGCGACGAGATTACGGGGGGTGCAGAGGCTCTCTCGCCAATTGGCCCTCCCGCAGAGGTCCTTCGCCACCACGGCGCGCCAATTCGAGGCCGGCGGCGCCGTGCCCGCGAAGAAGACAGAAACTGCCCCCCAGGCCGCCGAGACCCCCGCGAAGACCGACGTGGCGAAGCAGGCCCCGAACCGCGCGGAGATATGGGCGCCGAGCCAGAGGCCGCGGTCACAGGCTATGACGGGTCCGAGATTCGAGCAGACGGACTTTGACCTTCAGGTAAGGGGGAAAACCACACCGCACGCAACAGAACCGGCGGACACCCAGCGCTGTTGCGAAGAAAGGAGACGGGAGCTAGAGGCTAATCTTATGGTTTTCTTTCCAGCCGCAACCATACGCAGCGATAGAACTCATCCACAAGCAGCCAGTTCGGTGGACTCACGACCGGGTGGTGGCGTGTGACGGTGGTGGTGGACCTGCAGGCCACCCCAGGATCTTCATCAACACAGACAAGCCAGAAATTAGCACCTGCAACTACTGCGGGCTTCCTTTTGTGAGTTTCCGGCTTCTTACGTCTCGACCATACCGCCCCAACGGTCTCAAGCTTGACGGAGACTAACACGTGTGCGCAGGCGAACGAGCACCACCGGAAACACCTCGAGGCGATGCCCGTAACCTCATATCCCCTCTGAGAATTTATACGTCGTTAGCGGGAGATAGAGCGCATAGAGGCTGTTGCGGATGGACATTGTTCTAGCCAAAAGACAGGTCTCTCGGGGCCGTTGTACATATTCGTAAAATAGAGGTTCCATGGGGAATCGCCTGTATTCAATCCAGAGCAGATGATATCGAGTTGGACACGATTCCCTATTTCAATCCTTCGACCAAACGTTCGATTAAACTAACTCGTTTCGCTCTCTATCGAAGGCGCGGGTAGAAGTTGTCCACAGCCAGGGGCTGAACCGTGAGCTAACTACCTATTTAACATGGTTTGTCCACAGTCCAAACAGCAATTCAGTCTCGTCACACAAGAACGGCTACTTTTTACTGGACGTGGGGCCATCACCAGATAGTCCCTTACATCCAAAGTATGAAGTATTTTAAGTTCATACGAAACTATCCAGCAAAGGTCATTATTCATATTCTAACAAACACACCAAAATCCCCTTACTCCACCATCTTCAGAACCGCGTCTAGCATCTTCTTCAAATCCGGCATCCCCAGCCCAGTAGCCGGGTCCCAGCCGACGGTGCCGTTCCAGCTCGCGCCGGGGATGATGGCGCCGTCGATGGGCCTGCCGGTCTGCAAGTTGGTGCCCGTGCAGCCCTGCACCTTGCCGGCCGTCACGTCGATCAGGAACGGCGCCACCCCGTCGGTCGTGGCGTCGGCGGCGGCGTACAGCCACGGGTTAATGAATCCCATGGTCGGCTTGCCGGCGCGGAGACGTGCGTCGTTGAGGAGCCCGACGAGGCCGGCGAGTAGAGGCACTGCGGCAGAGGTTCCGCCTGTGTAGGCGACGGCGCCGCCGCTGTAGAAGAGGTAGCTGTGTTTCGATCTTGGTTAGTGATGATCGAGGTGCAAAAAAAAAAGGGAGTTAAGTAAAAACTTACGGAGGTGATAGGCTGTGGGCCGAGATATCGGGGAAGCCGCGGCCCTTGAAGTTGGCGTACTGGGAGAAGTACGTCTTGACATCCTCGTCGACGTTATTGTCGAGATAGTTAGCAACGGCTTCCTTCTGGTACCATGCCTGATCGAAGTAGTTGCTGAAGCCTCCCGAGCTCGCAGACCAGGCAACCTCTGGCGCGTAGGCCTGAGTTCCGCCCACGGCTGTGATGTAGGGGCATGTCCCGGGGAATTGGGGTGTGAATTCGGGGGTTTCCTTGCCGTCGTTGGACTGACAAGGGGCACCGACACCTAAGGGTATTAGTCAGCCTATCTCTTGGTCCTGGCAGGTGTCACGTTAAAAGGGGAGCTGCTTACCTGTGTCACCGGACGACTCCATGACAGTGATGCCTCTTAGACCCATCATGCCGATGAGGTTGCAGACACGGACGGCATACTCCTTAGGAACAGTCTATGCAAATTGCGTGAGCAGGAAAATTTGAGAATGGCTCGTGAGCAACTTTACCTGTTCGTCGTCTCCGTATGAGTTAGAGATGACCTGAGGAATATCTGCATTCGACTGGTTCATCAGGAACTGGTAATACTCCAGGTACGGTTCGTTAGTGTTGTGAGCGTCGTCTGGTACGTCTGGGTTCGGAACGAATGGCCTGGTGAGATTACAGTTAACAGATGCCGCTGCACACCGACGGAGGCTAAGTACTCACGGTTTCCCAGCAGTGATGAACTGGGTCATCGGCAGGCTCTTTGCAGACGCAGCCATGAATTGTGAATCGAGATTTGCCTCGCCATGGTCGCGCTTCGGATCTTGGTGGTCCTCTCCTCCATTGATGAGCACGACCGAGAAGTTGGTCAGTGGTAAGCCGTAATCCTTCTGGTAGAGAGTCAAGTCCGTTTGTATGGCCGACTGGTTCAGGAAACTGCCGAATCCGACGCGGCTACCCGAGTCTGCACTCTCGTTGTAGCCTCCATAGTTGTACATCTCCTCCAGGCAGGGCGGCTCGGTGAGCTTTGCGCAGTTGACCGACGAGTTAGAAGCTTGGCGTGCTCCCATTCGCCATGTTGGCCTTGCCAGCTTCTTGACGGGCATGTTCGCCTTCGTCCTCCCGAAGAATGTGGTGGGGGAAAGCAGTTCGACATGGTCAACCAGATTGTCGGGAATCGAGTACTCGAGCGTCCGCAGTTTCTCGACACCGTCGACCATGAAGTTCTGGAAAGAAGAGCCCAGCATCGAGTTCGCGTTTGACACGCTGGTGGCAAAGTTGATGTACCAACCAAAGTCGGCAACTTCAGTGACACCGGCATCTTTCAACCATGCCTTGACGGCCGCCCGGGACTCCTCTGAAGGGTTGAACATCTCGTTGACTTCGTCCGCCTCCATGTACTTGCCGTAATCGGGACTCCCCGGAGTCGACACCGCCTTAAGCTTTTCCTCCAGCTGCTCTATATTTTGGAGCTTGAGTCCGATCTGCAGGGTCATGACCTGGTCCTCCGCGGGGAGACTCAACGCATGGACCGAAGCCGGTAGTGCATAGGTTTTAGACATCAGAGTTGCCCCGTTTGCGACACTCCATCTTGATGCGCTGGCGAGCAAGCTGGCCCTGAGGAGAGCCGACGAACGCATGCTGACTGTGGAGGCTGGTATCGAGGCGCAACTAGAGAATACTAACAGTTGAGTTTGTCGTCGAATCTACGGCAAAGGGGGAAGCTCCTTGACTATCTGGACGTCGTGCCGAGAGTAGGAAACCCCGTAGTTTGCTAGGAACCCGAGTAGTATGAACAACAGGGCATTCGCGCTGGCTAACCTCAGAGGAGGGGGTCCCTCGAGGGGGGCCTTCCTTGATATACGCTCCCTCCATCGCGGGGTATCGAATTGACGCCTTTTTCCTTAGATCCCTCGGAGCTTTCGCAATTATGATCGGCTTGGCGCATGCAGCGCGATGAGGTGAGATTGCCAAGGGCATGTCACGGCGGGCTTCAATCATGTGCGGGATGTTTAAAAGAGTCCAGGTACGGAGCGATTGGCGAATCGCAGTTATCCGGCTCATCTGCCGCGGTGCCTTTTAATAAGGCCGGGCAGGGGCGCCGTGCTGTGGTTCATTTAATTGGGGGGAGCAGGGCAGTCAGTCTCGGTAGAGCATAAAGTGTGGTGGCATTCCCCATGCATGAATTTTATATTAACTACCGTGCTCCGTACCCATCTCGTAGATTGAGGGGCGGCCTGTATTATGTACGCTCACTACAGAGAGAGGGGAGCACAAGGTAGCGGAGCTTAACTTCCATTACTAGGTAGGTAGGTGGGTTGGCTTATACGGTTCCTGTATCAGTACCTGGTATCAATCACTCATGTCATCATTGCTTCCTTGCGAAGTCGGTAATCTTTGCTCTCGATCCATGCCGGACCGCGCTTCAGAAAGATGACCGTTTGTCGTATATTAGGATGTAAAGCCCGGGCATGAGTTCGTGGGTGGTGATCGGTTCCATTCTGGCCACGCCAGGTTCCATTATGAATTAATTACTACTTATCGACGGATTGGTCGTAGGGCATCCCACAAACCACCTCATGCTGCTCAACGTAAAAAGTACGGCCCAGGTTTATGCAGGACTGCAGGAGAGACCCTGGTCAAGGATGACGTCTAGTCTGATATGCCAACAATATCGGCACTAAGGGGGCCAGCATCGTAGAGTTGGATCACGTTCTCCTCGCTCTTGATGACTGGAAGATGCAATTCGGGCCTCGCCCAGGTTGTCGGGTAGACCCAAGGTTGGGTGAAGTTCCTGAAGGAGACGGTCAGCCACATTTTCCCGCATGCACAGAGTAGGAATCAACGTACTCGGAATCCTTATAGTGGTGGGCCAACTCCAGAGTGAAGTTGTCCGCCGTACCAAATGAGTTGAACTTCATCTGGAAATAAGAGGGAGGCGACTGCTGGCACACGAGGAACTCAGTGATGTAGGTGTTCTTATCACCGCTCTCACTCGTCTCGCCATCCCACGACCATTTGGAAGTACAGGTGCAGGACGACACATTGTTCTGCCTGACCGAGTTGGGGTCATGCCAGTCGACTGGGTTCTATTAGTACTTGGGCGGGACCATTGCAGAGACGGTAGGTGCTGCTTACATCGGATCTCGCAGGCGAACATATCGTCAGCGGACTGCCGGTCGCAGTCCATACCCACGTCCGTGAGGACAAAGGGCTTGAAGTCAAACTGGGCGTTTTGCTTCAAAGTTATGCGTTTCTCGTGGACTTCTCGCGGCGCATGGTAGGGCACTGCGGCGGCAAGAGGCAGGGCCACAAGCCCCAAGAAAGGAGAGATGTGCATGGCGTAGAAGGGGAATTACAACGTCAAGTGAGGTATGATGACGGTGCAAGTGGGGGATATTCCTCCCAAAAAGTGACCGAACCCGAAAAACGTTGAAGTTTGATAGGAAACTTGCAAGGGGATTATGCAAAATAATTAAGTGCTCGACTTCTCGAATTTCGCCTTGGTTGCTCGGCGGAAGGATAGCAAAGTATTGGGGGAGGGAACGAATGCTCGAGAAACGTTGGACCAACGAAAGAAAGTATTGGGGTGTAGTAGAACAAGGGATGGAGAGAAAGAACGCCGCACACTTGGCAAGATGCAGTCGGCCGGCTATTAGAAGGCTCCACGACAGACAACCTAGGAACAAACGATGGAACGATCAAGAGAGTGGTGATCGAAAAGAGGATGAGAGAAAAGAGAAGGGGGACGGGGGAAAGGGAGAGGGGAGGAAGAAAGAGAGGAAATAGGAGGAAGGAGGAAAGATGATCTCGACAGTGCTCAAGTGGGTTTACTTGAAGGCTGTACAAAGATCGCCGTCGTCCCCGCTACCTTCACTACCTATGTCGTAGAAAGGATGGAGAAGCGATGGAGCAGTCCATGGGAATGGTGGTGGAGGATGCGGGCGGGTGTAAGCATACCGAACTACACGTGTATGTACGCACCCGCATTCCCCTCCTGCTCACCCTTACTTCGCCCACGCTCAGGCACAGGATATCCAGGGCCGCACAGGATTCCGGGGTCCTGGCAATCCCTTTCGGAGGAGGAGCCTACGAGGCGGGCCTGGCTGGGCATTTTGGATCAGCAAGGCGGTTCTGGGGGGCACAATCTTGATTTGGCCCAATCAAGGTGTTGCCCCTGAGAATCACTGCCCTTTTGGCCAACCTTAACCGAAACCACCCAAGGAAGGTAGCGTTACACTAGTACCCTTTGAAGCCTAGGCTGGTCACGTTTTGCTCGTTCAGGTCTGTTGGTTTCAAGGAATTGATCCTCGTGTGCGGAGTATATGTAACGTCCACAGCAGTCCAGGGTTAATAACCGCAGCCTTGTTGAACGGGCGGCTTGTGCAACTGCGCATCCATGCCCTGCATTCACCCGCATCCTCCAAATCTCAATGCAGTCAGTCAGCTGCCAGGGTTCAGGACACTCTCGGGGCGGCGCATCTCGCTCCAGGAGAGAGACAGGCGGGAGAGAGCGAGTGACGCCATCCATACACCTCCGATCGACACTTGTTTCTTGAATACTGCAGTGGTCTCTGACAACGAATCGACTTCTCAGCGCGTTTCAGCGGCGGCAATGGGAACAGCCACCTTGACATGGCAGCCAATGGACTTTTGCCTGCTTTGGCGGTGCTCTCGACACGTTGATCTGCTTGCGTGTATCAGCCCTATGATGGACGACATTTCAGGGACAGGCAGACAAACAAAGAAGACAGCGCTAATCCCGGCTCTGGTGCATGGCATACTTTGGGAAGCCATTCGTAACCAGCACTTGTTGTTTCCTGTGAAGCAGTGTCTTGAAATTCGCAGCTTTACAAAATCTCGTCGGATGCCCAGTCCTCCACTCACGAGAGAGTACGGATCTGCCTGCATGGTGGAACTACTTATTACTTGGTGAACGTCATACTCAGACACTATCGAGCAAAAAAGGAAGTTCTGTTGCAAAGCCACCTCTAAAACCGCACAACGCCGGTGCGCCACTGAATCTCGAATGACTCAAGTGAAGGTGCAAGATGTCACCAACTGACTGGGTGGCGTATTGGTGGGGCATCCTGTGGTGGCTGAATGGGGACTTGCAACTACCGCTCGGCCGCTCACTCACTCACTAGCTACGCAATGTTGCAAGTCCTACGTGCTTAAGTGAATGAAGGCGGTGGACAGGTCCTCTCTGGTGATCTAAAGGGCAGCCTTGTGTTTTGAAGTCACTTCTGTCAAAGTACTAATCTGTAGACAGAGAAGAATCGCAAGTTTCCATGTGCCAGTTAATCACTACCTACTTAGCTATCTTTTGCAAGTATTTGAAGTCTGGTAGGTAAGGTGTCTATGCGTGAACAAGTTGCCAAACTGCAGCTTTGATGCTCTCTGATCTCTAGCTCAGGGTCAGATTCAGGATTTGGATTCAGTCGGAGGGGTTAGCCAACCCAAACAAACCCACGGCCTCTCAAGACTCGGACTTTCACTTGGCTTACGCATAATTACCTACTTCCCTGACTTACTACTGCACCTACGGTAACATACCAAACCGACCAAACCATTCTTGCTTGTGATCTCTCTCTCTCTCTCTCTACCTACCTTTGACCCAAGTTTTGCAAAACCAAGAGAAAAAGTCGAAATTGTCATCAAACCCTTACCGTCATCCCTCCCTCCCGTCCCGGTCAGTCCACTACCAACCACTACCCATCCCGCCCACTGCAGCCAAACAAGCTCCCCATCCAACAAACCGGAAATCTTTTTTTAACTTCCCCACATCGCACCACGACCGCTTACCCATCAGCATCAACATATTTCCGTCTTTCCGCGTGCCATCCAGCCCGCCACAGCCCGCCAGCGCCCGCAAAACACACGACTCAGCTGTACCTGGCATCAGCCATCCCACAAATCGCAGAGCTTCTTCCATCCTTTTTTTCCGTTTGCCAGGGACCTTGATCCGGGACCAAGAAGACCACACCACCCGAACCAAGGGATCGAGGGACGGACCAGGGAAGAAAATAAAAACAAAGCACTGCTTGGTGGCAGCCCTGGGCACACGTCCAACAAACCACTTCCCTACGGCTGCATTTTTTTTTTAGCTTCTTCCCGAATCTCCCGTTGCTCCATCGCGCCAGTACGCGAGGAGATGTGCAGCCTTTAATCAGCCTTGCCCCTCTGACCGAGTGCCAAAGTGAACGACCGGCGGTGGTCACTAATGCACCAGAAATTTCGCGCCCATCTTCCCTCGCCTCAAAGTCGCCGCCAGCTGACTTTCACCACCGCCACACTCCAACAACCTAGCTCCCACTACCACCACCACCACCACCACGTCCTCCCTCCCCGTCGACCAAGAGCTGCACAGGCAGCTCACCGTCACCACGTCTTCCCAAAAGAAAAGGAGGATTGCCCGCCAGCCGAACAAGGAAATAGACCAAGATCAAGATAACAACAACAGCCCCTCCGATTATATATTGCCCTCGACAGAGGTCGACCACGATCCCTCCTTCTCCTTCTCAAATCCCTCCCCCTCGGCCCTGTCAACCCCGACCTATGTCCGGGGCGACTCGTTGCCTGCCTCCGGCATCCCCCCTCGACTCCAAACAAACCACAGTCACCGCTCCTTGACTGCCGACTACAGCTCATCGACGGCCAGTTCCCCCTGTGCCGCCTCTACAGACCTCTCCGTCGATAACGACCGGGCGCTGGAACTCGCTGATTCTGGCTCAACCCTCAAACCTATCAACACTACCCATCGAGCTATCATAGGCGGCGCTTCCGACCTGCACCAACGGTCCTCCTCACCGTTGAAACGACGCGCATCCAGCATGGATCCGCCCCAAAATATTGCAGATGGAATAGAAGAGGATGTCGACATGATTACCCTACCCGAGCCCCGGGAGCAAACCCATGTCTCTCCAGAAGGGGAGGAGCCCCAGGCTGGAGGAGTAGGAGATACCCCAGGTGCCGAGACCGGCGCCGAGACCGCCACCGAGACCGGTAGCACCGATTCACAGCAAACCCTTGCAGCCGAACAAGACATTCCCATCCGGACTGGTAAACCCACCACCACCCACGTTACTACCCTGGCGGACCTCGAGCTGACTAACACTGAAGCCATAGAACCTATGCCCCCCGTTTCGGAGCAGATCAAGACAATCGAGACCATCTTGAAGCAGTTTGCCGAGACACCGGTCGAAGAAGGGGACACTGTTTTCCTTGTGTCCAGGCAGTGGCTCGGCCGGGCCCAAGCATTTGGCGCAAGGGGTGCCGCTACTAAGGAAACCGCCAACGGCTCCTCCGGCCCTGGCCCAGTCGACAACTCGGACATCATCCACTCCATACTCAACGATGCTAACGACACGAAGTTTGTCAGGCTGAAACCTGGGACGGGCCTCGAGAACTTCGAAGTCTTCCCCGAGGAGGCATGGCGCCTCTTGATCTCGTGGTACGGCCTGGCCCCCGGTCAGCAGCCAATAGTCCGGACGGCGCACAATACTACTCAAGATTCGATGAACCCCAACGTCCAATTCGAGTTCCACCCCCCGGTGTTCACCATCCACAGGCTATGGTCCGCAAACAGCCCTATCTTCATCGGACAGCAGCTAAGGGATAAGAACCCAGCACCGCCCCTGATCGTTCGTAGTTCCGCCTATAGGCTTCATGATTTCCTTAAGCAGGTAAAGCATCATGCAGATGTTGACATCAACCGGAAGATCCGCCTTTGGAGAGTACTTCAAACTCTTCCCACCACTGAATCTTCTGGTCACTCGAGCAAGCCTACAGGAATCTCTACACCTCCGGATTCCCCTGGCCGGGAGTCGGACGCCTCGGGCGGATCCTGGCCGCACCTCCTTCTCGAGGTGGACAAGTTCTTGAAGTTAGAGAGAGGCGTCGAGAGGGATGTTGTGGATGTGCGGGATACAACCCATCACCCCAACTACAACGGCAATCGGTCCTTGGCTACGGCAGACCTTACCGTGGACCAGACCCTGGTCGTCGATGAGTATATTGATACTAACTCAACCGTCTCAAATTGCCCGCCAAAAGCTGCTGCCAAGGACAAGCTCTTGGCCCCGCGTGGCAGCTCGTCTAGCCTTGGGGCCCAACCCGCTCGGGGTGCCGCAAGCGGCCGGAGCAGCCCTGCCTCCTCGGCCCCTGTCACGAGAGGCCGAGCACAGCAAAAGTCGGGGCGAACTATTGGTTGCGTCGGATTGCAAAACCTTGGAAATACATGCTACATGAACTCGGCTCTGCAGTGCGTCCGCAGTGTCGAAGAGCTCACCAAATATTTCCTAACCCGCGAGGCCGAAAAGGAGATCAACCCAGACAACCCCCTATCTCACAACGGCGACGTTGCCAGAGCCTACGGCCGCCTCCTCGAAGACCTCTACAAGGACCCCCCGCTGTCCTCGGTAGCGCCAAGGCAGTTTAAGGGCGTCATCGGCCGCTATGCGCCGTCCTTCTCGGGATATGGACAGCAGGACTCCCAAGAGTTTCTCGGCTTCCTCCTCGACGGCCTGCAGGAGGATCTGAACCGGATCAAGAAAAAGCCTTACATCGAGAAGCCGGATTCCACCGACGACATGATCAACGACCCCGAGGCCATCCGGGAGATGGCAGACAAGGTCTGGGACATCACCAAGAAGCGCGACGACTCGGTCATTGCCGACCTCTTCACCGGCATGTACAAGTCCACCCTCGTTTGCCCCGTCTGCGCAAAAGTCAGCATCACGTTCGACCCCTTCACCAACCTGACACTGCCCCTGCCTATCGCCAACGTGTGGTCCCGTCCCGTCAAGTACTACCCTCTCAACGACTCCCCGGTCCTGATCACTGTCGAGATCGACAAGAACAGCAGCTTCAAGATGCTCAAGGAATTTATCTCGGCTCGCGTGGGTGTTCCGGTTGAGCGACTGTGCGCAGCGGAGGAGTTTCGTAACAAGTTCTTCAAGTTGTACGAGGATCTATCTTCTGTCTCTGAAGAGATCCAGGCCAACGATATCCCGACCGTTCACGAGCTCGAATCCGTCCCCACTAACACCGGGGTTGTTCCGAAGCCCAAGAAACAGAAGTATCGATCGCTTCTCGACCCGGACTTCGATTCCGAAGATGCTGCCGCCTGGGATGACCCGAGGGCCGCGCGGTTGCTCGTTCCCGTTGTCCACCGCTTCAATAGCGACGAGTCTGGATTCGGGAAGCGTTATGGTCGCAAGTCCAATCCGTCGGCGGCGCCTCCGCACTTTATCGTCTTGACGCCGCAGGAGGCCCGCAGTGAGGACACCATTCGCCGCAAGATCCTTGAGAAGGTGGCCACATTCACGACTTGGCCAGAGTTCGCGAGAATGGACGAGTCGGAATCGGCGGACAGCACGGACGCGGAAATAGTGAATACCTCGTCGGACGTCGACTCAGCGGGAGACTCTAATGTTGTCGCAAAGTCGGTAGAGGGCGAGGAGGGCTTGGTCGACGTCACCATGAAGGACGTTGATAACAACCAAAACCTTGCTGCTCACCCGGGCTCTAAAGAGTAAGCTTCCCAAGATGGTCAATATTTCGAGGAGCCATGTCTAACTCTTGTCGTTCAGGTATCCGAGATTACTCAAGAAGTTCAACTCCACCCGACCCAAGTGGATCGATCCCCGCCAGTTCCTCCACCCCAACCTCCAGAACATGTTCGACGTGAGCTACTTTAGTGAAGGCAACGTATCGATCCCCAATGGCTGGTCGGTTGTTCAGGACGACAACCGCTTGCCGAGGTTGATTACCAGACAACCCAAGGAAGATGTGCCAGACATGGAGCCGGAGAGCCCAGCAACGTGGCCAGCTTCCGAGGAGAGCGGAAGCGAGGGCACAGCTGCGATCGAGCCAAGTGCGACCACCCGTATGGTTGACGAGTCAAGCGAGGATTCCGATTTCCCAAAACCTAAAGTATACTCCTCTGCAGCCCGAACTAACTTTTGAAAAAAAAAATGTGTGCTAATGTTTCCTCTCCAGAACATCCACCCGCGGTCGAACAACAACCGGGGCAACAAAGTAAGCAACCGGGGCAACAGGAAGAAGAAGGCCACCAAGACTTACAGCAAAAAGAACAAGAGGCGTCTAGCGAAGCAACCCCAGACTTCATATCGTGACATTTCCCCCGAGTTACCGGACCACGAGGAGTCTCCTGAAGCGAATCCTAGTGGCCCCCTCATTCGCCTCGGAGAAGGCCTCGTGGTCGACTGGAACGAGCAGGCGTGGGAATGTGTCTTCGGCGGTGACCCACAAGACGACGCGAAAGGCATGCCCACTTTCCTCGACGTGCCCAAGCTTGAGGATTCAGCGCTCGAGGAGAAGCAGAAGCAACGCCAAACTCGCCGCAAGCGCGGCATTACCCTGGATGATTGTCTTGCAGAATTCGAGAAGGAGGAGATTCTATCCGAGCAAGACACCTGGTACTGTCCTCGCTGCAAGGAACATCGGCGGGCGAGCAAGAAGTTCGATCTTTGGAAGACGCCGGATATTCTTGCGGTTCACTTGAAGAGGTTCAGCTCGGCCGGGTGGCGTCGGGAGAAGCTAGACATACTGGTCGACTTCCCTGTCGAAGGCCTTGACCTGAGCGAGCGTGTCATCAACCGGGAGGACGGGAAGCAGGAGGTCTACGATCTCATCGGCGTCGACGACCACTGGGGAGGTCTAGGCGGCGGCCACTACACCGCATTTGCCAAGAACTTCATCGATGGACAGTGGTACGAGTATAATGGTATGTCCGAGACTTTATACCTGGGCAGCAGCTCACTCTCACGCCCCGTGCAATTACTTACAACCCGATAGATGCTTCCGTTTCCAGAGAGACCGACCTCTCGAGAATTGTCACGTCCTCCGCCTACCTGCTCTTCTACCGGCGCCGCTCCGACGTCCCCTTGGGCGGACCTAGATTTCAAGGGATCCTAGACCGCTATAACAACCCGCCCGACGATGAGGACATGTCGGACTCGGGGGAAGGTCAGCGTCTCGGCCAAGGCTCCTCCCTTCGTGGATCGCCGAGCGCTTTGACAGGAGCAGGTCTAACTCTCCAGGGGGGAGATCATGGTTCGGCTAGTGGCTATGGCGACTCGCTTGGAAGGTCTATCCGCGCGGACGTCGGTATGGATAGCCTACCGGCTTATACGGAGTCCTACAGCGGTGGCCTTGACCAACTTGCCGAGGCCGACGACGACGCCTCGGTGGGTACACCCGGGGCCGTGGACGGTATGGGCATTATTCAATGGGAGAACAGCCCCGGCAACCACGGCACCGAGGACCCAAGAGAGGACGAGGGCATCGATATGAAAGAGTTTGATGCGCCCACCGGCCGCCAGAGCTCGATCGAGGCCGTTACCAACGTCATGTCGGCCAACTGGAACTTCTGCGGCCTAGCCAGCCGCGCCCGCTCCGAAGCCGAGATCGATTTCGACGACCTGGCTAGCGACAGGGCGCAGAACGATTTCTCGGACGACGACCGCTCGTCCTTTGCGGCAGACGCTAACCACGAGGATGCGGAGACAATGCAGGAGGACCGGCCTGAGCCCGGCGCGGATTACATCCTACCCGACCAGCCCCGGCCGCAATCTCCGCAGTACGAGCTGCCGCCGGCGCCGGAATTTGACGATCAGGCCCACCTGGGCCAGATTGCCGAGGGTGCGTGGGACAGCAAGGTGTACAAGGTCCCCGCCGACGTGGGCGACGATGCTGCGAGCAGCACCGTCGAGGAAATCCACCTCGGGGACGAGGAGTCCGACAAGGCTGGGGCGCGGAAGCCTTAGCTACTTCTTGCTCATCACATCGTCTCCGGATGATGGCTAGCTACCGCATGGGGGGATCCGCAACTCTAGCTCCCAGAACTCTTCCCGGCCTTAGAGCAGGCCTACCCATTGCCTATCCTCCTCGGGACTCTGGCGGGGTTAGGCGATGCATATCTGTGCGTTGTCTTCTGAGTATTACTTCTAAGGATTACTTCAGCGGGTAACACCCGTCTTACGAATCACGCATCGCAGCTCACAATGAGCAATGGTCTGAACACATGCATGGTGTCGAATACACACCAACCTCATACAGCATCACTAGGTATCTACATACCTACACACTTACATAATAATGGCCAGAAAGGCCCCTTCCCCCGACGGAGGCGAATACATAGGGCAGGGCGGCAGAGTACGGCAGGCTTGTAGATAAGGGTAGACCATCCGTTCACCTAGACTACGGTGGTTCGGCCCGGCAAGGCTTGTGGCTTTTGGTTGTTGGCTTTTGGCTTTGAGGTGGGAGGGAAGTGGCAGGGGGAGGAGGAGTTTGCATCGGCCGGCCTCTACTACTAGTAGAAGGGACGCCGTGGTCTTGTTTTACAATTGTTGTTGGCGTACGCATTTGCATTCCCAGAAGCAAACCCCCTTTATGGGGGTTTATTTCGGGCATCCCACATGGATGAATAGACATTATACCTTGATCCACTGCGCCTTTTCACTGAGTTGTACGCATAGGAGAGGTATCGATTAAACCGCTTGATTAAAAGAAGCAGCCCCCCCCCCCCCCCTCTAAATATTTTTTACTGATTTTGGGGGGGGGGCTATTAAGATTAAAAAAAAAAAAAATAGGGAGGCGTAGCCCGCGTGGAAACAAACAACCCGCTCCCTTCCT
>Ga0164242_10003865_pt1 | contig 16943 bp, 9 predicted proteins | sample OricomgcompostMG_FD_108783 | JGI IMG/M metagenome (GOLD analysis project Ga0164242, IMG submission 108783) | Miracle-Growth compost microbial communities from Emeryville, California, USA - Original compost - Miracle growth compost (MG) ...
GTGCAGCTACATCGACGTGTTCGACGCGTCGTGCCGCACCGTCGAAAGCGCCGGCTCGCGGCGCGGCGCGCAGATGGCCGTGCTCGACTGCGATCACCCGGACCTGCCCGAATTCATCGAGGCGAAGCATTCGAAGGGGCGCTGGAACAACTTCAACGTGTCGGTCGCCGTCACCGACGCGTTCATGCACGCGGTCGAAAGCGACCTGCCGTGGGAACTCGTGCACCGCGCGGAGCCGTCGCCCGCGCTGCGCGCCGCGTCCGACGTGCGCCAGCGCGACGACGGCCTGTGGGTCTACGCGGAAAAGCGCGCGCGCACGATCTGGGACGCGATCATGCGTTCGACCTACGACATCGCGGAGCCGGGCGTCGTCTTCATCTCGAAGATGAACGCCGACAACAACCTGCGCGCGATCGAGTCGATCCGCGCGACCAATCCGTGCGGCGAGCAGCCGTTGCCGCCGTACGGCTGCTGCAATCTCGGGCCGCTCGACCTGACGCGCTTCGTCGTCGAGCCGTTCGCGCAACTGGACGGCGGCGAGCCGTCGTTCGACTGGCCGGCGCTCGAAGCCCGCACGCGCACCCAGGTGCGTTTCCTCGACGACGTGCTCGACGTCACGCTGTGGCCGCTCGACGAGCAGCGCCGCGAGGCGGCCGCGAAGCGGCGCATCGGCGTCGGCTTCACCGGGCTCGGCGATACGCTCGTGATGCTCGGCCTGCGCTACAACGCCGACGAGGGCCGCGAATTCGCGGCGCGCGTCGGCCGCACGATGCGCGCCGCCGCGTATCGCGCGTCGGTCGAACTCGCGCGCGAGCGCGGCGCGTTTCCGCTGTTCGACGCGGATACGTATCTGGAAGAAGGCACGTTCGCGTCGCGTCTGCCGGACGACCTGAAGGACGAGATCCGCCGCGACGGCATCCGCAACAGCCACCTGCTGTCGATCGCGCCGACCGGCACCGTGAGCCTCGCGTTCGCGGACAACGTGTCGAACGGCATCGAGCCCGCGTTCTCGTGGACCTATCAGCGCACGAAGGTGATGGCCGACGGCTCGCGCCAGACCTTCGCGGTCGAGGACCACGCGTGGCGGCTCTACCGCGGGATGGGCGGCGACGTGAGCGCGCTGCCCGATTACTTCGTCAGCGCGCTCGAAATGACCGCGCAGGACCACGTCGCGATGATGGCGACGGTGCAGCCGTACATCGACACGTCGATCTCGAAGACGGTGAACGTGCCCGCCGACTATCCGTTCGAAGCGTTCGAGGACCTGTATCTGGACGCGTGGCGGCACGGTCTGAAAGGACTCGCGACCTACCGCCCGAACGAGACGCTCGGCGCGGTGCTGGAGGTGTCGCCGCCGGCGACGGCGGAGGATGCGAACGGCGACGTCGGCGTCACGCACGACCCGTTGCGCGTCGCGATCGATCACCGGCCGCGCGGCGAACTGCCGGCGGTGATCGAGAAGATCGAATACCTGACGCAGGCCGGCAAGGTGTCGCTGTACGTCGCGGTGTCGTTCCTCGCGGTCACCGGCATGGTCGGCGGCGAGCAGTTGACGGTCGAGCGGCCGATCGAGTTCTTCATCCCGGTGGGCCAGCGCGACCAGTCGCAGCAATGGATCACCGCGACGATGCGCTCGCTGTCGCTCGCGGCGCGCGGCGGTTTCGTCGCGCGCGCGTTGCAGGACATGCGCAAGGTGTCGTGGGATCGCGGCCAGGTGCGGATGGGCGAGACGCAGCGGCTCGACGGCAAGCGGATTCCGCTGTGGCACGACTCGGAGGTCGCGGCGATCGCGTATGCGATCCAGCAGATCCTGCATCGGCGCGGCTTCCTGGACGCCGAAGGCAATCAGGTGCCGTCGCGGCTGCTGGCGCAGCATCGGCTGCGCGCGCAACCGCAGCCGGAGAGCGCGGCGGACGCTCCGGCACACGCGACGTTGGGATCGTCCGGCGAACAGGTGCTCGAAGGCGCGAACGCGCTGCCGGCCGACGCGACCTTCGCCGCGCCGCACGCGATGCTCGGCCGCCGCTGCGGATCGTGCGGCGCGAACGCGGTGATCCGCCGCGACGGTTGCGATTTCTGCACCGCGTGCGGAGAGATCGGCGCGTGCGGGTGAACGAGCGAGCGGCCGGCGCGCCTATCGCCGTGGTCGGACCGCGCGCGTCGGGTCAACGCGGCCAATCCCGCCAATCCGGCCGAAGCAGCCGACCCGGCGCGCGGATCGCAACCCCGCTGCCGGCCGCCGCTCAGTTCGCATAGTCCGGCTCGTCGCGATCGAGCACGCGCCGAACGCTCGCCAGATGCTGCTGCGCGCTGCCCGGCCCTTCGGAGCGCATCTGCCGGGCGGTTTTCGCGGCCACGTCGGGATCGACGGTTTTCAGCGGCCGGCCGGTCGACATCGCGAGCCGCTGCACTTCGCACGCGCGTTCGAGGTAATAGAGATCGTCCCACGCCGCGGCGATCGTCGCGCCGCAGACCATCACGCCGTGGTTCTTCAGGAACACGACGTCCGCGTCGCCGATCGCGTCCGCGATGCGGTCGCCCTCGCTGCCATCGAGCGCGAGCCCGTTGAAATGCTCGTCCACCGCGGTCCGCCCATAGAATTTCAGCGCCGTCTGCCCGGCCCACAACAGCGGCGGACCGTCGAGCATCGCGAGCGCGGTCGCGTTCGGCATGTGCGTGTGGAACGCCACCTTGATGCGCGGCTGCCGCGCGTGCACGCGCGCGTGGATGTAAAACGCGGTGATTTCCGGCACGCCGTCGCCGTCGATCACGTTGCCGTGAAAATCGCACACCAGCAGCTTCGACGCGGTGATCTCGCCGAACCCATAGCCGTACGGATTGACGAGAAACAGGTCGTCGCGTCCCGGCAGCACCGCCGACAGATGATTGCAGATGCCCTCCTGCAACCCGAGCCGCGCGGCCATCCGGAAGCAGGCGGCGAGTTCGGCGCGCGCGGCGCGGATCGCGGGCGTATCGAGTTCGCCGGCGGCCACGCGCACGCGCGCGGACGGATTTTCGCTTTGCATCATGTTGGCCATCGGCGGGCTCCGCAACGAGGGGACAAACTCCGTACTGTACGCGCGACGCCGCCGCCCCGCTCACGCCGCCATCGATCCCGCCATGGACCGCGCCATCGCCGCCGCCGCGCCCAGATAGTTCGCCGGATCGGTCAGCGCGCGCAGTTGCGCGTCGTCGAGCCGCTGCGCGATCTCGTCGTGCGTCGACAGCACGTCGTACAGCGTCTGCCCGTTCTCGATCGCCGCGCGGCACGCGTCGTACACGATGTCGTGCGCCCGTTGCCGTCCGATCGCGGGCGCGAGCCCCATCATCACGGCTTCGGCGACGATCAGGCCGCCGGTCAGATCGAGGTTGCGGCGCATCCGCTCCACATCGACGTGAAGGCCGCCCAGCATGAACTGCGCCTGCGCCAGCGCGCTCGACGCGAGCAGGAAACTCTCCGGCACCGCGCTCCATTCGAGGTGCCACGGCCCGGTCGCACGCTCGAAGTCGTGCATCAGTCCGTCGAGCATCAGCGCGGCGCGCTCGCGCAGCATCTTCGCGGCCGCGAACATCAATTCGCTCGAAATCGGATTGCGCTTTTGCGGCATCGTCGAACTCGCGCCGCGCCCGGGCACGAACGGCTCGGCGACCTCGCCGAATTCGGACGCCGCCATCATCATCACGTCGAGCGCGATCTTGCCGAGCGACCCGCCGATCGCGGCGAGCAGCGTGACCAGTTCGCACAGACCGTCGCGCGCGACGTGCCACGTGATCTCCGGATTCGCGAGGCCGAGTTCCGCCGCGAACAGTTCGCGCGTATGCAACGCGCGCGCCGGATCGCCGAGCGACGCGAGCGTGCCCGCCGCGCCGCCGAACTGCACCAGCAGTGCGCGCGCCTTCGCCTGCTGCAACCGCTCGGCGTGCCGGTTCAGCGACGACAGCCACACGGCGGCGCGAAACCCGAACGTCACCGGCAACGCGTGCTGCAAATGCGTGCGGCCGGCCGTGACGGTGTCGGCGTGGCGCGCGGCCAGTTCGCGCAGCGTCGCGCGCACGTCGTCCAGTTGACGTTCGATCACCGCGACGCCGCGCGCACACTGCAACATCGTCGCGGTGTCCATGATGTCCTGGGTCGTCGCGCCCCAGTGCAGATAGCGGCCGGCGTCGCCGCACATCGCGCTCACCTGCCTGACGAGCGGCAGGATCGGATAGCCGACGATTTCGGTCTCGTGGCGCAGCGCGTCGAGGTCGAGCTTCGCGAACGACGCGTGCGCGCTGATCTCCCGCGCCGCGTCGGCCGGAATCAGGCCGGCCTGCGCCTGCGCGCGGGCCAGCGCGGTTTCCGCGTCGATGCAGCGTTCGAGATACGCGTGGTCGGAGAAAATCGCGCGCATCTCGTCGGTGCCGAACATGTCGCGAAAGAGTGCGGAATCGAAAACGGTCACAGCCATGGTGATCCTCGATCAGTTGACAACGCGCGCGAGCCACGGACGCAGCCCCGCCTTTTCTTCGAGGCCGAAGCCCGGCGCGCTGGTCGGACGCACGAGCCCGCCACCGACGCCGCAGCCCGGCGGATAGCCGCCGAACGGCTGGAACACGCCGGGATACGCCTCGCAGCCGCCCAGTTCGAGCCCGGCGGCGATATGCAGATTGATCAGATGCCCGCCGTGCGGAAACGCCTGCTCGCGGCTGAAGCCGCGCGCTTCGAGCACGTCGAGCATACGCGCGTATTCGGTCAGGCCGTACGCGAGGCCCGCGTCCATCTGGAACACGTCAAGGCCCGGCCGCATGCCGCCGAACTGCACGAGATTCCTCACGTCCTGCACCGAAAAGAGGTTCTCGCCAGTCGCGAGCCGGCCCGGGTATGCGTCGGCGAGTTGGCGGTTGAGGTCGAAGTCGAGCGGGTCGCCCGCTTCCTCGTACCAGCGCAGCCGGTACGGCTCGATCGCGCTCGCGTACGCGAGCGCGGTGCGCAGGTCGAAGCGGCCGTTCGCATCGATCGAAAGACGCCGGCCGTCGCCGGCCACCGTCAGCGCCGCGTCGATCCGCGCGAGGTCGGCGTCGAGCGACGCGCCGCCGATCTTCATCTTGAACGCGTCGAAGCCCTGCTCGCGATAGCCGCGCAGTTCGTCGACGAGACGCTGCGTACTGTCGTCCGGATAGTAGTAGCCGCCCGCCGCGTAGACGGCCACGCCGTCGGGGCGGCCGCGGCGGCCGAAGTGCCGTGCGATTGTCGCGTACGCGGGCTCGTCGCCCAGTTTCGCGTTCAGATCCCACACCGCGAGTTCGAGCGCGCCCGCGGCGGCCGCGCGGTCGCCGTGGCCGCCGGGCTTCTCGTTGCGCAGCACGACGTTCAGCACCTTCTGCGGGTCGAACCGTTCGCCGGACGCGTCGAGCAGTGCGTCGGGCGCCGCCGCCACGAGTCGCGGGATCATCCGGTCCGCGAGAATGCCGCGCTGCGCGAACCGGCCGATCGAATCGAAGCCGAAGCCGGTCACCGGCTTGCCGTTGCGGATGACGTCGGTCTGGATCGCGACGAGCGACACGTCGTGCTCGGCGAAACTGACGAGCGAGTTCGCGATCTCGCCTTCGAGGGGCACCGAAATCTCGGTCACCGCGGTGATGCGCATGATGTTTTCCTTGCTTGATGCGGATGAATCAGATGATCTTGCCCGGTGCCGCGCCGAACACCCGCTCGTATTCGGCGCGCGCCATCCGTTCGTCGAATTCGCCGGTCGACTTCGCGATCACCAGCGTCGCGACGCTGTTGCCGAGCGAGTTGCAGATCGACACGGCCTGCGACGTGAAGCGGTTGATGCCGAACAGGATCGGCAACCCTTCGATCGGCAGCATGCCGGAGGCCGTGACCGTCGCGGCGAACACGATGAAGGTGCCGCCCGACACGGTCGCGGCGCCCTTGGACGTAACCAGCATCAGCACCAGCAGGCCGAGTTGCTGGTGCAGGCTGAGCGGCACGCCGTACGCGTTCGCGAGAAACATCACGCACAGCGACATGTAGACGGCCGTGCCGTCCAGGTTGAACGCATAGCCGGTCGGCAGCACGAGGCCGGTCGACTGGCGTGAGCAGCCGAGCCGTTCGAGCTTGTCGAACAGGCGTGGCAGCGCGCTCTCCGACGACGCGGTCGCGAACAGCAGAAAGATTTCGTCGCGGAAGTAGCGCAGGAAGCGGAACACGTTGAAGCCGTACAGACGCAGCACGATGCCGAGCACCACGACGACGAAGAACGCGAGCGACGCATACATCACGACGAGCAGATAGCCGAGCGCGATCACCGCGCTCATCCCGCTGCTGCCGATCGCGAATGCGATCGAGCCGAACGCGCCGAACGGCGCGAACTTCATGATCACGTCGACGAACTTGAAAAAGCACTCTGCGACGCGCGTGAGCGCGTGTTCGACCTCGTCGCGCTGCGTGCCCTTGAGCATCAGCACGGCCGCGCCGAAGCCGATCGCGATCACCAGCACCTGGAGCATCGATCCGCCCGAAAACGCGCCGACGAAGTTGTCGGGAAAGAGCGTCAGCAGGAAGTGCTCGGCCGACATCGGTGCGGCCTTGCCGTACTGCGCGTGCGCGGCGGCGGCCGCGTCGGCGCTCTGCGTCAGGTGCATGCCGGCGCCGACGCCCGACAGGTTCGCGACGACGAGGCTCAGCGCGAGCGCGATGGTCGACACCACCTCGAAATAGACCAGTGCCCGCAGGCCGATCCGGCCGACGTTCTTCAGATCGCCGGCGGCGGCGATGCCGAGCACGACGTTCACGAACACCAGCGGCGCGACCACCATCTTGATGAGCCGCAGGAAGATGTCGCCGAGCACCTTCATGTCGATCGCGAGCTTCGGCGCGATGAAACCGAGGGCGACGCCGAATACAATGCCGGCCATGATCTGCACCCCGAGCCGGGCGAAGAACGGCGGCCGTCTGATCGTGCCGGCGGTCTCTACAGGGTCGGGTGCGCCACTGGCGGGCCTCGCATGGACAGTCATTGAACGTCTCCGGTTGACAGTCGTGTCGTGAATGCAGGCAGTGCGGACCGCTTTGAAATATGTCCGTACTTTTATAATATGTCCGGACTATATTGGACAACGCCGGACAGGGTCAACAGCGGGTTAACCACAGGATGGGCGCAATGAAACCGCGATACGCCGAGGTGGCGGAGCAGTTGATACAGGCGATCGGCGACGGCACGTTCGCGGTGGGCGGCTCGCTGCCGAGCGAGATCGAGTTGTCCGGCCACTTCGGCGTGAGCCGCGCGACGGTGCGCTCGGCGCTGGAGAAAGTGCAGGCGCTCGGGCTGATTTCGCGGCGCAAGCGCGCGGGCATCCGGGTGGAAGCCGCGCAGCCGCGGGTCGCGTTCGAGCAGTCGATGTCGAACGTCGAGGACCTGATGCAATTCGCCGTCGTCACCGAGCGGCAGGTGCAGTCGATCGGCGAGGTCGACGCCGGCCCCGCGCTCGCGGCGCAGCTCGGCGTGCCGTCAGGCTCGCGCTGGCTGCGCGTCGAGTTGCTGCGGATCGATCCGGCCAAGCCGCAGGCGCCGATCTGCTGGACCGACGTCTATCTGGATCCGGTGGTCGGCGCGGGCATCCGGCGCGCGTTGCGCCGCAGTTCCGGGCTGATCTGCGAGATGGTGGAGGCGCGTTTCGGCCGGCCGGTTCAGCAGGTCACGCAGGAGATTCGCGCGGTCGGCGTGCCGGCGCGGCTCGCCGCGCGGCTCGCCGCGCCGGCCGACAGCCACGCGCTCGAAATCACCCGCCATTATCTGGACGAGGCCGGCGCGATGTTCGAGGCGACGGTCAGCGTGTTTCCGGCCGAGCGCTTTACCTACGCGTTTCAGTTGCGGCGGCAGCGGCGCTGAGCGGCCGCGCGGTCATTTCTGCCACGGCGGCGCCGCGTCGGCCGCCGCCTTGCGATAGCGGCGCCGCGCGTGCGCGACGACGGCCGCGTCGAGCGTGCGCTCGTCGGCGAGCGCCTTCAGCGCGGCGAGCACGATCGACGCGCGGTCCACCTCGAAGAATTCGCGCAGCGCGCCGCGCGTGTCGCTGCGGCCGAAGCCGTCGGTGCCGAGCGTCACGTAGCGACGGGGCACGTACGCGCGGATCAGTTCCGCCAGCGCGCGCACATAGTCGGTCGCCGCGATCACCGGACCGCGCGCGTCGCCGAGCGCGGCGCTCACATACGGCACGTCCGCCGCTTCGCCGATGCGTTCGAGCCGCTCGCACGCGATGCCGTCGCGCTGCAGTTCGGTGAAGCTCGTCACGCTCCAGACGGCCGCGTCGATGCCCCAGTCGTCCTTCAGCATCCGCTGCGCGGCCAGCACCTCGCCGATGATCGCGCCCGAGCCGAGCAGTTGCACGCACGCGGCATCGTTCGATTCGTGCGGCAGACGATGCATGCCCTTCAGGATGCGTTCGCGCAGCGCGGCGTCGTCCGCGCGCGGCAGCGGCGGCTGCGCGTAGTTCTCGTTGGTCACCGTCACGTAATAGAACACGTCGCGCTGCTGCTCGACCATCTCGCGCATGCCCGCGTCGACGATCGTCGCGATCTCGTACGCGAACGCCGGATCGTACGCGCGGCAGTTCGGAATCGTCGACGCGGCCAGCTGGCTCGTGCCGTCCTGATGCTGCAACCCCTCGCCGCCGAGCGTGGTCCTGCCCGAGGTCGCGCCGATCAGGAAGCCGCGCGCCCGCTGGTCGGCCGCGGCCCACACGATGTCGCCGATGCGCTGGAAGCCGAACATCGAGTAGTAGATGTAGAACGGCAGCATCGGCAGGTTGTGCACGCTGTACGAGGTCGCGGCGGCGATCCACGACGACAGCGCGCCGGCCTCCGAGATGCCCTCCTCCAGAATCTGGCCGTTCGTGTCCTCGCGGTAGTAGAGCATCGACCCCAGGTCTTCCGGCTCGTACTGCTGGCCGAGCGGCGAATAGATGCCGACCTGGCGGAACATGCTGGCCATGCCGAAGGTGCGCGCCTCGTCCGCGACGATCGGCACGATGCGCGGGCCGAGCGTCGCGTCCTTCAGCAGCGCGGTCAGCATCCGCACGAGCGCCATCGTCGTCGACATTTCGCGGTTGCCGTCGAGCGCGAACCGCGCCCACGACGGCAACGCCGGCACCGCGAGCGCCTGCGTCGCCGCGCGGCGGCGCCTCGGCAGATAGCCGCCGAGCGCGGCCCGGCGCGCATGCAGGTACTGCATTTCCGCGCTGTCCGGCGCCGGCTTGTAGAACTTCAACTGTTCGACGTCGGCGTCGGCGAGCGGCAGTCCGAAGCGGTCGCGGAACGCCTTCAGGTCGTCGATGCCGAGTTTCTTCTGCTGGTGCGTGGTCATCCGGCCCTGGCCCGCCGCGCCCATGCCGAAGCCCTTCATCGTCTTCGCGAGAATCACCGTCGGCTGGCCGCGATGCGCGAGCGCCTTCGCATAGGCGGCGTACAGTTTGCGCACGTCGTGGCCGCCGCGGCGCAGGCGGTCGATTTCGTCGTCGGTCAGCCGCGCGGCGAGCGCCGCGAGTTCGGGGTTCTGGCCGAAGAAGCGCTCGCGGTTGTACGCGCCGTCGTTCGCGGAGAAGGTCTGGAACTGGCCGTCGACCGTCTGCGCGAACGCGCGCATCAGCGCGCCGGTGCGGTCGCGCGCGAACAGCGCGTCCCAGTCCGAACCCCACAGCACCTTGATCACGTTCCAGCCGGCGCCGACGAAGTGCGCCTCCAGTTCGTCGACGATGCGGCCGTTGCTGCGCACCGGCCCGTCGAGGCGCTGGAGGTTGCAGTTGATCACGAACACGAGGTTGTCGAGCCCTTCGCGCGCGGCCAGCGACAGCGCGCCGATCGACTCCGGCTCGTCCATCTCGCCGTCGCCGAAGAAGCCCCACACCTTGCGCGCACCGGTCGTCGCGAGGCCGCGGTTCTGGAGGTAACGCATGAAGCGCGCCTGGTAGATCGCATTGATCGGCCCGATCCCCATCGAGCCGGTCGGGAACTGCCAGAAGTCCGGCATCAGCCACGGATGCGGATACGAGCACAGGCCGGGGCCCGCGATTTCGCGTCGATAGTGTTCGAGATGCCGTTCGTCGAGGAAGCCTTCGAGGTATGCGCGCGCATACACGCCCGGCGACGAATGCGGCTGGAAGTACACGAGGTCGCCGCCGTCGCCTTCGGCCGCGTCCGCCGGCGCCGCGCGGAAGAAATGGTTGAAGCCGACCTCGAACAGGTCGGCGGCCGACGCGTAGCTCGCGATGTGGCCGCCCAGTTCGCCGTACGCGTTGTTCGCGCGCACCACCATCGCGAGCGCGTTCCAGCGCAGCGCGGACGCGAGGCGCGCCTCGATGTCGAGGTTGCCCGGATAGCGCGGTTCGTCGCCGGGCGCGATCGTGTTCACGTACGGGCTCACGCGCGCCCGCGCGGACTCGATGCCGAGCGACAGCGCATGCGCGGCGAGCCGGTCGAACAGATACTGCGCGCGCTCGCGGCCCGCATGGTCGACGACGCCTTCGAGCGCGTCGAGCCATTCGGCGGTTTCCTGCGGGTCGCCGTCGTCGCTGTTTTCGCGGTCGCGCCGCGGCGCCCGCAGCACACCGATCCCGCTCGACAGATCCGTCATCGCCATTCTCCTCGCACGCGTTTTTCGATCGCTACAGGTTAATCGCAGCAGGACAAAATAGGGCTCCTCTTTTGTTGCCGTTCGCGCGCTGCATAGTGTATTTTTTCTTCTTCTCCCCGAATAAACGGAAAATTGCCACCATGAGTGCAACCCCGAGGCGGCTCGACCGCATCGACATCGGCATCCTGAGCCAATTGCAGCAGAACGCGCGGATCACTCACGCGGAACTCGCCCGCTCGGTGAACCTGTCGCAGACACCGTGCTTCAACCGCGTGCGCGCGCTCGAAAAGCTCGGGCTGATCAAGCAGCAGGTCACGCTGCTGAATCCGGAGCCGCTCGGTCTGCGAATCAATGTGTTCATCCAGGTGAGTCTCGAAAAGCAGGTCGAAGAGGCGCTGCAACGCTTCGAAACCGCGATCGCGGCGCGTCCGGAAGTGATGGAGTGCTATCTGATGACGGGCGACGCCGACTATCTGCTGCGCGTCGTGATGCCGGACATGTCCACGCTAGAACGTTTCATCCTCGAACATCTGACCAGGATTCCGGGCGTGTCGAACATCCGTTCGAGCTTCGCGCTCAAGCAGGTGCGCTACAAGACCGCGCTGCCGCTGCCGGCGTCCGGCCTGACGCTCGCCGACTCCGACGACGCCACGACGGACTGGCGATGAACGGTGCGCGGCCGCCGGAAAGGCGAATGAAACGTTTTCGACCCGGATTCGTCACACGGCGATGATCCAATGCCCGTTGCCTGACTGCAACGCCTCTTGAACAGGACGCCGCCGCCTGCGCCATGCCACTCCGTTCGAACGCCTCCCTGACGCCATCCGCGCCGGCCGGCGAGCCGTCCGGCCGCGACGACGCGAGGCCGGGGAAACGATTCACGCGGCGGCGGGCGCTACAGACGGGCGTGGTCGCGGTGCTCGGGCTGGTTGCCGCGAGCGTCTACGCGCTCGCCTGGCCCGAGCGGATGCCCGACGCGATCGGCGCGGTCGTCGAAGACCTGACGGGCGCGAATCCGCATCCGGTTCATCTGGTCCGGCCGCCGGCCGCGCCGTTGAGCGCGGTCGCGATGCTCGGCAAGCAGTTGTTCTTCGATCCGTCGCTGTCCGCGTCCGGCCGGCAGTCGTGCGCGTCGTGTCACAGCCCGGCCGACGCCTACGGGCCGCCCAACGACCTGTCGGTGCAGATCGGCGGTCCGCACCTGAATCAGGCCGGCTATCGTCCGCCGCCGACGCTCACGTATCTGTACCGCCAGGCGGCGTTCAGCATCGGCCCCGATCCTGCCGATTCCGACGTGCCGGTGAATCTGAACGTGCTCGCGACGGCCGCGCAGGGCGTGCAGCGCGCGACCAAGAACGCCGGCGCGACGCCGGCCGCGCCCGCGCTGGTGCCGCAAGGCGGGCTGTTCTGGGACGGCCGCGCGAACACGCTGCAAAGCCAGGCGATGGGCCCGATGCTGGATCCGGTCGAAATGGCCAATACGAGCGTCGATACGGTCGCGGAAAAGCTCGAAAAATCGCGCTACGCCGATACGCTGCGGCAACTGTTCGGCGCGAACCTGTTCGACAACCGCACGCTCGCGGTCGCCGAAGCGATGTTCGCGATCGGCCGCTATCAACTGGAAGATCCGTCGTTTCACGCGTTCACGAGCAAGTACGACGACTGGCTCGAAGGCAAGGCGCGTCTGACCCACGCGGAACTGCGCGGGCTGAAGCTGTTCAACGATCCGGACAAGGCGAACTGCGCGGCGTGCCACCTGAGCCAGCCGACGCGGGACGGACAGCCGCCGCTCTTCACCGACACGCAGTACGAAGCGCTCGGCGTGCCGCGCAACCGCACGCTGCCGGCGAACAGGAATCCGAAGTTCTACGATCTCGGCGTCTGCGGCCCGTTCCGCACCGACCTGGCCGCGCAGACCCAGTACTGCGGCATGTTCCTCACGCCGACGCTGCGCAACGCCGCGACGCGCCACGTGTTCTTTCACAACGGCGTCTATCACGACCTGAAGCAGGTGGTGGACTTCTACAACCTGCGCGGCACGAACCCGGAAAAGATCTATCCGAAGGACGCGTCGGGCAAGGTCGAAAAGTACGACGATATTCCCGCGCGCTACCAGGCCAACGTCGACGTCACCGACGCGCCGCTCGACCGCAAGCCCGGCGACAAGCCGGTGCTGTCGGACGCGGACGTGCAGGACATCATCGCGTTCATCAAGACGCTCGACGACGGCTATCGCCCGTCCCGCGATTAACGGCGATTCGCGGCGATTTTTTCCGGCGCAAAGAAAATGTTTCGTAAGCGCGCTGACCCCGGCTTTTCACACGTGGATGCTGAAATGTTCCGGCTTCTCCGTTCCCACCGCCGCGATCGCGCGCGGGCAGTCTTCGTCCTACGAATCATCATCCCGGCAATAACAAGTCCAGAAGGAGCCAGATATGCAATGGCGTCATATCGCACTTGGTTCGCTCCCGGCCGTCGCGCTCGCATCGACACTCGCATGGAGCGCCGATCACCATGACAGGGGCCATCCGAACGAAGTCCACACGGCGACCCCGATCAAGCATCTCGTGGTGATCTACGGCGAGAACGTGTCGTTCGACCATTATTTCGCGACCTATCCGCACGCAGCGAACCCGCGCGGCGAGCCGCGCTTCACCGCAATGCCCGGCACGCCGGAAGTGAACGGCCTGTCGCGCGCGCTGCTCACGCACAACCCCAATGCGACGAACCCGCTGAACGGCGCGGGCGCGTCCAACCCGTTCCGCCTCGACCGTACCCAGGCGGCCACCGCGGACCAGAACCACGGCTACACGGCCGAGCAGCAGGCGTACGACGACGGCCGCACCGACCTGTTCCCGAAGTACACGGGTAACGCGACGAGCGGCGGCGTCGGCGCATTCGGCACCACCGGCCAGGTGATGGGCTATTACGATGGCAACACCGTCACGGCGATGTGGAACTACGCGCAGCACTTCGCGATGAACGACAACGCGTACACGTCGACCTACGGCCCGTCGACGCCGGGCGCGCTCGAAGTCGTGTCCGGCCAGACCAACGGCATGAAGACGGTGCTGACGACGAAGCAGCCGTCGGTCGCCGGTTCGTACTACGTGAACGACGGCCAGGGCGGCTTCACGATGATCAGCGACGTCGATCCGGGCTACGACCTGTGCTCCAGCACGACCGACACCGCGATGATGACGGGCAAGAACATCGGCGACCTGCTGAACGCGCGCAACGTCACGTGGGGCGGCTTCATGGGCGGCTTCAACCTGCAGACCGTGAACAGCAACGGCACAACGGGCTGCAAGCGCAGCACGCTGTCGACGGTCGTCGGCGCGGCCACGGCCGACTACATCCCGCACCACAACTGGTTCCAGTACTACGCGTCGACCGCGAACCCGAAACACCTGCGCCCGAGTTCGATCGCCGCGATCGGTCACACGATCGAACCGAACGGCCGCAGGCCGGACCCGGCGAATCACCAGTACGACACCGACGACTTCTTCGCCGCGGTGAAGGCGGGCAACTTCCCGGCGGTGAACTTCCTGAAGGCCCCGGCCTACCAGGACGGCCACGCCGGCTATTCGGATCCGCTCGACGAGCAGGCGTTCGTCGCGAAGGTCGTGAACTTCCTGCAACAGCAAAAGGCGTGGGACGACACGGCGGTGGTCGTCGCGTGGGACGACTCGGACGGCTGGTACGACCATGCGTATACGCTGCCGACGAGTTCGTCGTTCGATGCGGTCGCCGACAAGCTGAACGGCCCCGGCATCTGCGGCACGGGCTCCGCGCCGGACGGCCTGAAGGGCAAGCCGGTGAACGGCCGCTGCGGTCCGGGCACGCGCATCCCGTTCCTCGTGATCTCGCCGTACGCGAAGCAGAACTACGTCGACCATACGCTGATCAACCAGGCGTCGGTGGTGCGCTTCATCGAGGACAACTGGCTCGACGGACAGCGTCTCGGCGGCGGTTCGTTCGACGCGCGCTCCGGCAGCATCATGGGCATGTTCGACTTCAACCGCCACGGCAACGGCCACGACGAGCAGCGCAAGCTGTTCCTCGACCCGACGACGGGCGTCGCGCTCGACCGGCCGCCGCACGCGTGACGAACGGCCGGCGCCGCTGGCCGGCGCTGGCTGCGGGTGCCTGATCGGCGCCTGCCCGGCTTTTGTGCCGGGCAGGCGTTGTTTATTTGCGGGGCGGAAGGAACGGGCAGAACGGGCAGAACGGGCGGCCCCGGACGCTCGACGTCCGGCTCGCCGCCTGGGTCGTCGACCGCCACGGCCGCGATTCATGCGGCGACGGGCGGACGCGTCATCGACAGCGCGCGGTGCGCGCCCGATGCCGGGATCGACTCGACGGGTAGGCCGCAAGGGCGCGAAAACCGGCGCACGCATCGCGTCGGCCGCGCCGATTCGGCGAACCGCGCGGTCACGCGGTCACGCGACAGGCGTTCTGCGCTGCACGCGGTCCGCGCCCAGGCCGGGATCGAGATTGAATCCCGGGCCGGAAAGCGCGAAGCGGCCGGCGCATACGTCGCGCCGGCCGCTCCGGTCCGATTCAGCTAGTTTCGCAAGCAACCATCGCCGCAGCGACCGGCGACGAGGGTTGCGTCTGCGGCCTGTCAGCCGCCCAGCGCCGGATCGCTGAAACCCGCACGCCCGGTTTCCACATGGCCGCCGAAGCGCCGCACGAAGTTCGCGTCGGTATCGACGGTGATCGTCAGGTCGTACCAGCCGTACGCGTTGCGCAGATCGAGGTAGACGTTCTGCGTGCGTCCGCCGATCACCGTCTGCTTCACCACGTTGTGCGGCTCGTACGCGTTGACGATACGAAACTCGCAGCGCGCGGTGCCGAGGTTTTCGAGCATCAGTTGCAGGTTGCCGTTCGCGACGTCGTAGCCTTCGGTCACGTCGGGCCGCGCGACGCCGTTGCGCGTCCACAGGCTGCCGGCGCCGTTGTGCGGCTCCTTGCCCGCGAAGCGGCGCAGATAGCCGTTCGGTCCGTGCACCGTGTAGTCGTATGCATTGTCCGGATCGAGCGGCAAGCGGTCTTCGAGACGCTTGCCCGCCTCGACCGTGTACGTGCGCGGCGCCGAGCCGTCCGCCGCATAGACCAGAAACACCGCGCCGCGCCGGCCGGTATTCACGAAGCGCATCGTCAGCGTGCCTTGCGCGCCGTCCGCGCTCGCACGCACGAACAGTTCGTAGGGCACCGCGCGCGCCGGACGCACGCCCGGCTCCTGTTTCGGCATCGTCTGCGTCTGCGGCACCGCCGGCACGTAATCCGGATGACGGTTCTGGTCCGGCGGCGCGTAGCTCGCGGTCGACGGCAGTTCGGGCAGCGAATCGTTCGGATTCACGAAGTTGAACGCCGACATCAGGTCGCCGCACACCGCGCGGCGCCACGGCGTGATGTTCGACTCGCCGAGGTTGCCGCGCACGCCGAAACGCCGCTCGATGAAACGTATCACCGACGTATGGTCGAACACCTCCGAACACACCCAGCCGCCGCGCGACCACGGCGACACCACCAGCATCGGCACGCGCGGCCCGAGCCCGTACGCGCCGGACGCGTACTTGCCGGACGGATATTCGCCGGTGCCCGTCGTGTAGTACTCGTTCGTCGTCTCGACGGTCGACAGGCCCGGCGTGGCCGGCGTCGCCGGGAACGGCGGCGCGATGTGATCGAAGAAGCCGTCGTTCTCGTCGTAATTGATCAGGAGTACGGTCTTGCTCCACACCTCGGGGTTCGACGTGAGGATCTGCAACACCTGGTCCACGTACCACGCGCCGTAGTTCGATGGCCAGTTCGGATGCTCCGAATACGCTTCCGGCGCGACGATCCACGACACCTGCGGCAGCCGGTTGGCCGCGACGTCGCGCTTCAGGATGTCGAAGTAGCCGTCGCCGGCCGCGGCGTTCGTGCCGGTGCGCGCGTTGTCGTACAGCGGCGTGCCCGGCTGCGCGTTGCGGTACTGGTTGAAGTAGAGCAGCGACGTGTCGCCGTAATTGCCGATGTACGGATTCTGCGTCCAGCCCCAGCTACCGTTCGCATCGAGGCCCGTGCCGATATCCTGGTAGATCTTCCACGAGATGCCGGCGGCCTGCAGCACCTCCGGATACGTGGACCAGCCGTAGCCCGCCTCGGAATTGTCGATCACCGGACCGCCGCCGCTGCCGTCGTTGCCGACCCAGCCGGTCCACATGTAATAGCGGTTCGGATCGGTCGCGCCGAGGATCGAGCAGTGATACGCGTCGCAGATCGTGAACGCGTCGGCGAGCTGATAGTGAAACGGAATGTCCTCGCGCGTGAGGTAGGCCA
>Ga0164242_10003866_pt1 | contig 16941 bp, 13 predicted proteins | sample OricomgcompostMG_FD_108783 | JGI IMG/M metagenome (GOLD analysis project Ga0164242, IMG submission 108783) | Miracle-Growth compost microbial communities from Emeryville, California, USA - Original compost - Miracle growth compost (MG) ...
CAGCTCCGCACCGCCCTCGGTGCGGCCTTCACCTCCTTGGAATCACTGGGCGACGGCCGGTGGCGAGTGACTCTGCGCGACGGCGCCGAACGGCAGGAATTCGATGCAGACGACCCTGAAGCCGCGTACGCCGGCGCTCTCCTGGCGGAACTCGATGCCTCGGCGCTCCGGTAGCAGGTCGGCACCGTTCCCCGTCGGCCCGTGGCTGTGGACGGCGATGATGCTGCCGTTCGCGCCGCTGCAGTCGCGCCGCCTGAACGCGGTTCCGGTGCGCTCGGTCGACTACCTGCTCGACGTCGACTACGTCGGCGACGGCCACCCCGGCCACCGGCTGGACGTGCTGACCCCGCGCGACGCCGCGACGGCCGCCGGCAGCCTTCCCGTCTACGTCTACTTCCACGGCGGCGGGTGGACGAGCGGCGACAAGTCCGCGCTCACCAAGTACTGCGCCGTGCAGGCCGACACGGGCATCGTCGTCGTCAACGTCAACTACCGTCGGGCCGGGCTGCTCGGGGGCGGCTTCGGCATGCGCCACATGCTGAACGACGCGAACGACGCGCTCCGCTGGGTCGAGGCGCACATCGCCGAGCACGGCGGCGACCCCCGCACGATCGTGCTGGGCGGCGACTCGGCCGGCGCCCAGATCGCCGCGCTGCTGGCCGCGACGACGACGCGGCCCGAGCTGGCCGCGCACTTCCGCCTCCGCCCGGCGCTGGCACGCGCCGAGATCGGCGGCCTGGTGCTGCACTGCGGTGCCGTCGACTTCTCCGTCGTGTTCGAACCGGGCTTCATCATGAGCCACGACTTCGTGCGGATGCTGCTCCCGGGCTACCGGCGGCACCGGATGAAGCCGGCGTCGCTGCAGCGGGCATCCCGCTGGCTCAGCCCCATCGAGTGGGTCGACGAGAACTTCCCGCCCGTGCTCGTCACGACGAGCGAGCGCGACATCTTCTACCGCGCGAACGTGAACTTCGTGAAGGCGGCCGAGGCGGCCGGCATCCCCGTCGAATTCGTCAGCTACGGCTGGGACTCGCGCAACACCGAGCACACCTGGCAGCAGGATGCCGCGCGGCCGGAGTCGGTGGAGGTGTACGAGCGCCTGCAGGACTTCATCGCGCAGGTCAGCTCACGTGCACGATCGGCCGACGCCTAGGGTTCTTCTCCGCCTCGCGCAGCACCTCGCGGGTGACCGGCGCGATCTCACCCGTGCCGTCGAGCAAGAAGCGCGCCATGTTCGAGACGGGGTTCCCCTCGTTCCACTGGAAGTAGATGCTCGGGACGATCCCCGTCAGGTCGCGGATCTCCAGCAGCACCGCGGCGATCGCGTTCGGAACCGAGATGCTCTCGAGCTGCAGCACCCGGTAACCGTGCTTCTCGACCCCCCGGACGAGGATCGGCTCGACGAAGTCGGAGGCGTCCTGCTGCACGCGCGGCTTCGGGAGCACCTCGATGAAGAGCAGACGGGATGCCTGCGGGATGTGGCTGAAGTAGCGCTCCGACTTGGCCTTGCCGCTGTACTCCTCCTTCGTGTCCGGCCCGGGCTCGTGCGCGACGATGCGGATCACGCCCGACTCGTCGTCCGCGTCCTCCTGCAGCCAGGCGAGGGCCCGCTCGTCGAAGGTCACCTCGGAGGCCCGCAGCTCGAAGGAGCGCTTCGCGCGCGAGACGAGCGAGATGACGAGGATCGCGAGGATGAAGAGCGTGGCGATGCGCACGCCGTCCGGGCGCTCGATCACGTTCACCACCGTGGAGTACAGGAACGCGACCGTCACGAAGCCGAAGGCCCAGATGCGCTTGCGCTGCCGGCGCCGCACCGTCGAGACGGTGACTGCGAAGGCCGCGGAGCACATCAGCACGAGGACGCCCGTGGCGTAGGCGCCACCCTGCGCGTCCACGTTCGCGCGGAAGACGAGGGTGATGAGGAATCCGATCAGCGCGAACACGACCACAAGCGGTCGCACCGCGCTCGCCCACTGCGGCGCCATGCCGTAGCGCGGCAGGTAGCGGGGCACGAGGTTGAGCAGCCCCGCCATCGCGGAAGCGCCGGCGAACCACAGGATCAGGATGGTCGAGAGGTCGTAGACCGTCCCGAACGCGGGGCCGAGATACTCGTGCGCGAGGTAGGCGAGGGCGCGCCCGTTCGCCGGCCCGCCCGCCGCGAAGTCCTTCTGGGGGATGAGCAGCGTCGTCGCGATGCTCGACGTGATGAGGAACGCGCTCATGATCGCGGCAGCGGTCGCGAGCAGCCGTCGGGTGCCGCGGATGCGGCCCATCGGAAGCTTCGCCGTGTCGTGCGGGCCGCCCTTGATCTGCGGCATGACGGCGACCCCGGTCTCGAACCCGGACATGCCGAGCGCGAGCTTCGGGAAGACGAGCAGCGAGATCCCGATGATCTCGGCCCAGTTGCCGTTCTGCCGGAACATGGCCGCCCACCAGTGGTCGACCACCGCGGGGTGGTCGCCGATGTGCAGGAACGCGACGACGATCACGACCGCGTTGAGCGCGAGGTAGACGACGACGAGCACGACGGCGATGCTGATCGCCTCGCGGAAGCCGCGCAGGAACACCACGGCGAGGATGGCGAGCAGGAACAGCGTCACGCCGATCTGCCAGCCCGTTCCCGACATCCAGTGCGGGGTGAGCGGGTTCTCGATGGCGTGCGCCGAGGCATCCGCCGCCGACAGGGTCATCGTGATCATGAAGTCCGTCGCCGCGAAGCCGAGCAGAACCAGCACGAGCAGCTTGCCCCACCAGTACGGCAGGGTGCGCTCGAGCATCGCGATCGAGCCGGAGCCTTTGAAGCTCTCGCGCGCCACCCGGCGGTAGACGGGCAACGCGCAGCACAGGGTCAGCACGACGAGCACGATCGTCGCGAACGGGGCGATGAGGCCCGCGGCGAGCGCCGCGATGGCCGGCTGATAGCCGAGCGTGGAGAAGTAGTCGACGCCCGTCAGGCACATGACGCGCCACCAGGACGCCGGCTTCTCCGCCTCCGTTCCGTGTGGGCCGACCTGCGTTCCGCGGATGTCGGTCATTCCGGTCAGGAACCACTCCCGCATCGTGGGGCGGGCGGCGTCGTTCGTCACACGCGTGATGCTACGGGAGCGCGCCGTGGGCTCGCGCTGGAACTCACGCCGTGCCCCGGCGGGTTCCGATCCAGGTCATCAGGTGGTAGATGACGACCGCCGCGATCGCGCCGAGCGCGATGCCGGCGATCTGGACCGCGCCGAAGGTGAGCGAGATGTTGGCGATGCCGATCACGAGCGCCACCGCCGCCGTGAACTGGTTGCGGGGGCGCGAGAAGTCGACCTTGTTGTCGATCCAGATCTTGATGCCGATCACCCCGATCAGTCCGTAGAGCGCGACCGTCGCGCCGCCGAGCACCCCGGACGGGATCGAGTAGATGACGGCGCCCACTTTCGGGCACAGTCCGAGCACGACCGCGATGACCCCCGCCACCCAGTAGGCCGCGGTCGAGTAGACGCGGGTCGCGGCCATCGTGCCGATGTTCTCGCCGTAGGTCGTCGTGCCAGAGCCGCCGAACATCCCGGCGATGACGGTCGAGAGCCCGTCGGCGAACAGCGCACGGCCGGTCAGCCGGTTGAGCTCGGGATGCCCGGACATCGCGGCGACGCCGCGGATGTGGCCCACGTTCTCGGCGATCAGCGCCAGCACGATCGGCAGGAACGCGGGAAGCAGCCCCCAGGTGGGCAGCCCGCCGCTGAACGGGTTCGCGGGCAGGTGGAACTGGGGGAGGCCGAACCAGGCGGCCTTGCTGACGGCCGAGAGATCCACCTGCCCCTGGATCGCCGCCGCGATCCAGCCGACGACGACGCCGAGGAAGATCGAGAGGCGGCCGAGCAGCCCCCGGAAGACGACCGCGATCAGCACGATCGCCGCGAGCGTGATGCCCGCCGTGAGCGGCGCCGTGCCGAAGTTGGAGCCGGCGGTCGGCGCGAGGTTGAAGCCGATGAGCGCGACGATGGCGCCCGCGACGACGGGCGGCATGAGCGCGTCGATCCAGGCGGTGCCCGTCGCGATGACGAGCAGTCCGACGAGCGCGAGCAGCACGCCGACCGCGACGATCCCGAAGAGCGCCGCGGGAAGGCGGTCCGTGTGCTGGTACTTCGCGCCCATGGCGGCGGCGATCGGCGCGAGGAACGCGAACGACGAGCCGAGGTAGCTGGGCAGGCGGTTCCGCGTGATGAGCAGGAAGAGCAGGGTGCCGATGCCGGAGAACAGCAGCGTCGTCGCCGGCGGGAACCCGGTGATGAGCGGGACGAGGAACGTCGCCCCGAACATCGCGACCACGTGCTGCGCGCCGATGCCGATCGTGCGCGGCCAGCTCAGCCTCTCTCCGGGCCCGACGATCGCGTCGGGGGCGATGGTCCTGCCGTCGCCGTGAAGGGTCCAGGTGGGGTCGGAGTGCGGGGGCATGGGGCAATAATGTCGTGCGCCCGCGCTAACGTCGAAATCATGGCGATGACGCACTCGAGCCCGGCATCCGTTGGCATCGACCCGACCGCGATCACGGCACTCGCCGACGCGGTCGACGCGAAGGGGCTCGGGGTGCACGGCCTCGTGATCGCGCGCCACGGCCGCGTCGTCGCCGAGAGCTGGTGGCACCCCTATCGGCCGGACCAGCCGCACATGATGTTCTCGGTGAGCAAGGCGTTCACCTCGATGGCGGTCGGGCTCGCGATCGACGAGGGGCTGCTGCGCCTCGACGAGCCGACCCATGAGATCTTCCCGGAGTTCCGCGAGATCCCTGGGCAGACGGTGCGGCATCTGCTCACGATGACGAGCGGCCACCGCACCGACCTGTTCGACGTGTTCCAGTCGCTGCCCGGCCGGGACTGGGTCGAGCTGTTCTTCGACGCCCCGGCGCCGTACGAGCCGGGCGCGCGCTTCGTGTACAGCACGGCGGCCACCTACGTCCTCGCCGCCGCGGTGGTGCGGCGCTCGGGGCAGGGGCTGACGGCGTACCTCGATGAGCGGCTGTTCGGCCCGCTCGGCTGGGCGACGCCCCATTGGGAGAAGGATGCGCGCGGCATCGAGCACGGCGGCACGGGGCTCAAGCTCACGACCCGTCAGCTCGCGCAGTTCGGCCAGCTGCTGCTGCAGCGCGGGGAGTGGGAGGGCCGGCAGCTCGTGCCCGCCGCGTGGGTCGACGAAGCGAGCGCGCTGCAGACGCGGAATCCCTGGTTCGACGGCCACGAGTCGCGCATCGGCTACGGATTCCAGCTGTGGCGGTCGAGCCACGGCTTCCGCGCCGACGGAATGTGCGGCCAGTTCGCCGTCGTGATCCCCGAGCTCGACCTCGTGGTCGCCACGACCTCGGGCGCGGGCGACGCCAACCGCATCCTCGAAGCGATCTGGTCGGAGCTGCTGCCGGGCGTCGATCCCTCGGCAGGGCCGGGCGACCCCGACGGCGGGGTCTTCGCTTCGGGGGAGCGCCGCGTTCCCGAGCCGCGTGTCGTGCAGGCGGATGCCGCGGCCGAGGCCGCCCTCGCAGGCCGCACCTTCCGGCTGCCCCGCAACCCCGCGGGCGTCGAGACCCTCGCCGTCTCCTTCGACGACGACACCGTGACCGTCGAGCTCACCGGGGAGCGGCTCGGCAGGCGGCGCCTCGTCGCGGGCCGCCGCGAGTGGGTCGACGGGCGGTTCGCGAGCCCGCTCGAGTCGTTGCCCGAGGTGCCGTGCGCGGCCCGCGCCGGGTGGTCGAAGGGCGCGCTGGAGTTGCACCTGCAGCTCACGGGAACCCCGTTCCGGTGGATCTGGCGCCTCGTCGCCGACGGGCCGGAGGGGCCGCAGCTGACCGCGCGCTTCGACCCCGATCTCGGGCTCGGCTCCCACGAGGACCTGCTGTTGACCGAGAGTCAGCAAGGCTAGGCCCGGTCCATGACCGCAGGGGACCCCGCCCGGGCATCCGTCGCCGCGCGCTCGAACCCGACACGATCCAGCTCGCCGCCCCACCCCACACGCCCGCGCGCGAGAGACTGATCCGGAAGATGCTCGGCAGGATCAGCTGAGCCGGAAGGAGACGCCGTGCGGACCGAGACCGACTCGCTGGGGGAGCGCCAGATCCCGGACGAGGCCTACTGGGGCATCCACACCGCGCGCGCCGTCGACAACTTCCCCATCAGCAAGCGCCCCATCTCCGTCTACCCCGAGCTGGTCGTGGCGCTCGCGTCGGTGAAGCAGGCGGCCGCACGCGCGAACCTCGAGCTCGGCGTTCTCGCCCCCGACAAGGCGGCGCTGATCGACGCGGCCTGCGCCGAGATCATCGGCGGCCGGCTTCACGACCAGTTCATCGTCGGCGTCATCCAGGGCGGCGCCGGCACCTCGACGAACATGAACGCGAACGAGGTGATCGCGAACCGGGCGCTCGAGCTCGGCGGCCACCGCAAGGGCGACTACGCGCACCTCAGCCCGCTCGACGACGTCAACCGCAGCCAGTCGACGAACGACGTGTACCCGACGGCGATCAAGATCGCGATGATGTTCTCGCTCTCCAGCATGCTGGGCGAGATGCGGATGCTGCGCGACGCCTTCGCCGCGAAGGGCGTCGAGTTCGCGCACGTGCTGAAGATCGGCCGCACCCAGCTGCAGGACGCGGTGCCGCTGACGCTCGGGCAGGAGTTCCACGGCTGGGCCACCACGATGTCCGAGGACATCGACCGCATCACCGACACGCTTCCTCTGCTGTCGGAGATCAACCTCGGCGCGACCGCGATCGGCACCGGCATCAACGCCGTCCCGGGCTATGCCCCGGCGGTGCGCAGGCACCTCAGCGAGATCACCGGCTTGGAGCTCGTGACGGCACGCGACCTGATCGAGGCGACGAGCGACACGGGGGTCTTCATGACCTTCTCCTCCGCGCTCAAGCGCGCGGCCGTGAAGCTGTCGAAGATCTGCAACGACCTGCGCTTGCTGTCGTCCGGCCCGCAGGCCGGCCTCGGCGAGATCAGCCTGCCGCCGAAGCAGGCGGGGTCGAGCATCATGCCGGGGAAGGTGAACCCCGTCATCCCCGAGGCGGTCAACCAGGTCGCGTTCTCGGTCGCGGGCGCCGACATCACGGTGACGATGGCCGTCGAGGCGGGCCAGCTGCAGCTGAACGCCTTCGAACCGGTCATCGCCCACTCGCTGCTGCAGTCGATCACGTGGATGCGGCAGGCCTTCCTCACCCTGCGGGTCAACTGCGTCGAGGGCATCACCGCCAACGAGCAGCGGCTCGCCGCCATGGTCGGCTCGAGCGTCAGCGTCGTCACGGCGCTCACGCCGTTCATCGGCTACCAGGCGGCCGCGGCGCTCGCCAAGACGGCGCTGCTCACGGGGCGCAGCATCGCGGACCTCGTCGTCGAGTCGGGGCTGATGACGCGCGAGCAGGTCGCGCTCGAGCTCTCGCCCGAACGGCTGTCGGGCGTTCCGGCGGAGTAGCGCGGCAAGCGGCGGGGGCAGGGCAGAATGGCAGCTATGGAGACGGCGGTCGAGACGCGTCTGGAGGCGGCGCGGCTCGACGCGCAGCTCGAGCCGATCGACTGGTCGCAGCCGGACCCGCGGTCGACGCCGTTCCGCTTCGACGCGCCGAGCGGAAGCCTCGCCGCCTGGTCGATGGGCGATCCGGTGAACCCGCGGGTGGTGCTCGTGCCCGGTGCGACGGGCTCCAAAGAGGACTTCGTGCTGCTCGCGCCGCCGCTGGTCGACGCCGGCTACTTCGTGCAGTCGTTCGATCTCGCCGGGCAGTTCGAATCCGCGTCGGCGGGGCCCTCGCCGCGCTCGGGCCACTGGGACTACCCGCTCTTCCTCGACGATCTGGTCGCCTTCCTCGAGGCGGGGGAGCCGGCCCACGTGCTCGGCTACTCCTTCTCCGGCATCCTCGCGCAGCTGGTGCTCGCGCACCGGCCCGAGCTGATCCTCAGTCTCACGCTGCTCACCGCGCCTCCGCTCACCGGCAACGTCTTCCGCGGCGTCAAGATCGTCGGCCCGTTCGCACGTCTCGCGTCGCCGCGTGTCGGCGCGGGGCTGATGATCTGGGGCATCCGCACCAACAAGAACCGGGTCGACGACGCGCGGCTCCGCTTCGTGCGCGAGCGGCTGCTCGTCACCCGTCGCGAGAGCGTCGACGACATCATCGGGCTGATGATGAACACACCGGATGTCACGGCCGAGGTCGCCGCGGCGGGCGTGCCGCTTCTCATCGCGACCGGCCATCACGACCTGTGGCCGGTTCGGCTGCATGCTGAGTACGCCGATAGAATCGGCGCAGAACTTGCTGTCTACCGCACCGGGCACAGTCCCTGCGAGACGACACCGAATCAGCTCGCGCTCGACATGATCGCGACCTTCCGACGTGCGGAGCTACTCGCATGAGCCTTCCCCTGACCGCGGAGCACGCGTACGGCCTCGACGAGGCGCTGCCCTCGATCGACTGGTCCGTGGCCCCGGAGGGAACGCGCGCATACCGCTTCGAGGCGCCGAGCGGCTCGCTCGCCGCCTGGGACCTCGGCGACCCGGAGGGGGAGCGGGTCGTGATGGTGCCCGGCATCACGGGCTCGAAGGAGGACTTCGCGTTCCTCGCGCCGATCCTCGCGGGCGAGGGCTACTTCGTGCAGAGCTACGACCTGCCGGGCCAGTACGAATCGGCGCAGGCCGGGCCGGCCGGCGCCGACGGCTGGAGCTACGAGCTGTTCGTCGACGACATGGTCGCGTTCCTCGAGACGGGGAAGCCGGCCCACCTGCTCGGCTTCTCCTTCGCGGGCATCGTGGCGCAGCTCGTCACGGTGCGGCGGCGCGACCTCGTGCGCACGCTGACCCTGCTCGCGACGCCGCCGCTGACCGGCCAGGTGTTCGGGGGGGTGCGCTCCGTCGGGTGGATCGCGCGGCTGCCGATCTTCACCAAGCACTTCTTCGGTGGCGCGATGATCTGGAACGTCCGCACGAACTTCAGCAAGGTGACCCCCGAGCGGCTCAAGTTCGCGAACGCGCGCCTCGACCACACCCGCCGCGAGAGCGTCGACGGCATCGTCGGCCTCATGATGCACACGCCCGATGTGCGTGCCGAGCTGCGCGCCTCGCCCGTCCCGAAGCTCGTCGTCGCAGGCGAGCACGACCTGTGGCGCGCGGAGCTCTACCGTCGCTTCGCCGACCAGATCGGGGCCACGGCCGCCGTGTACGCGACCGGGCACAGCCCGTGCGAGACCACGCCCCACCAGCTCGCGCTCGACATGGTGCAGCTGTTCCGCACGGCCGAGAAGCTCGACGCGGCGGGCTGATCAGTCGTCGGCGCCCTCGCGGGCGAGGCCGCCGAGCTCGGCGCGGTCGTGCTCGGGCGCCCGTTCCGCCCACGCCCGGCGCGCCGCGTGTCGAGCCCACGGCGACGCCTCCGGCCAGTGCTGCGCGAAGGTGCGGTACGCCCAGGCGAGCCGGCGGCCGATACCGCGCCAGGTCTCGAGCGGCCGCGCCGAGACGCCGACGCGCAGCGTCTCGTCGTAGCGCACCACCACGTCGAGAGGCAGGTGCAGGCTGAGGTCGAGGTCGTCGTGGAGCCTCGGGTCGTCCCGGTGCACGAGTTCGCGCACACGCCGCCACACCGAGGCGCGCATGACGAAGTTCGAGCCGAACAGCGGCGGCTGCCCCAGCCACGGTCCGACGATGTGGAAGTAGGCGGGGATGTAGAGGTGCTCGCCGAGCCAGTTCGCCACCCGGTTCGGCCCGTAGAAGGCGCCGGGTCCGGTCAGCACATCGGTCGTGGGCGACGCGTCGAACTCGGCGACCACCCGGGCGGCCCACTCGGCGGGCGGCCGCGAGTCGGCGTCGATGCGGGCGATCAGATCGCCGGTCGCCGCGTCGTACCCGGTCGCCGAGGCGGACATGATCCCGCGGACCGGCTGCAGCAGCACGCGGGCGCCCCCGGCGCGGGCGACGTCGGCGGTGGCATCCGTGCTGCCGTTGTCGACCACGATGATCTCGTCGACCGGCCGGGTCTGCACGGCCAGCGCCGCGAGGGCGCTCCGCAGCATGTCGGCGTCGTCGAGAGCGGGGATCACGACGCTGAGCGTGCTCACGTGCGGTAGCTCCTCTCCGTCTCAATGCTACGGCGGCAATAGCATCGGGGCATGGATCTCCTGGCGCGACTGACCGCCGAGCTGGGCGACGCGGTGACCGTCGACCCTGTTCGCCTGGACGCGATGCGCTCCGACAAGTCCGGATTCCTCACGCCTTCGGCGCCTCTCGCGCTCGTCGAGGCCGAGCGCGTCGAGCATGTCCAGACGGCGCTGCGGCTCGCGAACGAGGCCGGGGTCGGGGTGGTGCCGCGTGGAACGGGCACGGGACTCGCGGCGGGCGCCACGGGAGACGCGGGCGTGATCGTGCTGTCGGTCGCGAAGATGAACCGCATCATCGAGATCGACGCGGCCGACGAGGTCGCGGTGGTCGAGCCGGGCGTCATCAACGCCGACCTGGACGCCGCACTCGCGCCGTACGGGCTGTGGTACGCGCCGGACCCGGCCAGCAAGGCGATCTCGTCGATCGGCGGCAACATCGCGACGAACGCCGGAGGCCTGCTGTGCGCCAAGTACGGGGTCACCCGCGAGGCGGTGCTCGGCCTCAAGGTCGTGCTCGCCGATGGACGCCTGCTCCAGACCGGCCACCGGACCGTCAAGGGCGTCACCGGCTACGACCTGACCGCCCTGTTCGTCGGGTCGGAGGGCACGCTGGGCGTCGTCGTCGAGGCGACCGTGCGGGTGCTGCCGCGGCCCGAGGGCGACGTCGTCACGATCGGCGCGTTCTTCCCCACGGTGCGGCAGGCGGCAGCCGCGTCATCGGCGATCGTCGGGGCGCGGCTGCGCCCCGCCGTGCTCGAGCTGATCGACGGCCAGTCGCTCGCGGCCATCCGCGCCTACCTCGGCGACGACGCGATCCGCGACGCGATGGGGCCGGCGACGGGCGACGGATTCCTGCTCGTGCAGTTCGACGCGTCGCCCGCGCCCGCGACCGTGCTGCGCGCCGTCGAGCTCATCGAGGGCGCCGGCGGCCAGACGCGGGTGTCGACGGATGCCGCGACGGGGGAGCAGCTGCTCGCCATCCGGCGCGCGTGCCACCCCGCGCTCGCGTCGAGCGGCGAGGTGCTCATCGAGGACGTGTCCGTGCCGCGTTCCCGACTCGCCGACGCCTTCGACGCGATCGCCGCGATCTCGGAGGAGTACGGCGTGCGCATCCCCACGATCGCCCACGCGGGCGATGGGAACCTGCACCCGCACTTCGTCATCGAGGGCGGCGTGATGACCCCGCAGGTGGGCGCCGCCGCGGACGCCCTGTTCCGGGCGGCTCTCGGGCTCGGCGGCACCCTGACGGGCGAGCACGGCGTCGGCATCCTCAAGCGCCACCATCTGAGGGACGAGCTGGGGGCGGACTCCTATGAGCTGCAGCGGCAGCTGAAGGCAGTGTTCGACCCGCGCGGCATCCTGAACCCCGGCAAGGTGTTCGAGACGGCGAGGTAGGCCGGGATGAACTCGATGGATCCCTTCGCGCCGCCCACGTCGGACACCGGCCCGCTCGCCTCGACGCTGCCCGCGTTCGTGAGGCGCCGGCCGAACCTCGCGATGAACGCCGTCATCACGGTCGGTATCGCGCTGTGCGCCATCGCGGCCATGTGGGTGCTCACGTATCTCGTGAGCGTGCTCGGCGTGGGGGGTGTGCTGCTCAACGGGCTGCTCGCGCTCGTGCCGCTCGTGGCGGTGCTCGCGGTCGTGCGCTGGGTCGACCGGTGGGAGCCGGAGCCGTTCGTGGCGCGGGTGTTCGCCTTCCTCTGGGGCGCGGGGGTCTCGATCCTCACCGCGCTCGTGGTGGACGAGACGCTGAACAGCTACAGGCACCACCTCGGCGTGAGCCGCAGCGAGCTGTTCATGATCACGGTGCAGTCGCCCATCGTCGAGGAGGTCGCCAAGGGCGTCGGCGTGCTGCTCATCTTCCTCATCGCGCAGCGCACCTTCGACGGTCCCGTCGACGGCGTGGTGTACGCCGCGACGATCGCGGCCGGCTTCGCCTTCGTCGAGAACATCCAGTACTTCGGGCTCGCGCTGCGCGACGGCGGCGACGGCGACCTCGCCTACACCTTCTACGTGAGGGGCGTGCTCTCGCCCTTCGCGCATCTCACCTTCACGTCCTGCACCGGCATCGCGCTCGGCATCGCCGGGCGAGGGCCGCTGCGGATCGCCCGCACGGCCGGCCTCTTCCTCGCAGGCCTCGCGCTCGCGATCGTGCTGCACGCCGGGTTCAATCTGGGTTCGGCGCTCAACGAGAACGGCGCGTTCTTCTTCTACCTCATCGTCGAGCTGCCGATCTTCGCGCTGATCGCGACGTTCGTGCTGCTCGCGCGCCGGCGCGACGCCCAGCTGACCTACCAGGCGCTCAGCGTCTACGCCCGCGCGGGCTGGCTCACCCCGGCGGAGGTGGACCTGCTCGGCACGAGCGGCGGCCGCCGTCAGGCGCGGCTCTGGGCCAAGGGCCACGGCCCGCGGGCGCGGCGCGCGATGCGCAGCTTCATCAGGGACGCCACGGCGCTGGCATACACCCGGCAGCGCATCCAGAGCGATCACGGGCGCGCCCGGGCCCAGCGCGACGAACTGCGACTGCTGAAAGCGGTGACGGAGGACCGGCGGCGGGTGATCGCCGGCTCGTCCTGAGGCTCGGCGCACACATGAAAACTCGCCGACCCGGTGCGGCTGTGCCGGCAGCTCAGGCGGTCGACGAGTTCCTGCGTCGATTGTCGCGCCGCGTCCCCGCAGAGGCAAGAGCAGAGGCAAGAGCGGCTGAGGATCCGCTGCGGCGCTTTGCACACCGCGCCGCCGAGCCGCTTGGATGGACGGCATGGCAGACACCGAAAAGACCAAGCCCGAGATCGAGGCCCCCGAGGGCCCGGCGCCCACCGAGCTCGAGATCGTCGACCTCGAGCTCGGCGACGGGCCCGAGGCCGTTCCGGGTGCGACAGTCGACGTTCACTACGTCGGCGTCGGCTACGACACCGGCGAGGAGTTCGACTCCTCCTGGAGCCGCGGCCAGTCGATCCGCTTCCCCCTGCGCGGCCTCATCGCCGGCTGGCAGGAGGGCATCCCGGGCATGAGGGTCGGAGGCCGCCGCAGGCTCACGATCCCGCCGCACCTCGCCTACGGTCCCGCGGGCAGCGGTCACCCCCTCGGAGGCCAGACCCTGATCTTCGTGATCGACCTCCTCGACGTGCAGTGATCGCATAGGGCCCCGGGCGCTCGCCCGGGGCCCTTCCCGATCCGTCAGGCGACCGGGTGCAGCGCGTCGTACTCGCGGAACGAGCGCTGCGAGCGCATCAGCAGGAAGATCAGCACGACGATCAGGATGCCGCCCGCCACGGGCCCCGGCCAGAGCACGACCGGGATCGTGCTCATCGCCCCGATGTAGAGGTCGCCGACCCGCGGGCCCGCGGTCACCACGACGATGAACACACTCTGGATCCGGCCGCGCATGGCGTCGGGGGCGGATGCCTGCAGGATCGTGCCGCGGAAGATGGCGCTCACGTTGTCGGCGCCGCCCGCCACGAGCAGCGCCGCGCTCGCCGCGGCGAGCGCGGGCAGATGGACGTCGCCCCAGCGCGGCGACACGTGGCCGTGGCCGCCGATGCTCTGCGCGAGCAGCACGACCCCGAAGCCGAGCATGGCGAGGCCGTACACCGTGATCGCGCGCCCGACGGCCCGACCCTGCGCCCGCACGTGCCCGAGCGGCCCCGAGAACACGCTGGAGAGCAGCCCGCCCACGGCATACGCCGCCGTCAGCACGCCGACCGTGACCGCGCCGCCGCCGATCAGCAGCGCGCCGACCGCGGGGTACAGCACGCGCGGCTGGCCGAAAGTCATGGCGATGATGTCCGCGACGAACGAGGTGCGGATGTTCGCGGCGCGCCGCAGGAAGCGTGCGCCCTCGACGAGCGAGCGCAGCCCCGGCCGCTCGGCGCCCGGCTCCGGCACGATGGGCGGCAGCAGCACGACGGCGAGGAAGGCGCAGGTGAAGGTGACGACGTCGATCGAGAACGTGGGCGCGTACCCGACCGCCGCGACCAGGACGCCGGCGACCGCGGGCCCGACCGTGATCGTGATGGCGGCGGAGATCCCGTTCAGCGCCGCGGCGGCGGGCAGAAGCTCCTTGCGCAGCAGGCGCGGCGTGATCGCCGTGTCGGCCGACGAGAACACGGTCGCCCCGACGGTGTTGAGCATCGTGAGCAGGTAGAGCGGCCACACGGCCTCCGAGTGCAGCCACGCGAGGGCGCAGATCCCGGCGGTCGACACCCACGCGACGAGCGCCGAGACGAGTGCGACCTTCCGCCGGTCGAAGACGTCCGCCAGCATCCCGCCGTAGAGGCCGAACACGACCATCGGCCCGAGCGCGAACAGCGCGACGAATGACACCGCGAGGGTCGATGACGTGAGGTCGTAGATCTGAAGGCCGACGGCGACCACGGTGATCTGGCTGCCGATGCCGGCGATCGCGTTGCCGCCCCAGAGTCGGGCGAAGGCGGGGGTCTCACGCAGGGGCGTCGTGTCGACGAACAGCGAGCGGCGGCGGGGCTCAGCGGGTGTGACGGTGACGGGGGCGGGATGGTCCGGGTCGCTCACCGCTCAAGGCTATGGCAGGTAGGGCGCCAGCCTCGTCGCGAGCGGCGCCGCGAGCTTCCGGGCGTAGCTCGCCGTGAGGTGGTGCGAGTCGCGGTAGACGAGAGTGTCCCCGACGATCGGCGGGCAGGTGTCGGAGCAGAAGTAGGACGTCAGGTCGATGAGCCGGGCGCGCGTCGTGGCGGCCGCTCGGTACACCGCGACCCGGCCGGGGGAGGGCAGCGCGAGCGCGGCGGAGCGGGCGCACGCGCCGGCGTGCTCGACGTGCTGCGACAGGCATTCGATGGGGCTCGTGCCGAAGTCGGGGCTGTCGGCGAGCATCAGCACGCGCGAGGCAGCAGGCAGCCGCCCGATCGTGTCCGCGAGGCCGTCGGCCCACACCGTCTCGGCGTCGGCGCCCTTGGGCAGCTCCTCGTTGGCGTAGTTCGCGAGGATGATCACGGCAGGCGGGTGCGCCGCGAGCTGTGCGAGCACCTTCTGCCGCCAGGCGTCGCACGACGGGTACGCCTGGCCATCCTTGACGTGGATCTCGAGCGTCGATGCGCAGCCGCTCTTCGTCTGCGTCACGAGTCGGTCGCCCGCCTGCTCCACGGCTCGTTGCAGCCCGGGCGCCCACTGCGCGGCGGCCGAGTCGCCCCAGAGCACGACGGCGGGGGCGCCCGCCGGGCCGAAGCTGCACGGCTTCGGCTCGGACGTCGAGAAGTCGAGCTCGCAGCCGTCGCTATAGAGAGCCGGGTTGTCGTCCGACGCCTCGCTCAGCGTCGGCGTGAGGTTCGCCGGAACGAATCCCGTGGCGCGCACGGGCGCGGTCGGGGCGGCGTCGGGCACGGTGCGGCCCGCGTCGAGCGGCGGGTTCGCCGTCGCGACGATGGCGATGACGGATGCCGCGGCGAGCACCCCGCTGCCGCCGAGGGCGGCGAGCAGGCTGCGCCGAGGCCGGGCCCGGGCGAGCACCGCCGCGTGCCGCACAGGGTCCTCGAGCAGGCGGTGCATCAGCCACGCGAGCGGCACGGCGGCACCGGCGAGCGCGAGCCGCACCCCGAGCGGCAGCGGCGACTGGTAGCCGACCGCCGCCTGCGGCAGCTGCTCGATCGGCCAGTGCACGAGGTAGAGGGAGTACGAGATCGCGCCGAGGAACAGGAACGGCCGCAGCCCGAGCAGCGCTGCGACCGAGCCGCGTGCGGGCACCTCGCCCGCCACGATGACCGCCACGGTTGACAGCACGGGCAGCAGTGCGGCCGTCCCGGGGAAGACGGTGGCGGCCGAGAACAGCAGGCAGGCGGCGACGATGCCGGAAATGCCCGCCCAGCCGAGCACCCGCGCCGCCCACTGCGGAAGCCGCCGGCCGAGCGCCGGAGCCGCGAGCGCGAGCAGCCCGCCCGCCGCGAGCTCCCAGGCGCGTGGCCACAGCGCGAAGAACGCCCACGGCTCATCCGTCCGCGTGAGCACGAGCCCTGAGGCGAACGACGCCGCGGCGAGCATGCCGAGCACGGCGGCGACCGCGCCGCGGCGACGGCGCAGCACGAGCCAGGCGAGCCCGAGCAACGCCGGCCAGACGAGGTAGAACTGCTCCTCGACCCCGAGCGACCAGTAGTGCTGGAAGACCGACGGGGTCGTGTTCGCGAGGTAGTCCGTGCCGCGCGCCGCGAAGAGGTAGTTGGGCAGGTAGACGGCGACGGCCGCGGCATCCGTCATGGTCTGCTCGAGCAGCGTGGGCGGGACGAACAGCAGCGCGGTGACGGCTGTGAGAGCGAGCACGGTGAGCGACGCGGGCAGGATGCGCCGCGCACGGCGCGCGTAGAAGTCGGCGAAGTCGATGCGGCCCGTCGTCGCGAGGCGGCGCGCGAGCTGGCCCGTGATCAGGAAGCCCGAGACGACGAAGAAGACATCGACCCCGACGTAGCCACCGCCGGCGCCGGGCAGGCCCGCGTGGTCGAGCACGACCGCCGCGACGGCGACGGCCCGCAGACCCTGCACGTCCTTTCGCAACCCCCGCACGGGCGTCATGATGCCAAAGCGGCGTGAACCGGGGGTTGCCGGGGCCGGTGGGGCGGCTGACCGTCGAGAGCGGCCCGTCGCCTCTGTTAGAATTCCAAGGTTGCCGTCAGACGGCCGCGGACAAAGAGAGCCCAGGCATCCCGCCCCGGGCACCGCGCAGCGAGAGAAAGGGGATCCGATTCATGGCACTTGATGCAGAGGCCAAGAAGGCGATCATCGACGAGTACGCTACCCACCCCGGTGACACCGGATCCCCTGAGGTCCAGGTCGCGATCCTCACCAAGCGGATCAAGGACCTGACCGA
>Ga0164242_10003867_pt1 | contig 16941 bp, 12 predicted proteins | sample OricomgcompostMG_FD_108783 | JGI IMG/M metagenome (GOLD analysis project Ga0164242, IMG submission 108783) | Miracle-Growth compost microbial communities from Emeryville, California, USA - Original compost - Miracle growth compost (MG) ...
CACCAAGGGCGGTTCCAGCGAGACCGGCACGAAGGTACTGGCGGCCAGGCCCACCCGGACACCGTCGATTTCGGCGGCGACAGCCACCACCCCGGACGGGAAATGTCCGAAGGCCTCCCGTAGCGCTGACGGGGTCAGATTGCTTGCGGAACTCACGTGCGCATTCACCGGGGACTCGTTCAGCTTGTCGGGTCTGGTCGGTGAAGAACCCTACCCGCCGCGCCGTGGCCTCGGCTGATCGGCCGGATCCCATCGCCGACCTCGGTGAGACCAACTGGTTGGTTAGTTAGCTATGAGGATGTAGCTCACACTGGCTTGCACTGTGGCCGCCAGGGGGTATATTTCAGTGCAGTTACTGGTGGGTAACTTAAGCCTGAGTACCCAACCACAGGTGGCATTCCATGAGGAGGAAGTAGTGAGCCACTACAAGAGCAATGTCCGTGACCAGGTATTCAACCTGTTCGAGGTCTTCGGCCTGGACCAGGTCTTCGGCCAGGGCGAGTACGCCGACCTGGACCTCGACACCGCTACGGAGATGCTCGGCGAGATGGTCCGACTGGCCGAAGGCCCGATTGCTGACTCGTTCGTCGACGGCGACCGCAACCCGCCGGTGTTCGACCCCGCCACGCACACGGTGACCCTGCCGGAGTCCTTCAAGAAGTCGGTGCGCGCCACCCTGGAAGGCGGCTGGGACCGGGTCGGCATCGCCGACGAACTCGGCGGCATGGCCATGCCCAAGGCACTGATGTGGGCGCTGCACGAGCACATCCTGGGCGCCAACCCGGCGGTGTGGATGTACGCCGGCGGGGCCGGCTTCGCCAACATCTTCTACCACGTGGCCACCGAAGAGCAGAAGAAATGGGCCGTGATCGCCGCCGAGCGTGGCTGGGGCTCGACCATGGTGCTCACCGAGCCGGACGCCGGCTCGGACGTGGGCGCCGGGCGCACCAAGGCCGTCCAGCAGCCCGACGGCTCCTGGCACATCGACGGTGTTAAGCGGTTCATCACCTCCGCCGACTCCGACGACCTGTTCGAGAACATCTTCCACCTGGTGCTGGCCCGCCCCGAGGGGGCCAAGCCGGGCACCAAGGGCCTGTCGCTGTTCTTCGTGCCGAAGTTCCTGTTCGACTTCGAAACCGGGGAGCTCGGTGAGCGCAATGGCGTGTTCGTCACCAACGTCGAGCACAAGATGGGCCTGAAGGTCTCGGCCACCTGTGAGCTCACCTTCGGTCAGCACGGGGTGCCGGCCAAGGGCTGGCTGGTCGGCGAGGTGCACAACGGCATCGCCCAGATGTTCGACGTGATCGAGCAGGCCCGGATGATGGTCGGCACCAAGGCCATCGCCACGCTGTCCACCGGCTACCTCAACGCGCTGGAGTACGCCAAGGAGCGGGTGCAGGGCGCCGACCTGACCCAGATGACCGACAAGACCGCGCCGCGGGTGACCATCACTCACCACCCGGACGTCCGCCGGTCGCTGATGACCCAGAAGGCGTACGCCGAGGGGCTGCGCGCGCTGTACATCTACACCGCCACCTACCAAGACGCCGCGGTGGCCGAGGCGCTGCACGGCGTGGACGCCGAGCTCGCGGTCAAGGTCAACGACCTGATGCTGCCGATCGTCAAGGGCGTCGGCTCCGAGCAGGCCTACGCCAAGCTCACCGAGAGCCTGCAGACCCTCGGTGGCTCGGGCTTCCTGCAGGACTACCCGATCGAGCAGTACATCCGCGACGCCAAGATCGACTCGCTCTACGAGGGCACCACGGCGATTCAGGCGCAGGACTTCTTCTTCCGCAAGATCATCCGGGACAAGGGCCAGGCGCTGGCACACGTCGCGGGCCAGATCGAGGCGTTCATCGCCAACGAGTCCGGCAACGGCCGGCTGAAGGCCGAGCGGGAGCTGCTGGCCACCGCGCTGGCCGACGTGCAGGGCATGGCGGCGACCATGACCGGCTACCTGATGGCCGCGCAGGAGGACATCTCCAGCATCTACAAGGTGGGGCTGGGTTCGGTGCGCTTCCTGATGAGCGTCGGCGACCTGATCATCGGTTGGTTGCTGGCCCGCCAGGCCGCGGTGGCGGTGGAGAAGCTCGACGCCGGCGTCGAGGGCGCCGACCGGGCGTTCTACGAGGGCAAGATCGCGGTGGCGTCGTTCTTCACCAAGAACTTCCTGCCGCTGCTGACCAGCACCCGCTCGGTGATCGATGCCATCGACAACGAGATCATGGAGCTCGACGAAGCGGCGTTCTAAGCGCTGCCGGCACGGACTGCGCAGGCCTCCGGGGCGATCCCCTGGAGGCCTGTTGCATTATCAAGCCGGATGAGGCGTGTCCTGATTTGTGGGATGTATGGCGTAGACGCCACGGGAGTGGGCGGCCCACACTGATGGCGTGACCCACAAAGTCGTCATACTCGGCTATCCCGGCATCCAGGCGCTGGACGTGTTCGGGCCGTCGGAGGTGTTCGCCACGGCGTCGGGGGCGCTGCTCGGTGCCGGCCGTGGCGACGACGGGTACGACGTCACGGTGGCCAGCGCCGGCGGCGCCGCGATCGCCACCAGCAGTGGGCTGGCGCTCGCCCCCACCCCGCTGCCCGACCCCACCGAGGCCCTCGACACGGTGGTGCTGCCCGGCGGCGTCGGCGTTCACCGGGCCCGGACCGACGCAGGCACCGTGGAGTGGATCCGCACTGCAGCGACCCATGCCCGGCGGGTGGTCAGCGTGTGCACCGGCGCATTTCTGGCCGCACAAGCCGGGCTGCTCGACGGCTGCCGTGCCACCACCCACTGGGCGTCCGCCGATGCGCTGGCGCGCGAGTTCCCAGCGGTCACCGTCGACCCCGAACCCATCTTCGTGCGCAGTTCGGCGGCGGTGTGGACGGCGGCCGGCGTCACCGCCGGAATCGATCTGACCCTGGCGTTGGTCGAAGAGGATCACGGGACCGAGGTCGCGCAGACGGTAGCTCGCTGGCTGGTGTTGTATCTGCGCCGGCCCGGCGGCCAGTCCCAGTTCGCGGCTCCGGCCTGGCTGCCGAGGGCACGTCGAGCGCCGATCCGCGACGTGCAGGAACTGATCGAGTCCGAACCCGCCGGCGCCCACCGGATTTCCGATCTGGCGGCCCGTGCCGCGATGAGCCCGCGGCACTTCACCCGGGTCTTCACCGACGAGGTCGGGCTCGCGCCCGGCGCCTACGTGGAGCGGGTGCGCACCGAAGCTGCACGCCGACAGCTCGAAGAGACCGACGACACCGTCGTCGCGATCGCCGGCCGCTGCGGCTTCGGCACCGCAGAAACGCTGCGCCGCACCTTCATCCGTCGGCTCGGCATCTCCCCCGACCACTACCGCAAGACGTTCGCCTGACACCGAAGGGACAAATCCATGCAGATCGCGATCGTGCTGTATCCCGGCTTCACCGCCCTGGACTTCATCGGCCCTTATGAGGTGCTGCGCTGGCTGCCGGACACGCAGGTGCGGTTCGTCTGGCACGAGCCGGGGCCGATCACCGCCGATTCCGGTGTACTGATCGTCGGGGCCACCCACTCATTCAACGAAACACCGTCACCCGACGTCATTTTGGTGCCCGGCGGCATGACGACGACCGAGCACGCCCGCGACGAGAAGCTGCTGGACTGGGTGCGGCGCGCCCACGCGACGGCCACCTGGACGGCGTCGGTGTGCTCGGGCTCGATCGTCCTGGCCGCCGCCGGCCTGCTGGCCGGTAAGCGCGCCACCTCGCACTGGATGGCGCTTCCTGCACTCAAGGCGTTCGGGGTCACCCCGGTCAGTGACGAACGCATCGTGCACTGCGGTGACATCGTCACCTGTGCGGGGGTCTCAGCCGGTATCGATCTCGGGTTGTGGCTGGCCGCGCGGATCGGCGGCGAGGCCCGCGCGAAGGCGATCCAGCTGTCGATGGAGTACGACCCGCAGCCGCCGTTCGACTCCGGTCACATGTCGAAAGCGTCGGCGAAGACCAAGGCGGCGGCTACCGCGCTGATGGCCCGGGATCTGGCCACGCCGGCGCAGTTGAAGGCCTCCGCAATGCTGCTGTGGGACCGGGCTATCGGCGCGGCCCGGACCCGGCGGGGCTAGCCGCGGCTCACCGGGGCAGAAGTTGGCCGCCGCTGGATCCCCTCAGTCCAGCGGCGGGCCAAGCCCAGGCTGCTCCGCGGTGCCGCCGGGGGCAGACGGCCACACGGAGCGAGCCGTGGGCGTCGACTACCCCGCGGTAACGCGGCACAAACCTGGTCTGCGGCGCAGACCGCTACGCCTCCAGGATGGCGGCCACGCCTTGGCCGCCGGCGGCGCAGATCGAGATCAGCGCACGCACCGGCTTGTTCTTCTTGGCGGCCTTGGCTTCACCGATCTGCTTGGCCGCCTGGGCTACGATCCGCCCGCCGGTGGCCGCAAAGGGGTGGCCGGCGGCCAGCGACGAGCCGTTGACGTTGAGCTTGGACTTATCGATCGAGCCCAGCGCGGCATCCAGTCCCAGTCGTTCCTTGCAGTAGTCCTCGGATTCCCACGCCGCCAGGTGGCACAGCACCGTCGAGGCGAACGCCTCGTGGATCTCGTAGAAATCGAAGTCCTGCAGGGTCAATCCGTTGCGGGCCAGCAGCCGCGGCACCGCGTAGGTCGGGGCCATCAGCAGCCCGTCAGGCCCGTTGACGTAGTCGACGGCGGCCGTCTCGGAGTCGACGAAGTAGGCCAGCGGGGTCAGCTTGTGCGCGGCCGCCCACTCCTCGCTGGCCAACAGCGCCACCGACGCGCCGTCGGTCAGCGGCGTGGAGTTGCCCGCGGTCATGGTGGCGTCGCCGGCCTTCGCGCCGAACACCGGCTTGAGCGTGGCCAGCTTCTCCGGGCTGGACTCGGGCCGCAGGTTGTTGTCCCGGTAGAGCCCCTGAAACGGTGTGACCAGGTCGTCGAAGAAGCCACGGTCGTAGGCGGCGGCCATGTTGCGGTGGCTCGCGGCGGCCAGCTCGTCCTGGTCGACCCGCTTGATTCCCATCTGCTTGGTGGTGATCGCCTGGTGCTCGCCCATGGAAAGGCCGGTGCGGTTCTCCTTATTGGCCGGGATCTCCACGCCCAGGGCGGCGGGCAGCTTGCCGACCAGCTTGAGGCGCTGCATATTCGACTTGGACCGGCGCAACGCCAACAGCGTGCGGCGCAGCTCGTTGCCGACCTCCAGGGGGGCGTCGGAGGTGGTGTCCACCCCGCCGGCAGCGGCCACCTCGTAGCGGCCGGCGGCGATACCGTCAGCGGCGCAGATCGCCGCCTGCAGGCCGGTGCCGCAGGCCTGCTGCAGATCGAAGGCGGGCGTGTAGGGCGACAGCGCCGAGCCGAGCACGCACTCGCGGATCAGGTTGAAGTCACGGCTGTGCTTGAGCACGGCGCCGCCGATCACCGCGTCCAGCTTCTCGCCGGACAGCCCGAACCGGTCGACCAGGCCGCCGAGCGCCGCGGTGAACATGTCCTGGTTGGACGCGCTGGCGTAGGCGCCGTCGGACCGTGCGAACGGAATGCGGTTGCCACCGAGAACGGCGACGCGACGTCGCGCGCCGGTGTCGGCGGGTGTGGACTTAGCAGCAGATCCAGATGCCACGATCTCTCCGTCTACTGGGGCGCCCCGCATTGCCGGGGCGGTTGGACGTGATACTACCCAGTATTCTTACTCTGGAGTAAGTTCGTTGTCGACACCGTCGCCTGCACCAGGCACGTCCCCACACGGAAGGCAGCTACGTGGCTCCCAAGCTTCCCTCGGACTTGTTGTCCCAGATCATGAACTCCGGCCCCGGATCGTTTTTGGCCAAGCAACTCGGCGTTCCGCAGGCCGAGACGCTGCGCCGCTACCGGGTCGGCGAGCCGCCGCTGGCCGGACCGCTGCTGATCGGCGGCGAAGGCCGGGTGGCCGAGCCGCTACGCGCCGCACTCGCCGGCGACTACGAGGTGGTCGGCGACAACCTCGGCGGCCGGTGGGCCGACTCCTTCGGCGGGCTGGTCTTCGACGCCACCGGTATCACCTCGCCGGCCGGGCTGACCGCGCTGCATGAGTTCTTCACGCCGCTGCTGCGCAACGTGGGCCGCTGCGGGCGGCTCGTCGTGGTCGGCACCACCCCGGATGCGACCGGCAGCGTCGACGAACGGATCGCGCAGCGCGCGCTGGAGGGCTTCACCCGCTCGCTGGGCAAGGAGCTGCAGCGCGGCGCCACCGTGCAGCTGGTGTATCTGTCCCCTGACGCCAAGCCCGGCGCCACCGGCCTGGAGTCGACGATGCGGTTCATCTTGTCGGCCCGCTCGGCCTACGTCGACGGGCAGGTGTTCTACGTCGGCGCCGATGACGCCACCGCGCCGGCCGACTGGGACCGCCCGCTGGAGGGCAAGGTGGCGATCATCACCGGCGCCGCGCGCGGCATCGGGGCCACCATCGCCGAGGTGTTCGCCCGCGACGGCGCCAAGGTGGTGGCGATCGATGTGCCGGGTGCCGCCGAGGCGCTGGAGAAGACGGCCGCCCGGGTGGGCGGTACCGCGTTGGCCCTCGACGTCACCGCCGACGACGCAGTCGAGCAGATCACCGCGCACCTCAAGGAACACCATGGCGGTAAGGCCGACGTTTTGGTCAACAACGCCGGGATCACCCGCGACAAGCTGCTGGCCAACATGGACGACGCCCGGTGGAACGCGGTTCTGGCCGTGAACTTGCTTGCACCGCAACGCCTCACCGAGGGTTTGGTGGCCAATGGCAGCATCGGCGAGGGCGGCCGGGTGATCGGCCTGTCGTCGATGGCCGGGATCGCCGGCAACCGTGGCCAGACCAACTATGCGGCCACCAAGGCCGGCATGATCGGGCTGACCGACGCGCTGGCGCCGGTGCTGGCCGCCAAAGGCATCACGATCAACGCCGTCGCCCCCGGGTTCATCGAAACCGACATGACGGCGGCGATCCCGCTGGCCACCCGCGAGGTCGGCCGCCGGCTCAACTCGCTGTTCCAGGGCGGCCAGCCCGTCGACGTCGCCGAGTTGATCGCCTACTTCGCCGGTCCGGCGTCGAACGCGGTTACCGGCAACACGATCCGGGTCTGCGGCCAGGCCATGCTGGGGGCATGACCGTGAACCAACCGAGTGGATGGAAGAACATGTTGCGTGCGGTCGCTGGGGCGCTGCCGTTCGTTCCCCGCGCCGGCACCCTGCCGGACCGCACGCTGCGGGTCGACGAACTGGCCATCGACCCCGGCCATGTCGCCGAGTACGCCGCGGTCACCGGGCTGCGCTACGGCGACCAGGTACCCCTGACCTACCCGTTCGCGTTGACCTTCCCCACGGTGATGGAGTTGGCCACCGGCTTCGATTTCCCCTTCGCCGCAATGGGTTCGGTGCACACCGAGAACCGGATCGTCCAGCACCGGCCGATTGCGGTCACCGACACCGTCGGCGTCAGCGTGCACGCGGAGAACCTGCGCGAGCATCGCAAGGGCCTGCTGGTCGACATCGTCACCGACATAAACGTCGGCAACGATCCGGCCTGGCATCAGGTGACGACGTTTCTGCATCAGCAGCGCACCAGCCTGTCCGACGAACCGAAGCCGCCACCGGCCAAGCAGCCCAAGCTGGGCCCGCCGAACGCGGTACTGCGGGTCACCCCGGGCCAGATCCGCCGCTATGCCTCGGCCGGCGGCGATCACAACCCGATCCACACCAGCGGCCTCGGCGCCAAGCTGTTCGGCTTCCCTACCGCGATCGCTCACGGGATGTTCTCCGCGGCAGCGGTTCTGGGGAACATCGAGGGTACGCTCCCGGACGCGGTGGACTACTCGGTGCGGTTCGGCAAGCCCATGCTGCTGCCGGCCAGCCCGGGTCTCTACGTCGAGCGGGTCGGCGGCGGCTGGGATCTGGCGCTGCGCAACATCGCCAAGGGCTATCCGTATCTGACCGCCATGGTGCGAGCGCTCTAGCCCATCAGTCGCCTTCGGCAGGGACGCCGGCCGCCCTGAGCAGGTTGGCCTTGCTGACCTCCCAGTGGGCACTGATGAAATCGAGCCCCCACACCGGGATCGAGATCACCAGTCCGCGGACGACCACCATCACCGTGTCCATGTAGTCGACCGCGGAGAAACCCGGAGCGGGGGCAGGCAGCGCTTCGGCAGAGGCGACGGCCAGGCGAAAGATGTGCTGCTCCAACGACTTCACCGTCTCGGCGACCTGTGGGTCCGTCCAACACGCGGCCCACAGCTGCGCGACGGAAAGTGCTTGTGGCGTAGTGAATTCGCGCCAGATCAGGTCAAGGAAGCCGCTCAGGTCGAGTGCGGCGGTCGCGGCAGTCTCCTCGAAGTGGACGCGTGCTTGATTCGCCAGTTCGACGGCAAGCTGGGCGACCGCCGCTGTCACCAGGTCATCGCGGCTCGGGAAGTGGTACATCACCGTGCTCTGCGAAACGTTCACGGCCCCGGCCACCCGGCGCGTCGTGACCGCCGCAACTCCCTCGTTCCGCAGTTGCTCGACCGCCGCAGCCACCAGTGCTTGACGCGTGGCAGCGCGCTGTTCGGCCCGCGTGGCGTGTTTCATTGGGATTCCCCTATTGCGTCGACATGTGCGTCACAGCTAATCTGACTGATCAGGTGAACAGTCAACCGCGGCTCAAGTCATTGTAAGGACGGGCGCTATGACCGGTCGGATCCTCCGCTCTCTCAACCTCCTGCCACTGGCGCTCGCCCCCGCCGTCGCACTGAGCGTCGTACCCGGGCTGAATCCGGCCGTGACGAGATCCGTTCTGGCGCAAGCAGAGTTGTTGGACACCGAGTCGTGGATCATGGGCGGCAGCGGCCTGCCGATACCTCCCCAGAGCTACATCGACGCGCTGAGCGCCCGCTACATCAACCCCGCCACCCCGTTCTTCGACGGCCAGCCCCGCTACCCGGTGGACGCGACCAACGGTCTGTTCACACCGGAAGGCCTGTACCCCAACAGCGGCGTCAAAAGCCTCGAGCTGGATCCGTCGTTGGCCCAGGGCGTCGCCATCCTGCACAACACGATCGACCAACAGATCGCCGAGGGGAACAACCTCGTCGTACTGGGCTACTCGCAAAGCAGCACCATCTCCACCATGGTGATGCGCGATCTGCTGGCGCTGCCCGCCGACCAACGGCCGACCGCCGACCAGTTGGCCTTTGTGCTGCTCGGCGCGCCCAACAATCCCAACGGCGGCTTGTTCGAACGTTTCGACGTGTTGACCGACGGCAGCTACCCGACCATCCCCAGCCTGGGCATCACCTTCAACGGCGCGATCCCGGAAGACACCCCGTGGGACACCACCGTCTACACACTCGAGTACGACGGCTATGCCGACTTCCCGAAGTACCCGATCAACTTCCTGGCCGACCTCAACGCGGTCCTGGGGATCGTCTACGAGCACACGATCTATCCGAACCTGACCGACGAGCAGTTGGCGACGGCCATCGAACTGCCGATGAGCGAGGGCTACGACGGCAACACCCACTACTTCATGATTCCCAGCGAGATCCTGCCGCTGTTGATGCCGCTGCAGTCCATCCCGGTCATCGGCCAGCCGCTCTATGACCTGCTGGAACCGAGCATGCGGATCCTGGTGAACCTGGGCTACGGCAGCATCACCGACGGCTGGGCGGCCGGCCCGGCCGATGTGGCCACCCCGTTCGAGTTTCTCCCGACCGACCTCAACTGGGGTGAGGTCCTGACGGCGCTGGGCAACGGCGCGCAGCAGGGCTGGACCAACTTCGTCAACGACCTGTCGAATCTGTCTTTCCCCAGTGCGGCGGATCTTTTCGGTTCATCGGCCGGAGACGTTGCGGCGCTGTCGATGCCCAGCCTCACCGAGATCGTCAACGCGTTCACCAGCGTCACCTCGACGGCGTATGCCGCGCTGCTTCCCACCGCCGACATCCTCACCGCCATGCTCACCACGGCGCCGGCGTATGCCTTCGAGGTGTTCGCCCAGGAACTCGCCCAAGGTGACATCGTCAACGCCATCGGCCTGCCGCTCGCCGGCGTCGTCGGATTAGGCACCCTGGCAGCCGGTTTCGAATTCCTGGCCATCAACGGCGCGATCAGAGACATCACCGCGACCCTCCAGGATCTGTTCCAGGCAGGCTAGGGCGCACGCCTGAACGCCCTTACCCGGCGGCAGCGCTCTCCGCGCCATCACGGCCGCCGGGGGCTTCCTTGAGCCCTCGCCAGAACAGGTCGATCATCAGCTGGCCCGCCTCGTCGACGTCGGTGTCGCCGGTGCTGACCCGGCTGGCGATCGCCTCGCCGGCGCCCACCAGCGCCACCGCCATCAGCTCGAAGTCGACGCCAGGCTCGGGGTTGCGGGTTCCGGCCCGCAACAGCCGGCCGACCAACTCCACGATCCGCTCGCGGCCCTCCCGCACGGTGTGGGCGAACGCCTGTGAGCTGGTGGCCTGCGCATACATCACGATCCATGACGCCCGATTGGCGTCGATGTAGTGCAGGAATGATCGGATCGTGTTGCGCAGCAACTCTTTCGGGGGCTGCTGGAAGTCGATGGCGGTGCGCACCGCCTCGACGAAGCGCTGAAGCTCCCGGTCCAGGCACGCCCCGAACAGCTCCTCCTTGGAGCCGTAATACAGGTACAGCATCGGCTTGGAGATCTGCGCGGCCGCCGCGATCGAGTCCATCGAGGTTTCGTGGTAACCGTTGATCGAGAACATCTGCACGGCGGCGTCGAGCATCTGCTGTTCCCGCACGGCCCGCGGTAACCGCTTGCTGCCAGCTGCCATCGCTCGGAGTCCTTCCGCGTTCTGCCTGACGGACGATCTTACCGAAGAGTAACTTCTGCGGATGGCGACGCTGGGATCAGCCGTGGCAGTGGGTGCCGGGCTTTTTGGCCGCGGCCACCCGCGCCAGCGAGGCGTCGATGCCCTCCTGCTTCAGTTCGCCGGCGGCGACCGCCTGCTCGAGGCGGTCCAGCACCGCCGGGACCTCGTCGGTGGTCACCCACAGCGCGACGTCGACACCGGCCTGCAGGCTGCGCAATACGGCCTCGGCAACGCCGTAGTGCTCGGTGATGGCGGCCATGGACGACAGGTCGTCACTGAACACCAGCCCGCCGAAGGCCGGGCCGTGATAGTCGGTGCCGGTGCGCAGCAGGCCAACCGCGGCCGGGCTCAGGCTGGCGGGGTCCTCGGTGAGGCCGGGCACCTCGAGGTGGCCCATCATCACTGCCACCGGCCCCTGGGTGACCAAAGTGCGGTACGGCACCAGGTCGTCGTCTTGCAGCTGCGCCAACGGCGGCGTGCTCACCGCCCCGGCGGTGTGCGAGTCACCGGAGCCGTGCCCATGCCCGGGAAAGTGCTTGAGCACCGGCAGCAGCCCGGCATCGCGCAGCCCGTCGGCGTAGGCCCCGGCGTACTCGGTGACCCGGGCCGGATCCGAACCGAACGAACGGTCCCCGATCACGGTGTCGTCGTCGGTGCCGGCGTCCACCACGTCGACGACGGGCGCGAAGTCGATGGTGATGCCCAGGTCGGCCATCTTGCGGCCCCGCTCGGCCGCCAGCTCGCGGACCTGCGCGACACTGCGCGTGGCGGCCAGGTCCTTCGCCGACGGCGAGGACCCGATCAGCGACGACAGCCGCGACACCCGGCCGCCCTCCTCGTCGACACTGACCGCCAGCGGCAGCGGGCCGGTAGGGGCTTGGCTTTCTTGGATCTCCTTCAAAGAACCATCGGTCAGCATCGACAGCTCAGTCCAGCTGCCGATGAAGATGCCGCCGACATGGTGGTCGGTCACCACCGCCCGCGCATCGGCCGCATCGCGCACCCCGACCATCACCAGCTGCGCCAACTTGTCCCGGATCGGCAGGGCCGCCAGCTGCTCGCAGAGCTGATCCGCCCCTGCGGCGGCGGCCTTGGTGGACTCCGAGGGCTCCGGAGAGGACACCGCAGGCGTCTCCGAGCGGTGCGAGCAGGCCGCCACCAGCGCCGGCAGCATGACGGCCGCCACTAGCAGACCGGGCAGTTGTCGAGTCAGCGATCCGGGCATCGCACCATGCTGTCACGGCCGGAAAATCCGGGCTGGCAGGGCCCGCATGCTACGTTGACGGGCGGGGGTTCAGCGGGGGCAGCGTTTGGTAGTGCCCCGAGCTCACGTCGCGGGACTGCGGAAGGAGCCAGACCATGCCTCGGTTCGTGGTGCCGGCGGCCATCAGCATCGTCGTCGGGGTGTTGCTCGGCGCGGCGGCTGTTTTCGGGGTCACCCTGATGGTCCAACAAGACACCAAGCCGCAGATCGCCGGTGGCGACCCGGCGTCCTCGGTGCTGAACAGGGTGGAATACGGCAACCGCGGCTGACCTGCGTACGCCGCCAGTTTCCGGCCACCCCCAGGCGGAGTCGCAGGATGTAACACCGTTGTCGCGGCGCTGGCTGTGGCTGGTCAGTGCGGTCGCTTTGGCGTGCAGCTTCCTGCAGGCGCCCGGCCGGATCTCCCCCGACACCAAACTCGACCTGACCGCCGATCCGCTGCGGTTCTTGGCCCGCGCGGTCAACCTGTGGAGCAGCGAACTGCCGTTCGGCCAGGTCCAGAACCAGGCCTACGGCTACCTGTTCCCGCACGGCGCCTTCTTCCTGATCGGCGACCTGGCTGGGCTGCCCGGCTGGGTCGTCCAGCGGCTGTGGTGGGCCCTGCTGCTCACGGTCGGATTCTGGGGCCTGCTGCGGGTCGCCGAGACGCTGCGGATCGGGACGCCGACGGCGCGGCTGATCGGCGCCGCGGCCTTCGCCCTATCCCCGCGGGTGTTGACCACCCTGGGCTCGATCTCCTCGGAGACGCTGCCGATGATGCTGGCCCCGTGGGTCCTGCTGCCGGTGATCCGGGCACTGAGCGGTACCGAAACCCCCGGGCGCGGTGTGCGCCTGCTGGCCGGCCAGGCCGGGGTCGCGGTTGCCCTGATGGGCGCCGTCAACGCCGTCGCGACGCTGGCGGGTTGTCTGCCGGCGATCATCTGGTGGCTGTGTCATCGCCCGAACCGGCGCTGGTGGTCGTTCACCTTCTGGTGGCTGGTGGCGTTGGCGCTGGCCGTGACATGGTGGGTAATCGCCCTGGTGTTGCTGGGCCGGGTGAGTCCGCCGTTCCTGGACTTCATCGAATCCGCCGGCGTGACCACCCGCTGGACGTCGCTGACCGAGATGCTGCGCGGCACCCACAGCTGGACACCGTTCGTCGCACCGAACGCCACCGCTGGGGCGCCGCTGGTCACCCGGCCGGTGCTGATCCTGGGCACCTGCCTGGTGGCCGCCGGCGGTCTCGCCGGCCTGACCGGCCTGCTGCGCCGCGGAGTGCCCGGCGCCGGGCGGCTGGTGACCATGCTGCTGATCGGGGTGACCCTGCTGGCGATCGGCTATGCCGGCGGTCTGGGTTCGCCGCTGGCCCACCCGGTGCAGGCGTTCCTCGACGGCGCCGGCGCCCCGCTGCGCAACGTGCACAAGCTCGAGTCGGTGATCCGGATCCCGCTGGTGCTGGGGTTGACCTACCTATTGGGGCGGATCCCGTTGCCGGGCAGCACGCCGGCGCCGGTGTGGCGGCGCGCCTACGCCCACCCCGAGCATCACAAGGCGGCGGCGGTCGGCCTGGTGCTCCTGACGGCGCTGATGGTCAGTACGTCGCTGGCCTGGACCGGCCGACTCACCCCGCCCGGGACGTTTGCCGAACTGCCCCAGTATTGGCGCGACGCCGCGGCCTGGCTCAGCGCACACCGTGACGGCGGACCGACCCCGGGGCGGGTGCTGGTGGCGCCGGGGGCACCGTTCGCCACCCAGACCTGGGGGAACAGTCACGACGAACCCCTTCAGGTGCTCGACGTCGGTCCGTGGGGGGTACGGGACTCGATCCCGCTGACCCCGCCGCAGACCATCCGGGCCCTGGACTCGGTGCAGCGCCTGTTCGCCGCCGGCCGCCCGTCGGCCGGGCTTGCCGATACCCTTGCCCGGCAAGGCATTTCGTATCTGGTGGTGCGTAACGACCTGGATCCCGACACCTCGCGGTCGGCCCGGCCGCTGCTGGTGCACCGCGCCGTCGACGGTTCACCGGGGCTGCACCGGGTGGCGCAGTTCGGCGAGCCGGTGGGCTCGGGCACAGTACCGGGATTCGTCGCCGACAGCGGCCTGCGCCCGGCCTATCCGGCGATCGAGATCTACCGGGTCGACTCGGGGGCCGGCGGGAATCCGGGCGCGCCGTATCTGGCCGAGCTCGACGCGATGCCGCGGGTCGCGGGCGGCCCGGAGGTGCTGCTGCGGCTGGACGAGCACCGCCGGCTGCGCGGCGAGCCGGTGCTCGGCCCGGTGCTGATGACGGCCGACGCGCGGCGCGCCGATCTGGGTGGCCCCCGCCACGGGGTCACCGTCACCGACACCCCCCTGGCCCGCGAGACCGACTACGGCCGGGTCGACGACCATTCGTCGACGATCCGCGCCGCCGGCGACGCCCGCCACACCCACAGCCGGGTGCCGGACTATCCGACGCCCGGTGCCGCCACCGTCTTCGGCGGCTGGATCGGCGGGCGGCTCACCGCGTCGAGTTCCTCCTCGGACGCCACCACACTGCCCGACGTCGCGCCCTCGACATCGCCGGCCGCGGCCATCGACGGCGACCCGGGCACCGCGTGGGTGTCCAACGCACTGCAATCGGCAGTCGGTCAGTGGCTGCAGGTGGATTTCGATCGCCCGTTGACCAACGGCACCATCACCGTGACACCCAGCGCGACGGCCGTCGGCGCGCAGGTACGCCGGATCCAGATCTCCACGGTCAACGGCACCACCACGCTGCGGTTCGACCACGCCGGCGAGCCGCTGACCGCCGCGCTGCCCTACGGTGAGACGCCCTGGGTGCGCATCACGGCGTCGGGCACCGACGACGGATCGCCCGGCGTGCAGTTCGGTATCACCGACCTGTCGGTCACCCAGTACGACGCCTCCGGTTTCGCCCATCCGGTCGACCTGCGCCACACCGCCTTGGTCCCGGCCCCACCGGCCGGTGCGCAGGTGGCGCAGTGGGATCTGGGGGCCGGCTTACCGGGCCGGACCGGGTGTGCGGCGACCTCCGAGACGGTTCGCTGTGCGGCCTCGATGATGCTGGAGCCCGAGGAGCCCGCCACCTTCAGCCGCACCCTGAACGTGCCGCGGCCGATGTCGGTGACCCCGACGGTCTGGGTGCGCCCACGCCAGGGGCCCAACCTGGTCGATCTGGTCGCCGAGCCGGGCACCGTACGAGCTCACGGCGACGCCGATGTGCTCGATGTGCTCGGGTCGGCGTACGCCGCCGCGGACGGCGATCCGCGTACCTCTTGGACAGCGTCGCAGCGGGTGGTCGCCCACCGATCTCCGCCGACGCTGTCCATCAGCTTGCCGCGGCCGGTCGAGGTGACCGGATTGCAGTTCACCGCCAGCAGGTCGCCGCTGCCGGCACGGCCCACGCTGGTGGCCGTCGATCTCGGCTCGGGCCCGCAAGTCAGGCAGCTGGAGGAGTCCAATGATCAGCGGGTGCGCTTGCAGCCGCGGGTCACCGACACCGTCAAGATCAGCCTGTTGGCCTGGGAAGACGTGATAGACCGAACCGCGATCGGCTTCGACCAGCTCAAACCGCCGGGGCTGGCCGAGGTCAGCGTGCTCGGCGCCGACGGCCGTCCGGTCGCCCCGGCCGACGCCGCCCGCAACCGGTCACGGCGAGTCAGCGTCGGCTGCGGGCACGGCCCGATCATCGCGATCGCCGGGCGGTTCGTCCACACCTCGATCACGACCACCGTGGGCGCCCTGCTCGATGACGAGCCGGTGCCGGCGCAGCCCTGCGATTCGCAGCCGATCGCACTGCCGCCCGGCGAACAGGAGTTGCTGATCAGCCCGGGGTCGGCGTTCGTCGTCGACGGTGCGACGCTGTCGTCACCGGCGGCCGCGCGCCAGGTGGCCGGAGCCGCGACGACGCCCGCTGTCATCGGCACCTGGAGTGCGGCTCGCCGGGAGGTGACGGTTTCCGGCGCGGCGACCTCCCGGGTGCTGGTCGTTCCGGAGAGCATCAACAGCGGTTGGGTGGCGCGCACCCCTGATGGCACCCCACTGGTTCCGGTCGCGGTGAACGGCTGGCAGCAGGGCTGGGTGGTGCCGGCGGGCACGGACGGCACGATCACCTGGGAGTTCGGGCCCAACCGGATGTATCGCCTGGGGATGGCCGGTGGGCTGGCCCTTTTGCCGCTGTTGGCGCTGTTGGCCTGGTGGCCGGCGCGGCGCGTCCGCGATCCCGGGCCGCCGGCCCGGCCCTGGCGGCCCAGCCCGCGAATGGCGGTGGTCGGCGCGCTGACGGTCGGCGCGCTGATCGCCGGGACCGCCGGAGCCGCGGTGTTCGGGGCGGTGCTGGTGATGTTGTTCGTGCTGCGGCATCGGCAGCGCGCGTTCGATGCGGCGCGGCTGGGGTTGAGTGCCGGGGGCTTGATCCTGGCGGGAGCGGTGTTGTGCCGCCATCCGTGGCGGTCGGTGGACGGCTATGCCGGCCATTCGGCGGGGGTGCAGTTGGCGGCGCTGGTCTCGGTGGCGGCGCTGGCCGCGACTGCGGCGGTGGTCGCAAGCGCGGCGGAGCCTGCGGAGCCGGGCGCAGCGGGCCACCGCGACTAACCCCGGTGGTCGCAAGCGCGGCGGAGCCTGCGGAGCCGGGCGCAGCGGGCCACTGGGGCCCATGGGAACTGGGATCAGGGTGCGGCTTCGAGCTTCTCGATCTGGGTGTTGAACAGCTTCACCAATGCCTCGGCGTTCGCCGCCTCGTCGGCCTCATCGGTCTCGGTTCGCAGCCCGATGTCGTTGCTGGTGGCGACGACGAGCACGCCACGGTAGTAACCGGAGATCGTCGAAGCGGTGATCGCGATCGGCAGCCGGATGGCGGCCTTGCTGGAACTGGTGATCACCGTCGCGACCG
>Ga0164242_10003868_pt1 | contig 16940 bp, 15 predicted proteins | sample OricomgcompostMG_FD_108783 | JGI IMG/M metagenome (GOLD analysis project Ga0164242, IMG submission 108783) | Miracle-Growth compost microbial communities from Emeryville, California, USA - Original compost - Miracle growth compost (MG) ...
CGGCGTCCGCCGCGAGTCGTACGAGCTGTTCACGAAAGTCTTCTGGCCCACCGGCGAAGGCCGCAACGATCGCGGGCTGTCGCGCAAGCACATCGTCGAGAGCTGTCACGCCTCGTTGAGACGCTTGAAGACCGACCACATCGACCTCTACCAGGCACATCGCTACGACGTCGAGACGCCCCTCGAAGAGACGCTGCGCGCATTCGACGACCTCGTTCGGCAAGGGAAAGTGAACTACGTCGGCGTCAGCGAATGGAACGCCACCCAGATCGCCGACGCGCTACGCGTCGCCGACGAGATGGGCCTCGACCGCATCGTGTCGAACCAGCCGCAATACAACATGCTGTGGAGGGTGATCGAAGCCGAGGTGCTGCCGGCCTGCGAGCGCGAGGGAATCGGCCAGGTCGTCTTTTCGCCTCTGGCTCAAGGAGTTCTGACCGGAAAGTACAAGCCGGGCACACCGCCGCCGGCCGGCTCGCGAGCAACCGATGACAAGGGCGGCGCGCAGTTCATCTCGCGTCTGATGACCGACGACGTGCTCACCCGCGTGCGACAGCTGGAGCCCATCGCCGCCGACGCCGGGCTGACGCTGGCGACGATGTCGCTTGCCTGGGTGCTGCAAAACCCGGGGATCTCGGCCGCGATCATCGGCGCGACGCGGCCCGAGCAGGTGCGGGCCAACGTCGAGGCTTCCGGCGTCCGGCTCGACGTCGAGACCCTGAAGCGCATCGACGACGTCCTCGACCCGATCGTCGAGCGCGACCCGGCGAAAACGCAACGGCTGGCGAAACGGCCCTAAGCGGCGTGCGCGCGCCCTCGAGCCCGGGCCTGGTCTAGGCGGGATCGAGGCCCATGGGGCCGTACACGATCCGGTCGTCTTCGAGCAGGGTCACCCTGCTGACGCCGGCGGCGAGCAGCCTGCGCCACTCCTCGCCGATCCACGACTCGGCCTCCGACTGGGTCGGGAACCCGTCGATCGCGGGCACGCCGGCCGGCGCGACCAGCTCGCCGTCGGCGCTCTCGTAACGCCACGTCCAGCTCATCGACGCTCCTTCGGATTCGTTGCCTTCGGATTCGTTGCCGACCGTCCATTTTCGATACGGATCGCCGAAGGCTAACGCTCCGCACGCTGCTTTGACTTCGCCGGGCGCCGCGTGGTTTGCTCAGCCCTGTTCGATCCGATCACCAACAGCTCAACAACTACATACGCATCCGAGTCTGCAGGGGAAGCCGGTCGAAATCCGGCGCTGACCCGCAACCGTAGGCCGCGCAACCCGGGCAACCGGGCGATCGATTCGACCAGCGCGGCGAGCCGGAGCACCTGCCGGATGCCACATTGGCTCCCTTTTTCCGTCGAGGTTCGCGGGGCGGAGCCCGGGTCTCCCGGCCCGCATTCGCCCCACGTCGCTGCCACCAGCAACGTGGGGTTCGTCGTGTCGGGCATCGGCTCGGGCCTCGCGGCTCGGGCGCCGGCGGCCCGTCCCGAGAGGAACGTGTCATGTCCGCACGACCAGTTCGTATCGCGGTCGCTTTGGTGGCGAGCGCGGCGATGCTCGGCTGCGCCGGTGGCGCCGCGCTCGCCGCGAGCCCATCCCCGAGCCCAGCCCCATCCGCAAGCCCAGCCACGGGCGACGCCGGGCTCTTCGGCGTCCAAGACCCGACTTATGACGGCGTGTACCGGCAGAGCCTCGCGATCCTCGGCCTCGTCGCGACCGGCCAGACCCCCGACGCGAGCGCGGTGGGCTGGCTGCTCGGCCAGCAATGCGCGGACGGCGCGTTCACCGCCTACCGGGCCGATCCCGGCGTCGCGTGCACGGCCGCCCAGGAGGACGAGAACGCCACGGCGATGGCGATCCAAGCTCTCGCCGCCCTTGGCAAGCCGCTCGATTCGGCGGTCGCGGCGCTGAAGCGCTTCCAGCTCGCCGACGGCGGGTTCTACGACAGCACGGCGTTCGGTCCGCCCGCCTCCGACGCCAACTCCACCGGTCTCGCGCTCAGCGCGTTCGCGGTCGCCGGAGTCTCCCCTGCCACCACGATCTCGGGTGGCAAGACCGCCGACGACTACCTGCGCTCGATCCAACTGTCGTGCGCGGCCCCTGGCGGCGGCGCGTTCGACTTCCAGGCCGAGCCGACGCTCGCCGCGAACGACTACGCGACCGTGCAGGCGCTGCTCGGCCAGCTCGGCACGGCGCTGCCGGTCTCGCCCGGGACGGTCGCCGCGTCGGTCGCCGCCTGCGCCACGCCGACCGACGCGGCAAGCTCCGCCGACGCCGCCGTCAGCTACCTCGCCGCACGGCTGACCGCCACGAGCGGCGCGATCCCGTCCGCGTTCGGCGCCGACACCGACTGGACGTCGACCGCGAACGCCCTGCTCGACCTCGTCGCCGCCGGACATGGGTCGGACGCCGTCACGGCCACCCTGACCGCGCTCGAAACGAACGCCGCCACCTACGCGAAGGTCGGTGGCTCGTATGCGCCCGGGCCGCTGGGCACCCTGCTGCTGGTCGCTCACGCGACCGGCGTCGACCCGGCGTCGTTCGGAGGGGTCGACCTCGTCACGGCGCTGACCGGCGCCGAACGCACGGCCGCCGCGAGCCCAGCACCGACCGCCACCACGCCCGCGACGGCGAATCCGACAGCGGCCGCTCCGACGGCGAATCCCACGGCGACGCTGCCGTTCACGGGTTCTGACGGGCTCGTGCCGCTGGGCGCGTTGGGCACGGCCATGCTTGCGCTCGGCTTCGTCGCCCTCGCCGTCAGCCGTCGGCGTTCGGGAGGCGAAACGTCGTGAATCGCCGGCGACGGCGCACGGGCGCGGCGGGGGTCGCGCTCGTCGCCGTCGCCGGGATCGTCGCCGCCATCGGCGGGATCCTGGGCCACGTCGGCGTCGCGCACGCGGCGACCGCCTACCGCTACTGGGCGTACTACGTCGCCGACGACGGTGGCTGGATCTATTCGCAACGCGGGCCCGCCGCCGAGCACCCCGTCGACGGCGAGGTGCAGGGGTGGCGGTTCGCGATCCAGGTCGACGCCGCCGGCGCCATCGAGCCCCGGTTGGCGCCGGATTTCGGGCGGCTGTGCGCGTCGACCCCGGCGCAACCGGGCCAGCTGAGGGTCGGCGTCGTCCTCGACTTCGGACTCGCCTCGGACGCGCCATCCGGCGAACGACCACCCTCGACCGCCGCCGTCACCGGCTGCGTGCGCGTGCCAGCCGGGGCGAGCGGGGCGGACGTTCTGGTCGCCGCCGTCGGTTCGGACGGCGTGCGGGCTAGCGCCGGCATGGTCTGCGGCATCGACAACTACCCGAAGACCGAGTGCGCGCCGTCGGTTCGCGTGCCCACGACCCAACCGGCGACGACCCAACCGGCGACGACCCAGCCGGCGACGGCCCGGCCAACATCGCCGGCGACGATGCCGCCCGCGACGACCACAAAGCCGCCCGCAGCCGCCACGCCTGCGTCGGCGATACCGCCCACGACAGCGCTCACCACAGCGCGGGCCGCGGCCAGCCAGCCGCAGCAGGCGCCACCACCAGGCACGCGCGCGCCAACCTCGACCACCGCCCCGACGACACCATCCGCCCCGACGACGCTGGCCGACCTGCGCACGCCCTCGCGCCACGCCTTTCCGTGGGGCGCGGTGATCGGCGGCGCGCTCGTCGTCGTGCTCGGCGTCGCCGCGGCGTGGCGTGGTCTGGCCGGACGCCGATGAGCCGCCCGACCCGGCTAGCACACCCGACCCGGCTAGCGCAGCCGCGCCCGCTGCACCCTGGCGCGTGGTGGGCCTGGTCGCTCGCGCTCGCCGCCGCCGCGACCCGCACGACGAACCCGGTGCTGCTCGCGTTGTTGATCGTGGTGGCGGCGTTCGTGGTCGCGTCACGCCGCTCCCCGCAGGGCGGCCGCGCGTTCGGTTTCTTCGTGCGGCTCGGCGTTTTCGTCGTCGCGCTACGGCTCGTCTTCGAGATCGTTTTCGGCGACACCTTGCCCGGCGATGTTCTGGTGCGGCTGCCGAGCGTGCCGTTGCCGGCGTTCCTCGCGGGGCTGCGCATCGGGGGTCCGATCACCGCGCAGGCGCTCCTGTCTGCCATCTACGGCGGGCTCCAGCTCGCGGCCTTGCTCATCTGCGTCGGCGCGGCCAACTCGCTCGCCAGCCCGCGCCGGTTGCTGCGTTCGCTGCCCGGCGCGCTGTACGAGGTCGGGGTCGCCGTGACCGTGTCGATGTCGTTCGCCCCGCAGCTCGTGCGCGCGGCGAGCCGGGTGCGGCGCGCGCGGCGGCTGCGCGGCAGGTCGTCGTCCGGGCTGCGTGGCTGGGTGGGTGTGGCGTTGCCCGTGCTGCAGGACGCGCTGGAGAAGTCGATCGATCTCGCGGCGGCGATGGATTCGCGCGGTTTCGGACGCCGCGGCCCGACCTCGCCCGCGCGTCGGCGCCTCACCACCGCCGCTGTCGTGGTGGGGCTGCTGGCGGTCAGCGCCGCGGTGTACGGGCTGCTCGACGCGGGGTCTCCGACGATCGCCGGGCTGCCGCTGCTGGTCGCCGGCAGCGTGCTCGCCGGCGGCGCCGCGCTCGTGGGCAGGCGGGCGGTGGTGCGGTCGAAATACCGGCCCGACGTGTGGCGCGGGCCGGAATGGCTCGCGGTCGCGGCCGGGGTCGCCGCGCTCGCCGGCGTGCTGGCCGGCGGATGGCTGGAGCCGGGCTCGCTGCGCACGAGCGCCTATCCGATCGTGGCGCCGGCGCTGCCGTGGCCGGCCGCGCTCGGACTCCTCGCCGCGCTGCTGCCGGCGTGGCTCACCCCGCGCCCGCCCCTCCTCACGACAGCCGAGGCCGCGCCGCCACCCGCCGCGACGCCGGCCGAATTCGTCGGAGCGGCGCGATGATCAGGTTCGAGTCGGTCGGCGTCACGTACGCGGGCGCCCCGGCGCCGACGCTGCGCGACGTCGAGCTGGCGATTCCGGACGGCGAGCTGGCGCTTGTCATCGGCCAGACCGGCGCCGGCAAGTCGACGCTGCTGCGAGCGATCAACGGCCTGGTCCCGCACTTCACCGGCGGCACGCTGAGCGGCCGGGTCACGGTCGACGGCCGCGACACCCGCACCCACCCCCCGCGCGAGCTGGCCGACGTCGTCGGCTACGTCGGCCAGGATCCGCTGGCCGGATTCGTCACCGACACGGTCGAAGAAGAGCTCGCCTACGCGATGGAGTCGCTCGGCGTCGACCCGGCGGTGATGCGCCGCCGCGTCGAGGAGACGCTCGACAGCTTGGGGCTGACCGCGCTGCGCCACCGCCCGCTCGCCGACCTGTCGTCGGGCCAGCAGCAACGGGTCGCGATCGGCTCGGTGCTCACCGCCGGGCCGCGCATCCTGGTGCTCGACGAGCCGACCTCGGCGCTCGATCCCCCTGCCGCGGAAGAGGTGCTGGCCGCGCTGACCCGGCTCGTGCACGACCTCGGCATGACCGTGGTGCTCGCCGAGCACCGGCTCGAGCGGGTCGTGCACTACGCCGACCGCATCCTTTCCATCACTCCCGCGGGCCGGGTCGTCGACGACACGCCGGCTTCGACCATGGCGAGCGCGGCCGTCGCTCCCCCGGTCGTCGAGCTTGGCCGGCTGGCGCGGTGGACGCCGCTGCCCCTGTCGGTGCGCGACGCCCGCCGCCGAGCGGGGCCCTTGAAAGAGCGACTCGCCCGCCTCTCGCCGCCCACCGCCGGCCCCGGGGCTTCCTTGCCGGGCAGGAAGTCCGGGCCGCTCGTGAGGCCCGTGCAGATCGTGACGGCGCGCGGGCTGGTGGCACGCTACGGCGACGTCGTCGCGCTGCGCGGCGTCGACCTCGACGTGGCGCCGGGCGAGGTGATCGCGTTGATGGGCCGCAACGGCGCCGGCAAATCGACGCTGCTCGCCCACCTCGTCGGCTTGCTCGCCCCGGCCGCCGGCCGGATCGAGGTCGCCGGCCACCAGCCGCACCGGTTGGCGGCGTCCGATCTGATGCGGCACGCCGGCCTGGTGCCGCAGTCGCCTGCCGACCTGTTCTGCGCCGACACCATCGACGACGAGATCGGTCACGACGCGCGCGGCCGGGCGGCGCGCGCGACGCTCGAACGGCTCTCGCCGGGCATCGACGTGAGCCTCCACCCGCGCGACCTCTCCGAAGGGCAGCGGCTCGCGCTCGCGCTCGCGTTGGTGCTCTCGGCCGAGCCGCCGGTGCTGCTGCTCGACGAGCCGACCCGAGGCCTCGATTACCCGGCGAAGGCCCGGCTGGTCGCGGTCTTGCGGGAGCGCGCGGCCGCGGGCGCGGCGGTCGTGGTCGCGACCCATGACGTCGAGCTGGCCGCCGACGCCGCGACCCGCACGGTGGTGATGGCGGACGGCGACATCGTGGCCGACGGCCCGACCGGCGAGGTCGTCACGGCGTCACCCGCGTTCGCGCCGCAGGTGGCGAAGATCCTGCATCCGCTGCCCTGGCTGACCGTCGCGCAGGTGCGGGCGACCCTCGACGCGAGCCCGGCATGACGGCCGCGTCAGCGCCGTCGGCCGCGTCGGCCGCGGCTCGCAACGGCCCGATCCGGCTGCGGCCGCGATCGACCATCGCGCTGGCCGTCGTCAGCGCCGTCGGCGTGCTCGCTTTCGGCTGGCCCTTCCTGCTCGGCGCCCACCCGAGCTCGGCGAGCTACGCGCACACCGCCGACGCCCCATGGCTGTTCGTCGCCGTGCTGCCCCTGTTGCTGGTGGTCGTGCTGGCGGAGTTGGCCGAGGGCGGCATCGACGCTAAGGCGATCGCGCTGCTCGGGGTGCTCACCGCCTGCGGCGCCGCCTTGCGCACGCTCGGCGGCGACGTGACGGGAGCGTCGCCGGTGTTCTTCTTGCTGATGCCGGCCGGCCGCGTGCTCGGCCGCGGGTTCGGCTTCACCCTCGGCGCCCTCACCCTGTTCGGCAGCGCGTTGCTGACCGGCGGAGTAGGGCCCTGGCTGCCGTTCCAGATGCTCGCGGCCGGGTGGGTCGGGCTGTTCGCCGGCTGTCTGCCGCGGGCGAGCGGCCGTCTGGAGATCTGGCTGCTGGCGGCCTACGGCGCGCTCGCCGGGCTGCTCTACGGCGCGATCACCGATCTTTGGTTCTGGCCCTTCACGACCTCCGGCATGTCGGCACAAATCTCTTACGTGCCAGGCGGAGACTGGCTCACGCAGGCCCATCACTTCGGCGCGTTCTACCTCGCGACGTCGCTGGGCTGGGACGTCCCGCGGGCCGTCGCCAACGCCGCGCTCGTGCTGCTCGCCGGCCGTCCGGTGCTGCTCGCGTTGCGTCGCGCCGCGCGCAAGGCGGCGTTCGGCGTGCCGGCCGAGTTCAAAGACGCCGTGCCGCGCGACTCGGCGGCCTGAGATCGTGCAGATCACCCTGCTCGGCACCGGTGGCGCGGCCGGCTGGCCGCAGCCGTGCTGCACCTGCGCGTCCTGCGAAAGCGCCTACGCCGAAGGGGAAATCCGGGCGCACACCAGCGCGCTGGTCGATGACGTGCTGCTCCTCGACTGCGGGCACGACGTGCCACGGTCGGCGGCCCGGTTCGGCGTCCGCCTCGATCGCGTGCGGCACCTGCTCGTGACGCACGATCACTTCGACCACGCGAGCGGCGCGCTGCTGCTGGCCCGCCATTGGGCCGGCCGTGCCGAGCCGCTCGACGTGCTCGGCCCGCCAGAGGCCTTGTCGGCGTTGGCGATGTGGCTGCCGCCCGACGATCCCGGGGTCACGTTTCGCCCGCTCGCGCCGGGCGACGTCGCCCGGCTCGGCCGCCACGTCGTGCGCGCCTTGGCCGCCGAGCACGACAGCGCCGGCGCGCTGATCTACGACATCGCGGACGCCGAAACCCCTGCGGCCAAACGCTTTCTGTACGCGACCGACACCGGGCCGGGATTCGAGATTCCCGACGGAGCGCGCTACGACCTGTTGCTGCTCGAGGAGACCTGGGGCGATTCGCCTCCCCCAGCGGGCTCTGGCCACCATGACCTCACCTCGTTTCCCCTTACGCTGGCGAGATTTCGCCGGCTAGGCGCGCTCGGGGCGTCAAGCCGGGTGGTCGCCGTCCATGTCGCGCACGGCAACCCGGCCCCGTCGGTTTTGCGCCGCCGGTTGGCAACGTGGGGGGCGGAGCTGTTGGCTGACGGCGTGACCATTCATCTCGGCTCGGCGCCGCAGGCGGCGCCCCGGCCCCGGCGCGTGCTGGTGCTCGGCGGCGCACGATCGGGGAAATCGGCTGCTGCCGAGCGGTTTCTCTCCGCTGAGCCGGCGGTCTGCTACGTCGCGACGTCGGCGGCGGACCCCAACGACGCCGAGTGGACGGCGCGGATCGCGGCGCATCGGGCACGACGCCCTGCGTCATGGTCGACGATCGAGACGACCGACCTCACCGCGCTGTTGCGGGAGCGCGTCACCGCCGATCCCCCGCTGCTGATCGACTGCCTTACGCTGTGGCTCGCCAGGATCATGGATGGTGTCGGCGTCTGGTCGGCCACCGACGTCTCTGCGAAGACCGCCGACGTCGCGCTGGCGGCGGCGATCGACGACCTCGTCGCGGCGTGGCGCGCCACCCGCGCGCGGGTGGTGGCGGTGAGCAACGAGGTGGGGTCGGGCGTCGTCCCCGAGCACGCGAGCGGACGCCGTTTCCGCGACGAGCTCGGCGCCCTCAACGCCCGCCTCGCCGCGTCGTCGGACGCCGTGTCGCTGGTGACCGCAGGCATCGTGCGGCCGCTGCTTCCACTCGAAAGCCCCTCGCAACTCAAAGACCTTTCGGAGCCGTGGTGACCATCGCATTCCCGCCCGTGCCGGCGCCCGACGAAGCAGCCCGCGCGCGAGCCGCCGAACGGCAGGGCCGGCTCACCAAGCCCGCCGGTGCCCTCGGGAGGCTGGAAGAGCTGTCGATCTGGCTGGCCGGAACGCAGGGCCGCTGCCCGCCACAGCCACCCGCGCGCGCCCGGGTGGTCATCTTTGCCGGCGACCACGGCGTCGCGGCCATTGGCGTCTCGGCGTATCCGGCCGAGGTGACCGCCCAGATGGTCGCCAACTTCGTCCGCGGCGGCGCGGCGGTCAACGTGCTGGCGGGCCGGCTCGGGGTCGGGGTTCGCGTGGTCGACATCGCCGTCGCCACCGAGTTGGCAGACCTGCCGCCCGAGGTGACGAAGTGGCGTGTGCGTAAGGGGTCCGGGCGCATCGACATCGAAGACGCGCTCACCCGCGCAGAAGCCGAGCAGGCGATCGAAGCCGGCCGCGAAATCGCCGACGCCGAGATCGACGCCGGCGCCGACCTGCTGATTCCCGGAGACATGGGCATCGGCAACACGACGGCCGCGGCGGCGCTCATCGGCGTCCAGACCGATTCTGACGCCGCGACCGTGACCGGGCGCGGCACCGGCATCGATGACGCGACGCTGGATCGAAAACGCGAAATCGTGGCGGCCACGATGGCCCGGGCGGACCCCGCCGCGGATGACCCCGTGGCGCTGCTCGCGACAGCCGGCGGGGCCGACATCGCCGCGATGGCAGGCTTTCTCGCCCAAGCCGCGGTGCGGCGCACGCCGGTCGTGCTGGACGGCGTCGTCTCCGGAGCGGCCGCGCTGGTGGCGCGCCAGCTCGCTCCTGGCGCGCCGGCATGGTGGGTCGCCGGGCATCGTTCGGTCGAACCGGCGCACGCCCGGGCGCTCGATCGCCTCGGGCTCGTGCCGCTCGTCGACCTTGGTCTGCGCCTGGGCGAAGGCACCGGCGCGCTGCTCGCGCTTCCCATGCTGATCGCCGCCGCCGATACGCTCGCCGCCATGGCGACTTTCGACGAGGCGAATGTCAGCGACCGTGCTTGAGGGGCTGCGGCTCGCGCTGACGACATTCACCGTGCTGCCGTCGCGCGCGGCGGCGGTGGATCGCCGCGCCGCGCGGTTCGCGATGCTGTGGAGCCCGCTGGTAGGGGCGGGCATCGCGGTTGTCGCGGCGGGCGTGCTGCTGGCCGGCAGGGTGCTGTTCGCCGGCCCGAACGTGTGGGTGCATCAGTTGCGCATCGAGCTGTACGTCGCCCCCGTGCTGGCGAGCGCGCTGGCCGTGACCGCGCTCGCGTTGCTGACCCGTGGCCTGCACCTCGACGGCCTCGCCGACACCGTCGACGGCTTGGCGTCGCACCGGCCCGCGCCGGAAGCCCTCGCGATCATGAGCGAAGGGCCCGTCGGCGCGCTCGGCGCCGCAGCGTTGATGCTGTGCCTGCTCATCGACGTGCTCGCGCTCGCCGTCAGCACCCTCGAACACCACGGCACCCAGGCCTTGGTGATGGCGGTGGTCACCGGGCGCCTCGCCATGCTCTGGGCCTGCACGCCGGGTGTCCCCGCCGCCCGACCCGACGGCATGGGGGCGCTGGTAGCGGGCGTCGTCCCCCGCCGCGCCGCTCTCGGCTGGACCGTCGTCGTAGCCGCAGGCGCGGGCGTCTACGGACGCTTCGACAGCGACATCGGCTCGGCCCACGGCGCCGTGCGAGCCGTCGTCGCCGTTGTCGTGGCGCTGGCGGTGAGCTGGGGGCTGCGCCGCCACGCGGTGCGACGACTCGGCGGCATCACCGGAGACGTTCTCGGCGCGCTCTGCGAGATCGCGGTCGTCGTCAGCCTGCTCGTCAGCGCCACCGGCCGGCCATGACACCCCGCGCATGTGGTTGATCACCACTCGTATGCTCAGACCCGTGCCGATCCGCGAGAACAAGCAGGCATGGGAAGACTGGGGCCGGGTCGATCCGCTGTGGGCGGTGCTCACCGAACCGAGCGCGCGCGGAAACCGCTGGAATATCGAAGAATTCTTCGCCTCGGGCGCCTCGGTTGTCGCCGCCGTCTTCGCCGACGCGGCCAAACACGGCCTGCCGGCCGAACGCCTGACGGCCATCGATTTCGGTTGTGGCGTGGGCCGGCTGACCCGCGCGCTCGCCGGCCACGTCGAGCACGTGGTCGGTCTCGACATCGCGCAGAGCATGGTCGACGAGGCGAAACGTCTCAACGCCGGCGTCGACCGTTGCGAGTTCCGCGTCCAGCACACCGACGACCTGCGCGCGTTCGCTGACGGCAGCGTCGACGTCGTCCTCACGTTGCTTGTGTTGCAGCACATTCCCGCGATGACGGCGATCGAGCGTTACCTCGCCGAGTTCGTGCGCGTCCTGGCGCCTGGCGGGCTGCTCGCTTTTCAGCTCCCCACGCACATTCCGGCGCCGGCGCCCCCATCCCTTCGGGCCCGGCTACGGCCGCGCACGCGCGCGGCGGCGGCGCTGCGCCGTCTCGGCGTCAGCCCCCGCTGGCTGCATCGGCGTTTGGGCTGGTCGCCGGCGATGCCGATGACCGCGATCCCGAGCGATCGGGTCGCGCAGATCATCGATGCCGCAGGCGGCACGATCGTCGCGTCGCACCAGACCGCGCCCGACCACGGCGGCGTCGAAAGCCGCTACTACTACGTCACTTGCTGAGGCCGCGCGCTCCTCGAGTCGCGGCGGCGATGATCTGCTGGGCGACGTCGTCCGGCGAAGCGTCGTCGACCTCGATGACGAGATGCGCGAGCTTCTCGTAACGCGGCTCCCGCCCTTCGTAAAGCTTGTGCATCGCGGCGCCAGGGTCGGCGCCGAGCCACGGCCGGTACGTGCCCTTGACCCGCTCATCCAGTGTCTCGATGCGCGCGCGCAGGTAGACGACGAAGGCCCCGGCGCGCAGCCGCGCGCAGACGCTCTCGTCGAGAACGACGCCCGCCGCCGCGCCCGCGACAACCGGCGGCGCCATCGCCAAAACCTTGTCTACAGCAGCGAATTCCGCCTCACGCATCGCAGCCTCGCCACGCTGCGCGAGCAGCTCCCGGGTCGGCATGCCGGTGAGCTCCGCGACAACCTCGTCGTTGTCGACGTACCTCCAGCCGGTCAGATGCGAGATCGCCATCCCGACGGTGCTCTTTCCCGCGCCCATCATGCCGACCAGCACCACGCGAGGCTCTCGGCTCACATCGGCTCCTAGCTCGGCGTGGCTTCGACGAACGGCGGTTTGACGACGCGGGTCGCGCACGAACGGCCGCGCACGTCGATGAAAACCTCGTCGCCCACGTTGACGTCGGATCGGAGCAAGGCAAGCGCGATTCCGACCCGCCGGGTCGGCGAGAACGTGCCGCTCGTCACCTCGCCGAGAAGGTCGCCGTCGGCGGCGCGCACCGTCATGTGCGGCCGGGGAATCGCGCGGTCGAGCGACTCCAGGCCGCGCAGCATGCGAGCAGGCCCCCGCTCACGCTCGGCGAGCAACGCCGCGCGCCCCCAAAATGCCGGCTTTCCCCATCCCACAGCCCACCCGACGCGGCCCTGATTCGGCGTGATGTCAGGCGAAAGATCCTGCCCGTGCAGCGGATACCCCATCTCGGTGCGCAGCGTGTCACGAGCCGCAAGCCCACAAGCCCGGACGCCGAACGGCTCCCCCGCCTCGAACAGCCGGCGCCATGCCCGCTCGGCGTCGCTCACCGGGACCACAAGCTCGTAGCCCAGCTCCCCCGTGTACCCAGAACGGCAAAGGGTGGTTTGGACGCCGCGCCAATCGACGTCCGCGAAAGACATGTAGTCGAGACCGACGGAAAGCCCTGCGGCGTCGAGCACATCTTTCGACCTCGGACCCTGGACGGCGAGCACGGCGTAGTCGCGATGCAGGTCGCGCGCCTCGACGTGCGGCGGCGTGGCCGCGGCCAGCCGGCGCACGACCTCAGCGGTGTTCGCGGCGTTGGGCACGAGGAAGACGTCGTCGTCGCCACGCAGATAGACGATGAGGTCGTCGATGACGCCGCCGGTCTCGTCGTCGCAGCACAAGCTGTACTGCGCCTTGCCCGGCGCGATGCGGGCGAGGTCGTTGGTGAGCGTCGCGTTGACGAACGCGGCGGCGCCGGGCCCACGCACCGAGGCCTTGCCGAGATGCGAGACGTCGAAGACGCCGACGGCCTCGCGCACCGCCGCGTGCTCGGCCAGCACTCCCCCACCCGCGTATTCCAGCGGCATCGACCAGCCGCCGAACTCCCCGAGCTTCGCGCCCAGCGCGACGTGGCGCTCATGCAGCGGTGAACGCAGCAGGTGCTCGGGCATGTTCGAAACGCTATCGCGTGGCGCGGTCGGAGGCCGCGACGAGGATGGCGTCGCGCCGGCGCAGGAGAAGTGGACGGCGATCGGCGCCTGGCTCGCCGATCAATCCTCGCCGACCCTCATCGCTGGCTGGCCCGCGCTGCTCGCGCTCGTCCTCGGCATTGGGGCCATGTGACGATCCGGCCCGCCACCGTGCGACCGCCCACACTGGCCTGGTGACCCGGTGTCCCGGTGACCTGGCGACTCAGTGACCCGGCGACCCGGTGACCCGGTGACGGCCCCCGAAACTGTCGGCGATCACGGCTAGCGTTTCGCCACGTCAGTTTTCCTTGTAAGCGGGGGTTTCTATGATTGCGCGAGACGTCGAGGCGCTCGGCGGGCGCATCGTCGCGGGGGCGGGCAAGCTGGCGGCGGCAACCTGCGCGTGGCTGTTGCTGGTCGCGCGGTTCGACGCCGCCGAAGGGCACGTGTGGTTCGGCCTGGGCTCGACGCCGCAATGGCTCGCGCACGCGTGCGGCCTCGCACAGCGCACCGCGGTCGAACACGTGCGAGTGGCACGGGCGCTGGCCGCGCATCCGCGGCTGGCGGAGCAGATGTCCGCCGGTCGGCTGTCGTATTCACATGTGCGGGCGATCAGCCGGGTCGCGCATGCCGACGAGCACGCCCTCGTCGACGACCTCATCGACGTCGCCCGCCACGGAACGGTCGCCCATCTCGAGACGATCGTGCGCGGGTTGCGCACCGTCGAAGACAACGAGGCTCCGCCGCGCGAAGAGCGCGAGCGTGTTACCCGAAGCTGGACGCCGGAGAGCATGTGGCGTCTCTCGGCCCGGCTCGACCCCGAGCGCGGCGCGATCCTCGACGCGGCGATCGACCAGGTAGCCCGAGCCGAGGGCCTGTCGGCGGCCGACGCGCTTGTCCGCCTCGCGGAGATCGGCGTCACGGCGCTTGCCGACAGCGCCAATCCGCCTCGGCCAGCTCGCGGCCACGAACGCGCTGCGGTCGTTGTCCACCTCGACGTCGCTCAGCTTGCCGCGAACCTCAGCGACAAGTCCGCCGCGACCGCCGCTATCGCCGCTGCGCGTTCACGTGAACGCGGCGAGGCGCCCGATATGCCAGCGTCGATCTCGGCCGACGGCGACGACGACGCGGCGCGTTCACGTGAACGCGGCAGGCCGAGCGCGCGCATCGCCGGCGGGCCCGGGCTTCCTGTCCACGTCATGAAACGCCTGCTGTGCGACGCACGAGCGCGGGCCGTCGTACGCGACGGCGCCAAGGTGCTCGACGTCGGCCGCGCCCGCCGGTTGGTCACCGACCGCCAGCATCGCGCACTGCTGCTGCGCCACCACGGCGCCTGTGCCTACCCAGGCTGCGCAAACACGCGCGGCCTTGAGGCGCACCACATCGTGCACTGGATCGACGGCGGCCGCACTGACCTCTCGAATTTGATCTTGTTATGTCAAGCCCACCACCTGGGCCATCACAACGCCGAGTTCACCATCACCGCGTTGCCCGGCGACAGGTTCCGGTTCGTCCGCCGACAGGGGCAGATCCCGTCCCGCCATGCCGACCCGCGCCTGGCAGACCTCCTGGCCGACCCGCACCTGCCCGACGACGCCGCGACCTCCGCATGGGACGGCCAGCGCCTTGACCGCCACTACGCCATAGCCGTCCTCGCCGAGCGCCGCCAACGGGCCGCGCTCGCCGAATCGCATGCGCCCTGATGGCGGGCCGATAGCATCCGCAGGTGACCGAAATCGCGCTCGCCACGGGCAAAGCACACGAAGTGAGGGCAGACGCCGTCGTCATCGGCGTCGCCGCGGCCGCCGGCGGGACGCTGGCGCTCGCGCCCGGCGCGCACGATGTCGACGCCGCGCTGAAGCGCAAACTCGTCGCGACGCTGCGCTCCCTCGGCGCCACCGGGAAGGCCGGCGAGTGCCACCGGGTCGCCACACTCGGGGCGACGGCCGCGCCCCTGATCGTCGTCGTCGGGCTCGGAAACGCCCCGCGGCGCGGCCGAGCGTTCGGCACCGAGCAGATCCGGCGCGCCGCGGGCACGGCGACGCGGGCGCTCGCAGGCGCGCGCCGGGTGGCGATCTCCCTGCCCACGCCGACCGAAGACGGCGGCCGGACGATCGCAGGCGGCGACATCGCTGCCGACGGCGACATCGGGCCGGTCGCCGAAGGCGCGCTGCTCGGCGCTTATGCCTACCGCCGCTACCGCAACGCCTCGCTCGACCAACACCTGCCGCCCGTCGAGAAGATCACGATCCTCATCGACGGCACGCCGTCGGCGCAGGCGAAACGGCAACTCGCCAGAGCCAAAATCGTGACCGAGGCGGTCTGCGCGGCGCGAGACCTCGTCAACACGCCGCCGTCCGACTTGCACCCGAAGGAGTTCGCCGAATTCACGGCGAGCAAAGCGAAAGAGCTGAATCTCGATATCGAGGTGCTTGACGAAAAGCAGCTCAAGAAAGGCGGCTACGGCGGCATTCTGGGTGTCGGGCAAGGCTCGATCAATCCACCACGGCTGGTCCGCATCGCTTATCGACACCCCAAGGCGAAGAAGACGCTCGCCTTCGTCGGCAAGGGCATCACGTTCGACTCCGGCGGCCTTTCGCTGAAACCGTCGGCGTCGATGGACTGGATGAAGTCCGACATGGGCGGGGCCGCGGCCGTCGTCACCGCGATCACCGCGATCGCCCGCCTCAAACTGCCGATCAACGTCACCGGCTGGGCGCCGCTCGCCGAAAACATGCCGTCGGGCAGCGCGCAGCGACCCTCCGACGTGCTCACGATCTACGGCGGGAAGACCGTCGAGGTGCTCAACACCGACGCCGAAGGCCGCCTCGTGCTCGCCGACGCGCTCAGCCGCGCGAGCGAGGAGCAGCCTGACCTCATCGTCGACGCCGCCACCCTCACCGGCGCGCAACTCGTCGCGCTCGGCACCCACACGTCCGCGATCATGGCGAACGACGACGAGCTGCGAGCCAAGGTGGCCGACGCCGCGACACGCGCGGGCGAGCAGATGTGGCCAATGCCACTTCCGCCTGAGCTTCGCAAGTCGCTCGACTCCGCCGTCGCGGACATCGCGAACATGGGCGAATCGTTCGGCGGCATGCTCGTCGCCGGCACGTTTCTGAAGGAGTTCGTCGGCAGCCGCGAAGGCGAGCCGATTCCGTGGGCGCACCTCGACATCGCCGGGCCGGCGTTCAACCAGGCCGACGCCTACGGCTACACGCCGAAAGGCGGAACGGGCGCCGCCGTGCGCACGTTCGTCCAGCTCGCCGAAGATCTCGCGAGCCTGCGGTAAGCGGCGACGCCTCGCGACAGCCACCGCAGCCACCGCGTCCCCTGGCAGCGGCCGCATGCCGCGACCGCCTCCTAAGCGCGACGTCGGCCACCGTGGGAAGATGACCGGGAACCACTTACGGCCGGTAAATGAGGAGTCCTCCGTGGCGAACGACAGCTTCGATCTGCTGATCCTCGGCGGCGGCAGCGGCGGCTACGCGGCCGCCTTCCGCGCCAGCGAGCTCGGTATGAATGTCGCGCTGATCGAAAAGGACAAGGTCGGCGGCACCTGCCTGCATCGCGGCTGCATCCCGACCAAGGCGCTGCTGCACGCGGCCGAGCTGGCCGACGGCGCCCGCGAAGGCGAGAACTTCGGCGTCAAGACCACGTTCGAGGGCATCGACGTCCCAGCCGTCCACAAATACAAGGACGGCGTGGTCGGCGGCCTCTACAAGGGTCTGCAAGGCCTGGTGAAGGCCAACAAGATCACCTATGTCGAGGGGGCGGGCAAGCTCGTCTCCCCCACCGCCGTCGAGGTCAACGGCGAACGCTACGAAG
>Ga0164242_10003869_pt1 | contig 16935 bp, 10 predicted proteins | sample OricomgcompostMG_FD_108783 | JGI IMG/M metagenome (GOLD analysis project Ga0164242, IMG submission 108783) | Miracle-Growth compost microbial communities from Emeryville, California, USA - Original compost - Miracle growth compost (MG) ...
CTCTTCTTGCAAACTAGCACCACGCGGCCGGACATCCGGCGGTGGCGTCGCGCCACACCCGGGCGCGATACTGAATCGGTGGTGGTGGGGGTCGCCGTGTGCGGCGAACTCGCGGTGAACATGCCGGACCAGCACTTCGCGGGCCCGCGACTCGGCACGCCCAAAGCCCGCCGGCTGCTTGCGGCACTGGCACTGGCACGTCACCAGGTGGTGAGCACCGACCGGCTCGCGGAGATCGTGTGGGACGGCCGGCCTCCCCGAGACCCGGCGGCGAACCTGGCAACCCTGGCCAGCAGACTGCGCCGGACGTTGGGGGCCACGATCGTCGCGCCGGGCCCGTCGTCATACGCGCTCGGACGAGCGGCCGAGGTCGACCTGGACACCGCGGCCGACCTCCTCGTGCTTGCCGACAGACGGCTCGCGGCGGGCGAGCCGACCCTCGCCCTGGCGGGCGCGGCTCGCGGGTTGGACCTGCTCGGGGACGGGACGCTTGCGGCCGAGTGCGCCGGCCCGTGGGCCGACGGTCCGCGGCGCGAGGCGGAGGAGCTGTGCCGTCGCGCACGGCATCTGCATGCCCTCTGCGCCACCGCCGTCGGCGCCACGGACGACGGTCTCGCCAGCGCTTCGGCGGCCACCCGGGCCGACCCGTATGACGAACGGGCGCACCGCGATCTGGCCCGGCTGCTGGTCGCAGCAGGTCGGACCGCTGCGGCGCTCGACGTACTCAGGCACCTGATCTCCCGACTGGCGGCCGACCTGGGCAGCGACCCGGACGACGAGACCCGGCTCCTGCAGATCGCGCTGCTCCAGGGCGAATCCCGCGACGAGCCTGCGTCATCCGTGCCGGCAGCGCCACCGAGCCGTCCGGCACTGGTCGGCCGTCGCGCTGAACTCGACCGGATCGACGCGGCCTGGGCCTCGGCGCAGGCCGGGGACAGCCGCCTGGTGCTGGTGAGCGGTGTGCCCGGCATCGGCAAGACCCGGCTGCTCACCGCGGCCGTCGACGCTGCCGCCACCGGTGGTGGCCTGACCCTCACGACCCGGTGCCGTCCGTCCGAACGCTCCCTGTTCCTGCAGCCGTTCGTCGAAGTGCTCCGGCCGGTTCTGCTCTCCACGCCGCAGGGGCGGCTGCGCAACGTGCTGGGCGCTCACCTGCCGGCGTGGGCCCGCCTGCTGCCGGAACTCGCCGAGCTCTTCGAGCTGCCGGCCGGCAGTGCCACGTCACCGGAGCTGGTCCGGCGCCAGGCGTTCGACGCCGTCGCGGCCGTCCTGGCCGGTCTGTCGATCCAGCAGCCGGTTCTGCTCGCGGTGGACGACCTCCAGTACGGCGCCGGCGCGACCACCCAGCTGATCGTGCACCTGGCCGAGCGACTCGGCTCGGCACGGGTGCTGCTGCTCGTTGCCTCACGCACCGAGGGCCTGGCCGTCCTCGCCCCGGTGCCGCCAGCCGGGGAGCACCTGGTGCTGGGCCCGCTCGCGCCGGCGGAGGTCGACGACCTGGTCCGTGCGTCGGGTCAGCAGTCCCGGGCCGAGGAGATCCGGGCCCGCACGCGCGGTCATCCGCTGAGCGTGGTCGCGGTGCTCCATGCTCTCGCGTCGGGCAGCGAGGGCGCCCCCGAAGACCTGACCGCGGCCGTCGTGGCGCAGCTTCGCCCTCTTCACCCCGTCGTCGCGCGGGCCGCCGAGGCCGCCGCAGTGCTCGGGACGCTCGTCGAGCCTCCCCTGCTCGCGGGCCTGCTCGGCCGTGATGAGGCCAGCGTGGTCGACGACTGCGAACAGCTCGTCGCAGCAGGCCTGTTCGTGCCCTCAGGGCGGCGCTACGAGTTCGTGAACGACCTGGTCCAGGAGGCCGTCGCCCGAACCCTTCCCGAACCGTTGGCGGTCGCACACCACCGCCGGGCCATCGACCTGCTCAGCGCCCGACCCGAGCAGATGGCCCATCATGCCCACGAGGCGGGAGAACCTCACCGCGCCGCAGCCGGTTACCTCCAGGCGGGCCGGACCGCCCGCCGCAACGGTGCCGTCACGGACGCGGTCGCGCTGCTGACCGCGGCCCTGACCGACGCCGCGCGAGCAGACGACCGCGCACTGGTGGCCAACGTGCTCCTTGAACGTGCCCGGGCACACGAGGCTCGCCCCGACTTCGCCGCCGCCGAACAGGACCTGGCCGCTGCGACACCGGCCATCGCAGCCACCGGCGACGCGCGCCTGCAGATGCGGGCCGAGTACCTGCTCGGCGGCGACATCTCCGTGGCCCGGCACCGCCCGCTCGAGGCCGTTCTGCAGCACAACCGGACCGGGTTGCTGCGCGCGGCCGAACTCGGTGACCTCGTCGCGGTGACCCTGTTCCGCTCCCGCATGGTGGTCCTGGAATGCAGCCGCCTTCGCCTCGACGATGCCCTTGCCCTGGCCCGGCGCGGCGTCGAGGAGGCCAGATCCGCGGACAACCGGGAGGTGCTCGCCCGATCGCTGGACGGGCTGAAGACGGTGTACGCCTACAGCGCGGACACCACAGCGCTCGCACCCGTCATCGCCGAACTGCTTCCTCTGCTCGCGGGCCTGCGGGTTCCGTGGCTGCGGCAGTGGGCGCTGCTGGAGTCGGCATTGGTACCGGCCGCGGCCGGGAACTGGTCGAGCGCGCGGGCCCGGGTGGACGAGGCGCTCGAGGTGAACCGGGAGACCGGCTATGCCGCCTACACCGGCTTCTTCCTGGCCCAGCGCAGCTGGTTGGCGCGACTGGCCGGTGACCTCGACACCGCCCTGCTCGAGGCCCGGCGCGCGGTCGAAGCAAGCGCCGACTCGCCGCATCCGTGGTGGTATTCCACCGCGGTCGGTTGCTGCGCCTCGACCCTGCTGGAGCTGGGTCGCCGGGATGAGGCGGCGGCCATGTGCGCCACCGCACTCCCGGTGCTCGGTGACGGGGTCGGTTCGGCCTACCGGTTGCGGTGCCTGGCGCCGTACTCGGCGGCGACCGGGGAGCGGATCGAGGAAACGGACCGGCTGGTCGCCGCCATCCGGGCGCCGACCGGGCGGGCGTGGGTCCCCGGCGCGGACGTGTATGACGCACTCGCTCGCGCGTGGTTGGCGTGTGGCGAGCCGGACCGCGCTGCCGCTGTCGTCGCGCCGCTGCTGTCCGCAACCCCCACTCCTGGCGGTCCATCCACGACCGGTTGACTCAGAGGATCTCCGCCACCAGCCGCGCGGCACGCTCCGCCCCGTCGGCCGGCACGGGCAGGTAGTCGACCCGACTCGCCAGCTCCGCGACCAACGCGTCGGCGATCGTCTCGGCGGTGGCGGTGGTGTAGTCCATCGCCCGGCCGGCGCGGTGCCGCTCCAACCGGTGTCGCACATGCACCTGCTGCTCGAAGTGGTGCCCCAGCGGGAAGTACAGGAACGGCCGGCCGGCCGCGGTCAGCTCCATGGTGGTCGAGAGGCCACCCTGCACGATCGCGATGTCGCACGCCGCGTGACGTTGATCGAGGTCGGGCAGGAAGCCGTGGACGGTCACCCCTCGGGGCACCGTGAACGACCGGGGCTCGATCCGCGGGCCGGTCACCAGGTCCAGCCGCAGCGACGGCACCCGCGATCGGCAGGCCTCGTAGGCGTCCACGATCCGGTGCAGCAGGGGCGCTCCCACGCCCGAGCCGCCCACCGACGCGATGCACACCGTCTCGCCGGGTGCGTACCCGAAGCGGGTCCGCCAACCCTCCCGGTCTGCGGGTGAAGGGCGCTCGCCCATCACGTAACCACAGAACCGGAAGTGCTGACGTGTCCACTCCCGGATGCTCGGCAGACCCGGCCCGAAGTCCTGCGCGACGACGTCGTCGGGATCCCCGACGAACAGCGACAGGTCACGCAGTCCGGGGTAGCGGGCGATGTGTTCGAGCATCTCCGTGTTGTAGTCGGCGGTCAGGGCTGCCTCGTGCTCGCCACCGTCCGGCATCGGGACCCAGCCGACGAAGTCGGTCAGCCAGGCGAACGGCGCCCTCTTGCGCCGTGGGTTCTCGTGCAGGAAATGGTCCAGATCCCATGCCTCGTCGCCCAGCCACGCGTCATACCCGCGCTCCGACACCAGGTCGTCGAACACGTGGAAGTTGTTGACGAGGATCTCGTCCATCCGGCGGATCGCCTGGAAGGCGTGCAGATCGTGCTCCCCCGCCTCGGCGTCGATGTGGCCCGACTCGCTGGCCAGCCATGCGGACGCCGGGTGCACCCGCTCCCCCGAGCGTTCCAGAAAGTCCGTCACCGGTGACTGCGTCAGCCAGTCCACCTGCACGTCCGGCACCTGCCGACGTAGTGCGGTCGCGATCGCCAGGTCGCGGCGGACGTGCCCCAGGCCGATCGGGGAGGACAGATAGAGCACCCGGGGCCGCTTGCGACGACGCCGCGCGGGCCGCCGGTCGGGGCCGACCCCTCCCTCCACGGTGACGACCGCGTCGGCACGGTCTGCGCCGGCCCGGGCGCTGTCGACCACCCGGACGAGCACGGCGCGTCCGGCGGCGTCCGCCGCCGACGCATCGCCAAGAGCCCGCACGACGGACGCCGGGCAGGGGTCACGCGGCAGCCGCTGGACGAAGAATTCCAGCAGCCCGGGTTGGGCGGCCAGGGCGCGGCGGGCGTCGACGAGCACCGCGGCGGCGAATCGGGTCCGGTCAACGGCGAGCGCTGTGGCGACCCGCCCGGCACCGGGCGGGGCGAAGAGCACACCATCGCGCACCCCGGCCGCGTCCAGCGCCGAACGCACCTCGCTCACCCCGGTGAGGTCAGGGTCCAGCGCGAGCAGCGGCAGCTGCCGGACGATGCCGGGCAGCTGGGCCGCCCAGGCATCAGCATCGCCGGTGGTGCCCACCGCCGGCAGTGCCACGGCCTGCGGCACGCCCATGCCGTATGCCGTGCCGCGGCCCAGCCGCCTCCCCTCCGGCAGCGGCGGCGCCGGGTCCCGCCGGGTGTTCAGGTGGGCCCGCACCCGCAGCGGGCGGTCCCGCCGGAGCACCGCGGACCCGTCGTGGACCCGTGCGACGAAGTCGGCGATGGCGTGGTTGACGGCGACCGGATCCCGGCCGGTCGGCACGTGACCGGCGCCGCCGAGCGCGAGCAACTCGCCGCCGAACATGCGGGCCAGGTGCGCGCCCCGGGCGAACGACTGGCACAGGTCGAGGGTGCCGTGGATGAACAGCACCGGGCACCGCAGCGGCGCCAGCACCTGTGCCATCTCGTCCGGGGTGTTCACGGTGTAGTCGTCCCGCTCGGCCGCCGCGACCTGTGCCGACCCGGTGCTCTCGCACGCCCACGCGGTCAGGTCCTCCACGATCTTGGTGCTGTGCGGGTCGTTGACGATCTGCGCGAAGAAGAACTGCGGCCACCGCGGCCAGTCGTGCAGCCAGATGTCACGGTTGAGCATTTCCCAGCCCTGCTGGCCGGTGTCCGGGGCGTACCAGCACGACGCCAGGTCGTCATACACGTCCGTGCCCCGGTCGGGACGCGGCGTCCCGTCCAGCACGCTGCTGCCGATGGCCACGACCGCCTCGATCCGGTCCGGCTGGGTCGCTGCCAGCACGAGCGCGTAGTAGCTGCTTTCGCACAGCCCCACCGCGACCGCCCGGTCGATGCCGAGCTCGTCCAGCACCGCGACCACGTCCGCGACCATCTCGGTGTCGGCATACGCCGCCTCGTCGGTCGGCTTGTCGGATCTGCCGTTGCCCCGCGGGTCGACCGTCACGACCGTGAAGTGCCGGGCGAGGTAGCCGACCTGCGCCTTCCACATCCGTGCGGTCACCAGGATGTCGGTGAGGAAGACCAGCGCGTGCTCGCCGTCGCCGAACGCCTCGTAGTAGGCACGCACCCCATCCCGTATGACGAACCCGGCGCGATCCGGCTCCCGTGCTCGCATGGCGCGCCTCCTCGACGAACCCGGCCGACCCGGGTCGACCGTCCCACCACCACGGTGGCCGCCACCGGTTGCAATCCGCTTGCAATCCCGCCGGGCGATGCTCCATCCACCAGCATCCACCCGAGAAAGGGAATCCGCCATGAGCATCGACAACGACAGGCTGATGGACTTCGTCGGCCGGTTCGCGGGCGACCTGGGGGCGACGGTCGCCGCCGGCAGCATCGTCCTCGGCGACCGGCTCGGCCTCTACCGGGCGCTCGCGCAGGGACCTGCGACCGGCCCGGAGCTCGCCGAGCGCACCGGAACCAACGCGCGCTACGTCACCGAATGGCTGCGCGGCCAGGCGGCCGGCGGTTACGTGGAGTATGACGCCACGGCCGACCGCTACTGCATGACCGAGGAGAAGGCGTTCGCCCTGACCGACCCCGACGGCCCGCTCTACCTGCCGGGCGCCTTCGAACTCGCCCTGGGGACGCTCGAGGCCCTGCCGCGCATGCAGGAGGCGTTCGTGACCGGGGCCGGCCTCGGCTGGCACGAGCAGGACCCACAGGTCTTCTCCGGCTGCGAGAAGTTCTTCCGGCCCGGGTACCTGGCTCACCTCACCACGGAGTGGATCCCAGCCCTGGACGGCGTCGAGACCGCCCTGCAAGCGGGGGCCCACGTCGCGGATGTCGGCTGCGGGCACGGCGCCAGCACCGTTCTCATGGCACAGGCGTACCCGCGCTCGACGTTCGCCGGGTCGGACTACCACGACGGATCGGTGGCGGCCGCCAGCAAGCGTGCCGCCGAGGCCGGGGTGGGCGACCGGGCCTCGTTCGAGGTCGCCGGTGCCCAGTCGTTCTCCGGCACCGGATACGCGCTGGTCACCACGTTCGACTGCCTGCACGACATGGGTGACCCGGTCGGTGCCGCACGGCACATCCGCTCCGCCCTCGGCCCCGACGGTGCCTGGCTGATCGTGGAGCCCGCCGCCGGCGACTGCGTCGCGGACAACCTCAACCCGGTCGGCCGGGTCTACTACAGCTTCTCGACATTGCTGTGCGTGCCCAACGCGATGTCCCAGCCGGGCGGGTACGCGCTCGGTGCGCAGGCCGGTGAACGGGCCATCCGGCAGGTGTGCACCGATGCCGGGTTCACCCGGTTCCGGCGGGTCGGCGAGACACCGTTCAACCTGGTGTTCGAGGCCAGAGCCTGAACAGGCCATCCGGCACGTCTGCCGGCGAGACGATCGGCGCCCGGTTACGCTCCCCTCATGGGGGTCGCCGCCACGCAGGGTCTCACGGTGCAGTACCCCCGTGTCCGGGCGCTCGACGACCTCACGCTCAGTGTCCCCGACGGCATCACCGGTGTCATCGGCGTCAACGGAGCCGGCAAGTCCACGCTGATCAAGGTTCTGCTCGGCCTGCTGCAACCCACGAGCGGCACCGTGCAGGTGCTCGGCATGGACCCGGCCACCCAGGGCGCGCAGGTCCGGGCCCTGCTCGGCTACATGCCGGACCACGACGTGCTGCCCGGCGACGTCTCGGCCGCCGACTTCGTCATGCACATGGCGATGATGTCCGGGTTGCCCCGCAACGCGGCCCGCGAGCGCACCTCCGACGTGCTGCGCCACGTCGGACTCGCCGAGGAACGGCACCGGCCGATGGGCGGCTACTCCACGGGCATGAAGCAACGTGCCAAACTCGCGCAGGCGATCGTGCACAGCCCGCATCTGGTCCTCCTCGACGAACCCACCAACGGGCTGGACCCCCGTGCCCGCGACGACATGCTGGAGCTGATCGGCCGCATCGGCCACGACTTCGGCATCTCCGTCATGGTCACCAGCCACCTGCTCGGCGAACTCGAGCGCACCGTCGACCACGTGATCGTGATCGACGCCGGCCGGCTGCTGCGTGCCGAACGCACCCAGGACCTGACCCACACCACCGGCAACGTGCTGGTCGAGGTGCTCGGGCCACCCGGCAGCGACCGCCGGATCGGGCAGGCGCTGCTCGACCGCGGCGTGACGGCCTGGCCGGTGGGCGACCGCATCGAGGTCCGGGTGGAACGCCCGGAGACCCTGGACCTGATCCGCGACCTGGTCGCCGACGAAGGTCTCGGACTGGTCCGTCTGCAAGAGGTCCACCACAGCCTGGAGGAAGTGTTCGCACAGGGAGGAGGACCGCACGGATGAGCGAGCCGGCCAATCCGCCAGCAGGTCGTGGCGTCATACACGACATCGGCTACCAACCCTTCACCGGCAGGCGACAGAGCACCGGTGCCGTGGCGTGGTCGCTCTACGTGCTGTCCCTGCGGCACTGCTTCGGACTCGGCCGCTCCGGCAAGTCCAAGGTGATGCCCTGGCTGGTCGCCGGCCTGCTCCTGGTGCCTGCCCTGGTGCTCGCGGGGCTGCTGCTGCAGCTGAACAAGATGTCGCTGTCCAGCCAGGCCGATCTGTTCGCGCCCCTGGCCAACTACTTCGGCTTCCCCTACTGGACCCAACTGCTCATCACGATCTTCGCGGCAGCGCAGGCACCGGTGCTGTTCGCGCGCGACCTGCGCTATCGCACCGTCGTCCTCTACTTCGCGCGACCGCTGTCCCGGTCCGCCTACGTCGTCGTGCGGCTCGCCGCACTCGCGACCGCCCTGTTCGCGGTGGTCGCCGTGCCGCTGACCATCTGGTATGCCGCCGCGATGAGCGTCGATGTCGACCACGGCGAACACACCAGGAACTACCTGGCGGCGATCGCCGGCGTGGCGATCCTGGCGCTGTTGCTGTCGACGTTCTCCGGCATGGTCTCGGCCATCACCACCCGGTCCGGGCTCGCGGTCACCGCCGTGATCGTCGCACTCATGCTGACCTCGGGCATCGTGACCTCGGTGCAGGGCGCCGCCTACGACTCCGGCAACCGGACGGTCAGTTTCATCGGTGCCCTTTTCAGTCCGTTCACCGTGGTCGCGGAATTCGTCAGTGGTGCGTTCCACCAGCCGACGCCGTCGGACTCGATGCCGCACCCGGGTGGCGGCTGGACCGTGGGCTTCGGGATCGCCCTGCTGTGCTGGGTCCTCGGCTCGGCATACGTCCTGCTCCACCGGACCCGGAAGGCGGCGTCGTTATGAGCGACCTGGTGCTGACCGACGTGTCGCGGTGGTACGGCAACGTCGTCGCCGTCAACGACGTCACCATGCACATCGGGCCCGGCATCACCGGTCTGCTGGGACCCAACGGCGCCGGCAAGTCCACCCTGCTGTCGATGATGGCCGGACTGCTGCCCCCGTCCAGCGGCACCGTCACCATCGACGGGCAACCGACCCGCGGGAACATCGCGATCTACCACCGGATCGGGCTCGTCCCGGTGCAGCAGTCGCTGTACGACTTCCTCACCGGCACGCAGTTCGTGCGCCTGAACGCCGACCTGCAGCACGTGGCCGAACCCCGCAGGGCCACCGAGTTCGCGATCGGCCTGGTCGAGATGAGCGACGCCGCCGACCGGAAGATCTCCACGTACAGCAAGGGCATGAAACAGCGCATCAAGGTGGCCTCCGCACTGGTGCACAACCCCGATGTCCTGTTGCTCGACGAACCGTTCAACGGCATGGATCCGATCCAGCGACGACACATGATGGGCCTGCTGACCCAGTTCGCCGAGCAGGGACGCACCATCGTGTTCAGCTCGCACATCCTGGAGGAGGTCGAGCAGGTCGCCCGGCAGGTCGAGGTCGTCGTGGCCGGGCGGCACGCAGCCAGCGGTGACTACGCGGCGATCCGCCGGCTGATGACCGACCGCCCGAACCAATACCTCGTGCGCAGCTCCGACGACCGCACCCTGGCCACCCTGCTGCTCGCCGACCCGTCGGTGCGCGGTGCGCGGATGCGCGGCGGTACCGCGCTCGAGGTCGAGGCCGACGACCTCGGTGCGTTCGCGGTCCTGGTGCCGAAGGTCGCCCGCGCCGGCGGCATACGCATCTTCGAACTCACGCCCACCGACGAATCGCTGGAGAGTGTCTTCAGCTACCTGGTGAACTCATGAGACATCCGCTCGGACAGTTCGCGGGGGGCCTGAGATGAACAGTGCCATCCTGCGCCTCGGGCTGCGCTCGCTGTTCGGCCGTGCACGGGTCTGGCTGATGATCGCGATGCCGGTGATCATGCTCGTCCTCGCCGGCGTCATCCGTGCCACGTCGCGCGGCGACCTGGACGACGTGGGGGCGGAGGCTTTCCTGCGGGTGTTCGGCGTCGGGATCGTGGTGCCGGTCGTCGCGCTCGTCGCGACCACCACGCTGATCAACTCCGAGTTCGACGACGGTTCGATCATCTACCTGCTGACCAAACCGGTCTCCCGGCTGACCATCATCTCCAGCAAGGCCGTGGTCGTGCTCGGCGCAGGCATCGTCTTCGCGGCCGTGCCGATGTTGCTCACCGGATTCGTCCTGATCGGCGGCACCTCGCAGGTCGCGATCGCGGCCCTGGTGGGCGGTGTCGTGTCGACCGTCGCCTACGTCGGCATCTTCACCGTGCTCGCCACCACGATGAAACGCAGCATCGTCGGCTGTCTGCTGTTCTGGTTGCTGTGGGAGTCGACGATCTCGTCCCTGCTGTCACCCGTGAAGTGGTTGTCCGCGCGGGCGTGGGGCACCGCCGTCATACAGCACATCGCGACAGCTTCCGGCGACGGCCGACCCGGGGTGCCGCTGCTGTATGCCGTGCTCGGTGCGATCGTCGCCTTCGCCGCCGGGATCACCCTGGCCGGCCAGCGGCTCGCCTCGATGACGATCTCCGAGGAGTAGCGCAGCCCCGGGGTCGGGCCTAGACGGACCGCCGGACGTGCATGAGGGTGATGGAGCCCGGCTGCCTGCGGGGCAGCCAGAGCCCTGCCGTGGCCAGCTCACCCCCGGTGACCGTCCGGCCGGCGAGTGGGCCGGCAGCATCCAGCCCCGGTGACTTGGACAGTTCGGACAGGTCCACCGGGCCCAGCCACTCGATGCGGTACTCCGCCTGCTCCTGGAGACCGGGAACGCGCAACGTGACGCCACGGTTGGAGGCCGCCTCATCCAGTTGGGCGAGCGCCAGGATCGCCGCGCTGCCATCGGCCTCGACCACGCCGTAGCCGTACACCGTGGGTTCGGTCAGATCGCACCGGAACATCCGGCCGCGCTGGAGCAGGTGACGGTGCTGTTTGTACACGCCGGTCCAGTCGGTGAGGCGGGCAAGCTCCTCGGCACTGGCGTGCGTCAGGTCCCATTCGATACCGAAGGAGCCGAACAGCGCGGTTCCGGCACGAAAATCCAGGTCCAAGGTGCGACCGGTCTGGTGCGACGTGGGCGAGGAGATGTGCGCACCCAGGTACTCCGGGGCGACGAGCTGCGCGGTCCAGCGCTGGATCTGCTGGCGGGACAGCGCATCGGTCATGTCAGAGGTCCAGAACCTCTGCACATGTTCCACGGTGCCCAGGTCGATGCGCCCGCCCCCGGCGGCACACGATTCCCACACGACGTGTGGGTGACGCGCGCGCAGATCGTCGAGCATGCGCAGGTAGGCCAGCGTCTGCTCGTGTATGGCGGGCGCCCCGCCGCGCGCGGTCGTGCCGGCTTCGAGCAGTTCGCGGTTGTGATCCCACTTGACGAAATCGATCGCTGTCGTGCTCAACACCGCATCGATGCGATCACGCACGGTCGTCCAGGCGCCTTCGTGGGTCACGTCGAGTACCTGCTGGTTTCGATGCTCCAGGGGGAGTCTGCCGTGGGGCTGCATGACCCACTCCGGGTGTTCGCGGAACAGGTCGGAGTCGGCGTTGATCATCTCCGGCTCGAACCACAGCCCGAACTGCATCCCGAGGTCGTGTACCACGGCCGCCAGCGGACCCAGCCCGTCGGGCCACACCGCAGGGTCGACCCACCAGTCGCCGAGTCCGGCGTGGTCGTTGCGGCGCAGATGGAACCAGCCGTCATCGAGGACGAATCGCTCGATGCCCACCTGTGCCGCCCGCTTCGCGAGTTGGGTGAGCTTGTCGAAGTCGTGCTCGAAATAGACCGCCTCCCACACATTCAGTGTCGCCGGCTGTACGCCTGGGTGTGCGGGCAGGCTGCGTTGCCAACTGTGCAGCGCTGCGGCGATCCCGTCGAGTCCGTCCCCCGCGGCGATCACGAACACCCAAGGGGTGGAGTAGCTTTCGCCCTGTTCGAGAGCAACCTCCCCGGGCTGGAGCAACTCACCGCCGAGCAGCCTTGCCGGACCGTGCGGTCCACGGGCGACGCCCATCCGGGAGTTACCGCTCCAGCCGACACTCAGTCCGATCACGTCGCCATGGCCGAAACCGAACCCCGGTGTGCCCGCGACGATCATGGTCGCTGACTCGCACGCGGCCTTACCGGCCCGGGACTCACGCAGCCAGACACCGTCGTTGACGGTCTGCCGCTGCGGTGAGCGCTCCCGCTCGTGTCTGCCGGTGAAGTCCAGGATCTCGGTGTGGTCGTCCGGCAGCGGCACGCTCACCGACAGGTCGTCCACGACATACAGGCCCGGGTCCTGGTTCGTCACCGTGTGCCGGATTCGCAGCGCCCCGCCCGGGAGCGCCTCCATGTCGGTGACCAACTGCAGCCCGGCGTCCGCATCGTGCGCGGCCAACCGCCAGCGGTCCTCGTCACTGGTGACGTGGTCGACCACGAACCTGGTGGTCCAGGACCTCCCGGAGCCGATCTGGCCGGAATCGGCCCGCAGCACACGGTGCCCCGCCAGGCCCGGCCGGACGAAGTCAGGCGTGGAGTGCTCGATCAGCAGCGAACATCCGGGCCGTGCGTCCGCCGGGGACCCCGGGACGTTGTACGGCGAGGCTGTGACGTGCCGAACCTGTGGCAGCCCGTCGCCCTGGACCGGTTCGTCCATCAAGAGTGCGGTGCCTGTGTGTGAGGGAAACCTCATGAGCCGGTTGTGCTCCTAGTCTGTCATCGTTGTGGGCGTACGGCGGGGAACGGAACTGCTCACGACGGGCGTCGGGCACTCAGCCCTTGGGTGCGTTGTAAGAGATCCGGTAATCGAAGATGCGCTGGGCGGCCCGCAACGCCGCCGCGGGGCTGCGTGTTCTGAGAAATGCCGGGCCGAGCGCCACGGTCAGGTCGTTCAATGCCTCCTGCATCCCGCTGGCGACCGGGAAGTTGACCGTCTGACCCCTGGACTCCGCCAGGAAGGGCGACATGTCCAACCCCTTGCGGCGCCAATACCTGTTGAATGCGGGATCCAGGTCAACGATGGCCGGCCAAATGTATCCGCCCTGCCCCATGATCTCCTGCGACTGCTTGCTCCCCAGCCATTTGACAAGCTTCCAGGCCTCCTGCGGATGTGGGGTGTTCGCCGCGATTCCATCACACAGACCGTTCAGGACGCTGATGCGGCCCTTGGGGCCGGTCGGCAACGGCATGGCGCCGATCTTGAAACCGGACAGTTGGGAGACCCCGGTCGCGTTCCAGTCCCCTGTCTGCCACAGCGCGATGTGACCGGATGCGAACAGCGTTTGCAGGTTGGTGCTGTCGCCGTTGGGTCCTGTCTGGTTTCCGGGGATCGCCACATGCGCGCCCTGGAGCATCTGCGTCAGGAACGTCAGGGTCGCAACGTTCTGCGGACTGTCCAGCACGCTCTCGGCGGCATAGGGATGCGGCAGGACAGCCCCGCCGTTCATCGCGAAGAAGTTGCCGAAACAACCCTGGATGTCGTTCGTCGCCGCCGTGCCGTACACCGCGATCGATCCCGGATCGAATTTCGGATCGAGAGCATTGCGCCCCTTGGTGTCCAGGGTGATCTGCTTCAGGAAATGCAGATAGCTGCCACCATCCTTCGGATTCCAGGCCAGGTCGGTCGGCACCTTGCTGAAACCGCACTTCGCCAGGTGCGTCGCGTTGGTGAAGAAAGCGATCGTGTCCCAATCCTTCGGCAGACCGAACGTCTTCCCTTGGTATTGGTGCAGTCTCAACAGGTCGGGGTTGTAGATCGACAGGTCGAGCCCGGCGTGCGCGATCCTTGACGTGATGTCGGCCATGACGCCACCGACCACCCAGTCACCGATCCACGGCGTGTTGACCCAGAAGACGTCCGGGGCGTTCCCGGAGATGTACTGCTGGGTGATCTTCTGCTGGTAGTTGCCGTAACTCACCTGCTCGATGGTCACCCGGATGTGCGGGTTCAGCTTCATGAACACGTCGATGGACTTCTGGTACCCCTTCTGCTGGTTCGGGTCCCAGAGCGCATAGGTCAGTTCGGCCCTGCCGCCGTTCGATGCCGGCAATCCCCATCCCTGCGCGGAACATCCGGTGAGTGCGGTCGCGCCCATCACGGTGGCGCCGAGCCCGGAGAGTTTCAGGAAGTCGCGGCGCTTCATCGACTTGCTCCCGTGAGGTTGACGGAATTGACGATGTGTTTCTGGAAAACGGCGAACAGGATCACCATCGGAAGCAATGCGACCAGCGAGGCGGCAAGCACCAGATTCCACTGTTGCGCGAAACTCGAGTTGAAATTGGCGATTCCCACCGTGAGCGGTTGGACGGCGGCCGAATCGGTGGATATCAGCGGCCACAGGAAGTTGTTCCAACCGAAGATGATCGCGATGATCGTGGCAGTGATGATGACCGGCCGCGCCATCGGCACGATCACCCTGCGCAGGATCGTGAACTCGCTGCAGCCGTCCAAGCGGGCCGCCTCGATCACTTCCCCGGGAATGCTGAGCAGATACTGACGCATGAGGAAGATCGCGTACGGCGTACCGAAGACGTAGGGCAGGATCATCACCCAGTAGGTGTTGATCAATCCCGCCTTGGACATCATCACGTACAGGGGAATCATCGTGACCACGTTCGGCACCATCAGCATGGCGAGGTATCCCCAGAACAGGGCGTCACGGCCAGGGAACCTCAGCCTCGCGAACGCATACGCTCCCATGAGCGAGAACGCCACCTGTCCGATGGTCAGGATGATCGTGACCACCGCAGTGTTGAGCAGATAGGTACCGAACGAGTACTGGCTGAAGATCGTGGTGAAGTTGTCGAACGTGAAGTGTCTGGGCAGGTTCCATGCATGCCCGGACTGGATCTCGCCGAGCGGTTTGAACGAGGCGAGGACCGCGAAGAGGTATGGCGTGATGAAAACGGCGGCGATCAGCAACAACGCCAGAACGTAGATGATTTTGCGGAGGTACACCGCGGTGCGCGCCTCGGCGGATGTGGTCGGCATGGTCACTCCTCAAACCATCTCGTAGGTGGTGCGCTTGTTGAAGTAGCTGGACTGGACGAGTGTGACCGCGAGGATCACGAGGAAAAGGATCACCGAAAGCGCTGAGGCGGTCCCGATGCGGAACCCGACGAAGCCGTTCTCATAGATCAGTTGGTTCATCACCGTTGTGGCACGACCGGGTCCGCCGTTGGTCATCACATACACCGTGTCGAACACCTGGAACGATCCGATCGCACCAGTGACCAGGACGAAGAACAGCGTTGGTCGCAGCAGCGGCATCGTGATGCTCTTGAACTGCTGCCAACGACCGGCCCCGTCCAGCGACGCAGCCTCGTACAAGGTGTGTGGAATGCCCTGCAGCCCGGCGAGGAAGAAGAGCATGTTGTAGCCGACGTACTGCCAGATGTTGGCGAACGCGACCACCGGCAGCGCCCAAAAACTCGAATTGAGCCATGCGGGTCCGGAGATGCCCACCCAGGAGAGCATCACGTTCACCACACCCGTGGTCGGATTGAAGATCCACTGCCAGATCAACGCCATCGCAACCGGGGTGGCGAGGTAGGGCAGGACGCACAGGACCCGGATCACCGCGGTGAAGCGACCGGGGCGATTCATCAACCAGGCCATGCCCAGTGCGAGGACTGTCTGCGCCGGTATGTTCAGCAACACGTAGATGGTCGTGATCAGCAAGGCATGCCCGGCGCCTTCGAAACGGAACGCATCGAGATAGTTGTCAAACCCGACGAAGTCCGGTGAATTGAGCATGTTCCATCTGATGAACGAGAAGGCGAACACCAACAGCACCGGGATCAGCAGGAAAACACCGACGCCGAAAAGGCTCGGCGCGAGCAGACCGAAGGCCAGGCGACGCTCCGTCACGGCGTGCTTGCGCTGAATCTCGTCGTCACCGCCGGACCGCTGGCCCCTTTTCGTCGCCGCCAGCACACTCATCCCGACCACCGTGTTCTGCTCATCCCGAAGACTCCTTGTTCCTGAAATGCGTGGTTGAACGTTCGATCACACGCACAATGCGAGCTAGACTTCAGCACGAGAAGCCATATGTCAACACATTCCAACAAGTTTCTTCGGCGTAATCTGATGAAGGAGCCGTCATTCAACGCATCACCATCGACGACGTCGCAACGGCGGCCGGGGTGTCACGGCAGACCGTTTCCAACGTGATCCACGGGACCGGACGCGTCGGCCCGGCGACCGCGCAGCGCGTCCAGGAGCACATCGCCAGGCTCGGATACACCTTGCATCTGGGCGCGAGCAGCCTACGTTCCCAACGTATTCGACAGGTCGCGCATCCGACCCACCCCGATGAGCTCGACACCGAGAACATCCTCGGCATGGAGTTCCTGCAGCGCCTGGCCCGGACCGCCGGTGACTACGACCATCATCTGCTGGTCGTCTCCGACCCGAGCCCGGAGGGCATGCGGGAGCTGATCACCTCCGGACGGGCAGACGGCTTCATCTTCTCCGACATGGCCGCCAACGACGAACGTGCACGGCTCGCGACCAGGATGAACGTGCCGTTCGCAGCTTTCGGGCGAACCAGCGCGGACAGTCGCCAGGCATGGGTCGATGTCGACAACGGCGCCGGCACTCGGATGGCGACCGAACACCTACTCGTGAAGGGCCACCGCTCGGTCGCGTTCCTCGGATTCGAATCCACCGCCTATTGGGACGCGGAACGGCAGCAGGGCTATGAACACACGATGGGCAGCGCTGGACTGCCGACGCGGATCGTGCTGGTGCCGAACACCCCGGAGCGCATCGGGACAGCGGCACGTCGCCTCCTCGCCGATACGCCCGCACCGAGCGCCGTGGTCTGCGCGGCGGACAC